>SL_3KL_010_SEDDRAFT_10003821_pt1 | contig 13654 bp, 12 predicted proteins | sample SodLakKL_010_SED_2_FD_10381 | JGI IMG/M metagenome (IMG submission 10381)
GCGGGAACAGTTATTGCTTGCACTGGAATCGGTCCATGGTGTTGAAAAGGTCTGGTCTGAGCTCCTCAGCGGTGGTTGCCCAACGGTGGTGAACTGTCGTATGATCCTTGCTTTCAAAAAACGGGAGGAGCACTGCCGGAGTGTTCCTGATGGAAACAAATCAATGGTTTTTCGGAGTGTTCATGGATTTTCTGCAAGCCACCGTATTGGCCCTGGTGCAAGGTCTCACAGAATTCTTACCCATTTCCAGTTCCGCTCATCTGATTTTGGTTGCCGTCTTCACAGGCTGGGAAGACCAGGGTCTGACTTTTGATGTGGCCGTGCACATGGGCACGCTCGTTGCGGTGATCTGGTATTTCCGGCGCGATTTGGCGGCCATGACCAGGGCTTTTTTTCGCTCACTGGCGGGTTCTGGCCATGAGCCCGACGCCAGGCTGGCCTGGGCGGTGATTCTGGGAACCATTCCCGTGGGTCTCGCGGGATTGGCTTTTCGCGACGTGGTGGCCAATCACCTGCGTGATCCTCTGATCCTTGCTTTTGGTCTGATCTTTTTTGGCCTGATTCTGGGCTGGTCCGACTGGCGCCGAAAAGGCGTGAGGGATGAACACAGTCTGACCTGGAAGGACGTTTTGATCATCGGTTGTGCCCAAGCTGTGGCCCTCATTCCCGGCACGTCCCGTTCGGGGGCCACCATGACGGCGGGACTTTTCCTGGGGTTGAGCCGTGATGCCACGGCCCGGTTTTCCTTTCTGCTCTCCATTCCCGTGATTTTTCTGGCGGGTGCTCTGGAAGCGAGGCAGCTTTTCATCCAGCCGGAACCCGTCCAGTGGGACATCATCGGCGTTGCGACACTCCTGGCGGGTGTCAGCGCTTACTTATGCGTTCACTACTTTCTTAAGTTCATTCGCAACGTGGGCATGCAGCCTTTTGTCATCTATAGAACTCTCCTGGGGTTTTTGCTGATCTGGCTTTACTGGTGAGGATTCCCTCATGTGCAGCATTAGGATGCTTTTCATGATAAAAGCAGGTGCGGCTGAATAGAATGTGGCCCGGAGGCCTCCTTCTTTGCCCTGGGCAGAAGCATCGTTTCAGGAGGGGTGAAAATGGCTTTGCCGAAAAACAAGACCAAGATCGTCTGCACCATCGGACCGGCCTCCGAATCCCCGCAGGTGATAGAGCAGATGTTGCGGGCGGGGATGGATGTGGCACGGCTCAACTTTTCCCACGGGGACTTTGAGAGTCACAAGCGGGCCATTGAGAACCTGCGTGCCGCATCCCGCGCCACGGGACGCCGGTTGGCCATCATGGCGGACCTGAGCGGCCCCAAGATGCGCATCGGGAAACTCAGGGAAGAGCCCGTGGAACTGGAGGCCGGAGAAGTCTTCACTCTCACCACCAGGGAGGTCCTCGGGGATGTGACAGGTGCGTCGGTCAATTTTTCACGCCTTCCCCATGCCGTCAAAGCAGGAGACGCCCTGTACCTGAACGACGGTTTTATCCAGCTGGAGGTTTTGCAGGTTGGCCAGGAGAATGTGCGCTGCAAAGTGGTTGTGGGAGGGGAACTGCGTTCCCGCAAAGGCCTCAATCTCCCTGGCATCGATTTGGGGATCACGGCGTTCACGGACTGGGACAGGGAATGCCTCCGCTTTGCCCTGGCGCAGGGCGTGGACGCCGTGAGCCAATCCTTTGTGGAGTCGGGGAAGGACATTGCACAAGTGCGCGAGGCGGCCAGGGATATGGGGCACAACCCCTTCATCATCGCCAAAATCGAACGGAGCCGGGCTCTGGGTCAAATGGAAAGCATTTTAAACGAAGCGGATGGGATCATGATTGCCCGAGGGGACCTGGGGGTGGAAATACCCATCGAACAAATGGCGGTCGCGCAGAAGCGCTTGATGCGGCAGGCCAACATTCTTGGGAAGCCCGTGATCACGGCGACCCAGATGCTTGAATCCATGACAACCTTCCGAAGGCCCACCAGGGCTGAATCGACGGACGTGGCCAATGCAATTCTGGACGGCACCGACGGCGTGATGCTTTCCGGTGAGTCCGCCATGGGGAAATATCCGGTGGACGCCGTGGCGATGCTCGTGAAAATCGCTGAGGCCATCGAACCTCAGCGCAATCAGATCGCGGTGAAAGAGCTGTTTGAAGGGGTCGATCTGAGGGGCAGGCTTCGTCCGTTCCACCTCATAGCCATCGGCGTCGAGGCAAGTCTTGCCTATGCGTCCCCGGCGGCTGTCTTCATCCCCACCAAAAGCGGCGCCACGGCCAGAAGCCTCGCCCGCTTCAGGCCCCCTGTGTGGATTGTGGCCGTCAGTTCCCAGGAAGCAACCTGCCAGGCTCTGCAATTTTCATGGGGTGTTTACCCTGTCCACGAAAGGGAGCACCCCCAAGACTGGAATGCGTACATAAGCCAATGGCTCAAACACCATGAAATAGAGGGGGACCTGGTGATTTTCACGGAGGGGTCGTCAGCGAGGCATCCTGAGGCCAACAACCGCATGGAGATCATCGAGCTCGGGCAACCCGCAAGGTCCACTTAAGAGCTTGGGGTCGGACCAGGTTAAGTTGTTGAAAACAAATAGTATTGCTCCATAATTTCATCCCAAAGCAGGCTATGGGCCTATTTGGGGCGGCAAAATTGTTGCTGTGTTATCTTGTGCTCAATATCCATGCCTGGAGCTCTCTTGTAATGCCTGGGCTCCGTCAATGTCGTTGACTTAACGGATTGTATGTTGCTCACTCCCGTGACCACCACGAAAGCGGGGGGCTGAAAGCTCTTGAAAAGACTGGATTCCCGCCTTCGCGGGAATGACGTAAAGGTGCTATTGCATCGGTTTAGACAGCTTAAGTCAACAGCATTGCTGGGCTCCGTGCGCCCCTGGACCTGCCTTCGCGCCATCCCATGCCGCCCTGTTTCGCTCTGCGGTGGATAATCTTCCGGATACATTCACCTCAAGCCCCAAGTGCCGTTTGTGCTCATTTTGATCCATCGTGATTTTTCCTTTCATGACCGCCCAGCCATGATGGAAAGGGCATGAGCTCCTGTAAAAGGAGGGATGGAAGTGATCTGAAGGGAATGCGGTCATTCGTCTGCTGAAATCACATCTCCCGTTTCGGGCAAGGGTGAGACCATAACACGGTCGATGCGGCGGCCATCCAGATCCACGACCTCGAAGCGGAACCCCTCCCAGTCAAAATGTTCGCCCATCTGGGGAAGGTGTCCCATGTGGGTGAGCATGAAGCCTGCCAGAGTATGAAATGTCTGGTCCTTTTCCCTCATGGGTCTCTCGATTCCCAGCCTGTCCTGCACCTCTTGCAGGGGCATGAAACCATCCAGCAGCCACGATCCATCGGCACGCTGCACAGCCGCCGGCTCGGGAAACTCTTCTTCTGAGGGGATGTCTCCCACAATGGCTTCCAGAATGTCATTGAAGGTGACCACTCCCCGCGGTTTGTTGTGCTCATCCACAACGAGGGCGAAGTGCATCTGGTCCTTCTGCCGAAAAATCTCGAGAAGACGGAGGGCCCGCATGGTCTCGGGCACGTGCTCCAGTTTGTGAAGGTGCCCTTCAAGGTCCTGTTTTTCGCCCCGCAGGCAGGCGCCCAGATATTCCTTGGCCTTGATGGCTCCCAGAACGCGGAAGGGATTCTTTCTCGCCACAGGAAAGCGGGAGTGAGGGTTTTGGAAAATTTTTTCCAGATTCTGCTGGTGAGGATCGTCCACATGAAGCCAGACAACCTGGGATTGGGGCTTCATGAGAAAGCCCACCTGGCGTTCTCCCAGGAGAAAAATCCGCTCGAGCATGTCTCTTTCCGTGTGCTGGACTTCGCCGTAAATCACTGCCTCCCGAATCAGTCCTCGAATGTCTTCTTCCGTGACGGAGGGTTCGTGAGGGGCCCTGATGCCCAGGATACGGACCACGGCCCTGGTGGAAGCGCTCAGAATGTGAACGGCGGGCATGGCCACACGCATGAAGAGGTACATGAAGGGAGCCGCCAGGTTCGACATCTTCTCCGGGTGGCTCACGGCCAGCTTTTTGGGCACCAGCTCTCCCACAATGAGAGTCAGGTAGGTGATGGGTATGACCACCAGACCGAGACCCAGGGGACCGCTGTAGGGTTCCAGGGCAGGAATTCCCGCCAGGTATTCCTGGAGCCTGTTGGCCACGGTCGCCCCGCTGATGGCTCCCGTGAGTATGGCCACCAGGGTGATGCCGATCTGGGCTGTGGACAGAAACTGGTCGGGTTTGGTTTTGAGCTTCAGGGCGATGCCCGCTTTGCGGCTGCCTTTCTCTGCCATGGTCTTCAGCCGCACTTTGCGGGCCGCCACCAGGGCCATTTCAGAGAGGGCAAAAAAACCGTTGACCAGGATCAGCAAGAAGATGGCCAAAGCTTCCACATAGACAAGGGGCATGATGTTCTCCAACACGATTTCTCGGCAGCCCAACCTTTTTCATAAGGATTCAACACCCTGGAGAGGTCTTTGGGCCCGCCTCTTTTGAATTTCCACACCACCGGGGCTAGCTCAACCATTTTCCCACCGTGAAGCTCACGAAACTCACGGAAACACTTAAGACCACACCCCAGATCATGTCCACCACAGTGACCACAACGGGCCAGTTTTTGATGGTTGCCAGGTTGGTCAGGTCGTAGGTGGCGTAGGTGATGAGTCCGAAAAGGGCTGCACGGAGAAGAGTCCATTGCAGAGAGTCTTCCTTCAGCCCTGGCACCACCACGAAAACAAGAATGCCCGCAATGAAGAGCAGATAGAAAATGAAAGCCGCTGTCCAGTTGGGAGGTGAAGCCAGGAGAAACCCCAGGTGCTTTTGATAGAAAGTCCGGGCGATGAGGCCCAGCCAGATCATGTCGATGACAAAGAAGGCCATGAGCGTGGCCAGGTAAAGTTTCACATAATAGGCTGTCATCTGTACACTCCTTCTTTGAGTGGGCGTTGTTCATGAAGTGGCCACGGTGAAAATGAAGTGGTTTTGTTCTTCTGATCATGAGCCACACCCCCCCCCGGTGAAACCTTTTTTTCGGGGCAGCGTGTTCGAAAAAAGACTCTTTTCCTGAGAGTGCGCCTTCCTTCCTGCCGAATCTTCAGTGTATCAATATAAGTCACGGTGTGACCAATGTAATGGATTGAATGAGGAATCGCCCCTTTGGTCTCTGAAAAAGGAGAAAACGTCCTTGGTGTGAGCAAAAAAGCTCGACGAATTCCGGGATGGGGGTGTAATAAGAATTGTTCTTTTTTCTCCACCAAGACCCTTTTCCCACAAGGAGACACACATGACTCCAAGAAGGTCTGTTCCCGCCCGACTCGCACTGTGTCTTTTCCTTTTTGCGGTTTTTGCCGCTGCCCCCGCCAACGCCCGATCTCCCCTCGAGGGGGGAAAAAGTTCCGGGAACACCACCTATCGGTTTTCCTACAGCCCCATCTATCAGTTTGAAACGAGCATGGACAACGATGGCCGGTTTGACGTCCAGCGCCATCTTCTGCGTTTTGAAGCGGCTCGTTCCATGGGAAAGCACTGGTCCGTCGGACTGGGCTTGAGCTTCGATTACGAGCACTGGAATTTTTCCAACATTTCCAGCCTCTTTGGCGTAGACCTGTGGGAGGATGTTTTCAGGCCGGGCATCAGCATCCCCATTTTTTATGACATCAATGCAAACTGGCGTTTTGGAATCATTCCATCCGTTGAGTTCGCCGGTGCCTCGGGTGCCAAAATAGACAAATCCATTTCCTACGGGTCCGTGTTCTCCGCCGCTTACGCCTTTGGGCCGGACCTGATACTGGGTGTGGGAACCGGGGTTTTCGAGCGTTTTGAGCAATGGGACGTTTTTCCATTTTTTGTCGTTGACTGGAAGATTGACGAGCGGCTCCGGCTCACCAATCCCCTTCGTGCGGGACCGGTGGGACCGGCGGGGCTCGAACTGGTCTATTCCCCCCTCGAATCTTTGGAGGTTGGCGTGGGGGGAGCCTACCGGTCCTACCGCTTTCGATTGCGTGACCGTGGTGCGGTGCCCAACGGCATTGCCGATGTTGACTTCTGGTCGCCCTTTGCCCGGCTGGGATGGCGTCTGAGCGACCATTATCAGGTGGACCTCAGCGGCGGTGCACTGGTGGGCGGCCGCATCGCCGTCGAAGATGAAAAAGGTCATCGGCTCGGTCGAAGGGACTATGACGCCACACCTTTCGTGGGCATCACGTTCAGGGGGCGATTCTAGGCCTTTCCCTTGCCGGGGCCCCCCATGATTCCGGCCCTCTGAAATTCAACGTTCTTCTGGAAAAGGGAAGATTCAGGGGGGCAAACGTTCTTTTGGGTTGCCCATGCATGCTGGATCGCATCCGTTTCCCATGGCATCCCCGGGGCATGAAGGCTGTTGCCTCGAGTTTTCTCGACCCATGCAGGAGCCCCTTTACAGCATTTTTGAGCAGGGGGAAATGGAGCTCTTTAAGTCCTTCTGGATCCCCGCCTTCGCGGGGATGACGTTCGGGAACATCACACAAATCGTTAAATAAATCGGCCGCATTGCCCCATGGCATCCCCATGGCATCCCCGGGGCACTGCTGGTTTCGTACATCCTGATCCCGCCCCCGTTTGCCACGTATTTTTCTGCCTGTCATCAATTGACTTCCCCTATCATAGTTAGTATTCTCTAATTGTTTGTTTGCTTTGTAAACTATTTTTTCTGGTCTGCGTTCCAGTATGCGGCCTAAAATCCCAGATTGTGTACTTTGGACTGGGTGTCCGTGGGATGGATGCAAAAGCGCGGTGCCACGCTCACCCTTTTCCTCACAAAACTTCTTAAGTCCTGACCTTGATGAGGTGTTCCATGTTGCTAAAACCTTTGCTCTTAACCCTTTGTTTGTTCTTTGTGGCTTCACAGGTCTCGGCGCACATGCCTTTGAGTTCGTGCTTCGACAATGGCGACAACACCATCACCTGCGAGGGGGGGTTTTCCGATGGATCCTCGGCGGCGGGAGTGGACATGTACGTCATGTCACCCCGTGGGCGGATTCTGCTCCAGGGCAAAATGGATGAAAACTCCCAGTTCACCTTCGACAGACCGAGGGGGGACTTCGTGGTCTTGTTCGATGCAGGAGCTGATCATCGGGTGCAGGTTCAGGGGAGTCAGATTGCACAATGAAAAATGTCATCCAAGTGCACAACCTGTGTCACCGCTACAATGGCCGCAGCATCTACGAAAATCTCAACTTTTCCGTACTCGAAGGTTCCGTTTGCGGCCTTCTGGGGAAAAACGGCCAGGGCAAGACCACCCTGGTGAACATCCTCATGGGCTTTCTCAAGCCCACGAGCGGCACATGCNTGGTTCTCGGAGAGAACTCCCACAACCTTTCTCCTGCCGTGCGCCATCGGGTTGGACTGCTCCATGAAGGACACCTGGCTTACGAATTCATGACCATCACCCAGACGGAAAAATTTTTCCGGGGCTGCTATCCCGGCTGGAAGTCCGAAGTATTTTTTCATCTCATGGACAAGATGGATTTGCCGCACAATCACAAAGTGGCCAACATGTCCTGCGGCCAGAGATCCCAGGTGGTTCTGGGCGTGATCATGGCCCAAAGTCCAGACCTGCTCATTCTGGACGACTATTCCATGGGGCTGGATGCGGGCTATCGGCGCCTCTTTCTCGACGTTCTTCACGATTTTGCGGCTCAGGGAAACAAAACCATTTTCGTCACCAGTCACATCGTTCAGGATTTGGAACAGCTGGTGGACACCATCATCTTTCTTGACAAGGGTGAAATCATGCAGGTCGGCCTTGACCAGTTCATGAGGACTTTCCGCAAGTATGTCTTTCATTGCGAAAGGGACGCGTCCTTGCCCAAGGATGAGGTCATCAGAGGCTTTGAACGGCGGGGAAGGCAGGTGGCTCTCTATTCCTACGAGGACATGGAGGCCGTGGACCGTCATCTTGCATCCCTCGGGATTCAGGCTCACCAATTGTGCCGGGCACCCATGAGCCTGGAAGACGGTTTCATCGGCCTGATGGGAAAATACTGACATGTGGCGTTCGATTCTTCTCAAGGAATGGCTGAAGATCCGATGGTTTCTCGCTGCCGCCCTCATTGTGAACCTTGGTTTCTCCATCAAAATTTTTCTGGATATTCGGAATATCCTGAGTGCTGAACATGCCCAGATGGTTTGGTATCAGGCCATTCATCTGCACACCGTCTTCCATGATGACATGCGTTATGTGCCGTTGCTCACAGGACTCACCCTGGCGGCGGCCCAATTCTTTCCCGAGATTCTGGGGCGCCGCATGCGCATCGCCCTGCACCTTCCCATGGCGCGGGATGGCATGATATTTTTCTGCCTGGCTTTTGGTCTGGGCGTTGTGGGGGCCATTTTTCTGGTGGATGCTTTGTTCATCCATCTGACCATGCGCGCCTATTTCCCCTTTGAAGTGGCCGTGTCCGCAGTGATGACGGCGGTTCCGTGGTTCCTGGCCGGTTTCTGGGGCTATTTGGGAGCGGTGGCTGTCCTTCTGGAGACGGCCTGGCCGCGGCGCGTTTTCTTCTTTCTTGTCTTCAGTGTGCTCATTGCCATGCTCTATTCGGGCGTGGGCTATGGATGGCTGACTCCAGCTCTTCCCTGGCTGGGTGCCCTGCTGCTGCCGGCTTTTCTGTGTGTTTTTGAGTCAGCCCGCCGTTTTCAGCGGGGGGGTGCGTGATGTTGAAGACACTTTCGCGCCTGAGCTTTCTTGTCCTGGCAATCCTGGCCATGAGCTACATTCTTCCCCTGAGTTTTGACAAGGTGTTCGGGAAGCACAATGAGGATCCCCTGCTCTTTTACAGTCCCGTGCTCCATCAGTTCGTCTACCAGGAATCCCTCGGGGGGCACCGCTTCAACTACTTGGATGAGGAGGGGGGGAGCTACAGCCGCCAGGAGTTTGAAGCCCTGCTTCCCTTTGTGTATTCCAGGAACCTGGAAAGGAGGAACCTTCTTCCCATGGTCCTGGAAGGAAAAAGTTTCGACGCCCAGTCCATTTCGGAGGATCGTCAGGGGCTGGAGATCAGGGCTCGCCATGTGAGGGGCCAAAAGCCCCAGATACAACTGTACCCTCTTTTCAACAACGATCCCCAGGTGGCCATGATGCGATTTCCCGTGGAGGTCTTCCGTTTCACGCCCAACGCCATGGAATTCATTGACGCGGATCACAATCGCCTCGATCCTCATTTGACCGGCAGGTTCACCGAGGCTCTGAAAGATGAGGGCTTTGTTTTTCCCGCGGAGGTGATCGGAGGAAGGCCCACCAACCTGAAACCCTTTGACGACGGTTACTTCATAAGTGACAGCATGGGGCAGGTGTTTCATGTGAAGCGGGTCCTCAATGAGCCCCAGATCTTCAGGTTGCCCCTTGATTCAGCCCTGGGTATTCTGGACGTGGTGGTCACCGAGCACGAGCGCAGGGAATTCCATGGGGTCATCATCACCCGGCAGGGAGAAGTGTTCCTCATAAGGTGGGGTGACTATGGGCTCATCCCGTTGCCCGTGAAGGATTATGATCCCCGAAGCATGGACTTGAAACTCCTCATCGATCCTCTTTACCGAACGGTGACCGTGAGTTCCCGGGGAGCGGTCACAGGGGTGGCCATGGATGCCGGCTATCAGGTGATTCGCCGCTACGAACTGCCCAGGAGGGAGGCTGCATCGGACTTGGTCCGTCATTCCCGGGATTTTCTTTTTCCATTTCAACTGACCCTGGAAAGTCCTCACCATGGGCAGGCTCATGTGGGGTTGCAGGTGGGAGGGCCCTGGTCCCTGGCCGGCATCCTTTTGGCTTTTGCGTTGTTTTTTCTCCTTTCACGGAGAGATCCCCGTTTCCTGGCGAACAAGGGAGACCTGGCGGTGGTGGCCCTCAGCGGCCTTTTGGGTTTGACAGCCGTTGCATTCATCAAGGGGGACTGATGGCAGAGTGCCGTGATGACCCGTTTCCGCTGAAAGGGTGCCGTCAAATGTCATGAAACTGACCGAAACGGGGTGCCAGGGAAAAATTGGGGTGCTGGAACGCACTGAAAAGACTGGATTCCAGCCTCCGCGGGAATGACGTGAAGGGGGTTTCACCTATGGACAGGTTTGATGGGGGTCTGCTGTCTGGAGCAAAGGTAACTCCCTGGACGGGAGGCTCATGGAAGGCGTGGCCTCGGGGCTGTGAATTCTGTGGCATGGTTGTGATGCCTTTTGACGGAAAGATGCGGCAAACATGATGTGGACTGTCAGAAATCTGTGCACCCTTCTTGTGGCCCCACTGATGGCATTGACCGCGCAGGCGGTGCAGGCTCACCCTCACGTGTGGGTGGATTATTCCATCGAGGCGCGCTTCGATGCCAATGGACTGGTCGGTTTCCAGCAGCGGTGGATTCTCGATGAAATGTTCAGCAGTTCCATCGTTTCCATGTTTGACGCGGACGAAGACGGCGTTTTTTCGGACGATGAAATGGAGGAGGTAAGGAAAGGGGTCTTCGATTATCTCCGGGAGTACGACTATTTCACGCGGATCAAGATCGACGGCCAGGATTTTGAAGTGCGGCAGGTCACTCATTTTCGTGCATACATTGAGGGGCACCATGTGGTTTATGAGTTTTTCGTGCCCTGTGTGGTGGCGGCCACTAGTTCTCCCAGGACCGTGCAGGTGCTGGTGGAGGACATGGAGTATTTTGTGGAAATGACCTTCAAGCCCAACGGTCTGACCATTGAGGGAAAGGAACACGTCTCCGTTTCCTCCACATTTGGAAGCAGCGATGCCTTTTCCTTCTTTGGAGGGGCATGGCGGCCCAAGCATCTCACTTTACGCTTTGAGAAGTCCACATGAAGATTATCCTGCCCCTTCTGCTTTCACCGTTGTTTTGCCTGCTTTTTATCAGCCCGGTTCCGGGCCAGAATCCCTTTCTGACGCCTCCTTCACATGAACACAAGCAAAGCCCGCAAGACCGGGAAAAGATCCGCCAGCCTTCCGCCCCTTTGAGGGGGACATCCCCCTTTTTTGCCAAGTTCCTGTCCCTGCAACGGGAATTACGCCAGAAAATGACCGGATACGCCAGGCAGATCCAGGAAAATCCCTTTGGGCCGGCCACATGGCAGCTGATGTTTTTTTCTCTTTTCTATGGCATCATCCATGCCGCTGGCCCGGGCCATGGCAAGTCCATTGTCTGCTCCTATTTCCTTTCCAGGCGAGGAACGGTGAGGCAGGCTCTGATGTTCGGCAACATGATCACCGCCACCCATATATTTTCTGCCACCGTCATAGTTCTTGGGCTGTACTGGATCCTGGGCGGAGCGAATATCGTCGCTTTTCATGCCGTTGAAAAAAGACTGGAAACCATCAGCTACCTCATGATCGTGCTCATTGGTGTGTTTCTGCTCACCAGGACATTCCTGGACTGGTGGCGGGCGGATCAACATGAGACGGAACAATGTGCTCCGGCTTCGTCCAGGGACATGGTCTCCCTGTCCCTGGCAACGGGGCTGATGCCCTGTCCGGGAGCGGCACTCATCCTGCTGTTCACCCTGAGTCTGGATGTTTTCTGGGCGGGTTTGGTGGCCATGGTCCCTCTGGCTCTCGGCATGGGACTGACCGCCTCCGCTCTGGGCATGGCCACCGTTGGCTCAACCAGATATGCCCTGCAGTTGAGCCAACGTTCAAAGCGGGCTTTCGCCGTCCTTCACAGGAGTTTTGCCTTTCTGGGCGCTTTGCTTGTGATCCTTTTGGGAGCAAGCCTGTACCTTGGCGCCCGTTTTTAGCCTCTGACGAAATTGAATCCAAGCTTTTTCTCCCCTGAAGTTCTTTCCGTGGCAACCCCCTGATCCGTCATGGATTGAGAGCCATCGGCTCTGGTGCTGACCGCCTAATTCTTTCGGCTGTGGCCTGCGGGCGCTGTGGCCCCTTTGGAGATCATCCCATGGCATTGCAACCCCGGGAAAGAGGAGGGCAGGCCTCAGGAGGAGGTTTGCGGGGATTTGCGGACAGCGGTTAAATCCTCCAAAAATCATTGACAGTCCGCACTTGGTTTTATGCTCCTAACATTATTTTAAGGGAGCTCTTTGCGCTCTTCTCCTGAAAAAGTGCGACGAAATTGAAGGTGCGACGGGAGTGGGAGGCGCTTCCCATCCTGGGAAATTGCTCCCCGGGTGTGCAATGCATTTTTCATTGGACCGGGATTTCGGGCCTGCTCCAGGCACCGAATGATCTTCCTGAATCGTTCCGAGAAGGCTGCTTTGATATAAAATTCGTGCATTTGCGCATATATGGCTGTTTTTAATAATTAAAGTGGCCGTGTGTGAATCGTCCTTTTCAGGATAAATTAAGATTCGCAAGGATTGCTCGCATGGTTTCTATCAGGAAAATGGCCTGATGATTCTGTTGAAGGTCATGGCCGCCAAAAAGAAAGGTGAACGTTTGTGAGGCATTTAACCAAAAAAGGGCCTCGTGAGTGGGCCTGGAGCAGCTCCCGCCTAGGAAGAGTTTTCTGCTGTGCTGTCCTGATTCTTTTTCTCTGCCCGGCCCTTTTGTGGGCTTCGGGCAAAGTGACGCAGGCCATCGAGGAGGAAGAAGCTCTTTTGCGCAAAGGGCAGGAATCCCAGGCCCGCATCGATGCCATGGCCGAAGAAACAAGGCAGCTCCTGGCCGAATACCGGGACTTGGAACGTCAGTGGGAAAACCTGACCATCTACAATGACAACCTGGAAGAGATGACCCGGTCTCAGGTGGCTGAAATGGCGTCCCTCGAGAAGCAGATCGAGGACATCCAGGTTACTCAGCGGGAGATTGTGCCCCTGATGCTGCGCATGCTGGACACCCTGGAAGGTTTTGTGGCGGCGGACATTCCTTTTCTGAAGCCTGAGCGCCACGCGCGCGTGGAAGGGCTGCAGGCACTCATGGGGCGCGCCGACGTGGATATACCTGAAAAATTCCGCCAGATCATGCTTGCCTACCAGACAGAGGCCGACTACGGACGGACCATCGAAGCCTACCAGGGAGAACTCACTTTGGACGGCAAGGTGCGCAGCGTTGAATTTCTGCGCATAGGCCGCGTGGTTCTGGCCTATCAAACCCTGGACCGCCGTGAGAGCGGTTATTGGGACGTGCGGCACCAGGCCTGGGTTCCCCTCCAAAAAAGACACAACCAGTCCATTCGACAGGGAATTCGCATTGCAGCCAGGCAGGCGGCCCCCGAATTGATTCAGGTTCCGGTGGTCATTTCGGAGGTGGAGCCGTGAAACTTTTTTCAGGCATGTTTCTCATTGTGGTGTCCCTGATTGGGCATGAGTCAGCGTGGGGGGCCACGGGCCTCGACGCCTTCCTCAAGGAGATCAGGCAGAGGGCCGTGCAGGAACAGCTCAAAGATGAAGCGCGGGAAAGAGAATTCAGGGCCGATCTCCAGGCGGCCCGGCAGAGGGTGGAACAGTTGCGTCAGCAAATGGCGCGAGAGCAGGAGAGACAGGAGCGGCTCCTCAAAGTGCATGAAGCCCATGAGGCTGAACTCATGGAAATGGAGGCCGCTCTCCATGAAAAGCAGGGCAGCCTNGGNGAGATGTTTGGAGTGCTCCGCCAGAGCGCGGGGGATTTTCATGCCCAGTTCGTGGGTTCCCTGGCCATGGCCCATCGGCCCGGGGCATTG
>SL_3KL_010_SEDDRAFT_10003822_pt1 | contig 13645 bp, 13 predicted proteins | sample SodLakKL_010_SED_2_FD_10381 | JGI IMG/M metagenome (IMG submission 10381)
ATGAACTTTTTTTATTCGATAATCCAAACAGCCAAAAGCCAACCATTAACCATTTGAGCATTATTTACTATCTTTACACTCCTTTATTTCAAAAATTAAAAATGTAGTGATTATGAAGAAGATTAAAGTAGCGATCAATGGATTTGGCCGTATTGGCCGGTTGACACTAAAGGCTGTCATGGATAGGGAAAACGTTGAGGTCATTGCCGTAAATGATCTGACAGATAGTAACACCCTGGCGCATTTGCTGAAATATGATTCCGTTCACGGGAAATTTCCCGGTGAGGTGTTTGCCAGGGGCAATGAGCTGGTCGTTAACGGCAAAAACATTAAAGTGTATGATAAGAAAGACCCGTCAGATCTTCCATGGAAAGAGCTGGGCATTGACGTTGTTGTTGAGTCAACAGGTGTTTTTCGTGACAGGAAGAATATAAGCAAGCATTTGCAGGCCGGAGCCAGGAAGGTCGTTCTTTGTGTGCCTTCCAAGTCGGCAGATGATGTGGATGCAACCGTGGTGCTGGGTGTGAACGACCATGATCTGAAACCGGACCATCAGATATTCTCCAACGCATCATGCACTACCAATTGCCTGGCGCCGGTGGCAAAGGTATTGAACGACAACTTTGGCATCAAGCAAGGGCTGATGAATACCATCCACTCCTATACCAATGATCAGATCATTCTTGACGCGCCACACAAAGACCTGCGTCGTGCACGTGCCGCAGCAATGTCCATCATCCCAACAACAACAGGGGCGGCAAAAGCTGTAGGACTGGTGATCCCGGAACTGAAAGGCAAAATGGATGGCTTCGCAATGCGCGTCCCCACACCCGATGGCTCTGTGGTAGACCTGACCTGCGAACTGGCAAAAGAGGTGACCAGGGATGACATCAACAATGCGATGAAAAAAGCAGCCGAAGGACCGATGAAAGGTATCATGGAGTTCTGCGATGAACCCATCGTTTCAGCCGACATCATCGGCAACAAACACTCCTCCATCGTTGACTCCCTGTTGACACAGGTGATCAATGGCAGATTCATCAAAGTGGTTTCCTGGTATGACAATGAATACGGGTACGCCTGCCGCGTGGCCGACATGATAGGAAAGATCGCATGATGCCCTTTGTGTGAATGATCCACACAAAGGATACCTGTTCAGGGTTTGGTGTTCACTATTTTGTGTTCCGGCAAAGTCTTCCGGAAACATATCATACGGATCGCTGAACCCTGAACTGATTAAACAAACCCGCCTGCTGCAACATGATCAACCCCTAACCCCTGAACCTTTGTTCAAAGCGCCGGTAGCTGCGGAAAAACTTCTTTCTCTTTTCGGAATCGAACAGCAGGTTGAATTGCATCGGGAACGCCTTCCATCCCAAATGCTTGTAATCCACAATGACTGGTTTCCACGTCTTCTCCGTCAATCTTTGGACGAAGATATTTGTCCCCACCTGAAAGGTGTCAAAAAACCATATTTTGTTCTTGTCGAGCAACCGGACAATGTTTTCCACATCATCCCAGAATGCCTCATTGGCAATCTTCCCATAATCCCTGACAGGTTTCGAGTGGATACCGTCATGGTCGAGCGGCCTGGCCGTCAACAGATATTCCCTTTTGGCATCCAGAATGGGATTAAAATAGGGTTTTAGCTCTTCAGGCAAATTGTTATAAGTATTCAGCTCTTCCTGGTTCATCCGGCGACGCAGCACAATCACCTGAAGGCGCTGCAGAAAGCCAAGGCCGGGCTTAAGACGCTTGATACACAATCCCGGCTCGCCCTTGACAGCAAAACACTCACGGAAATTACCCTCGCCAATTTTTTCTGCCAGCTCAAACATGCTTGAACTCCCTCTTGGTTTGAAAGATCAAAAATAATGTTTTTCTCCGGTTTGCTGATTGACACAAAACCTCAATCCGTTATCCTTTGAGAAAAACCACCGGATTTGCACCACCATCAACAAATTTTATTATAACTTTGAAAAAGTTATGGTGGGTCATTCTGCGAAAAGATGAATAGCCCGTGTGTTTTTCAGATTGAACCCATGGCACATTAATCCACATTGGTTTGGCAACAACCATTCGGGCAGATTTCAAATCATTAAATATTTCATCATCATGGCCAAGAGACTGTTACTGATCAGCAATTCAACAAATTACGGAGAAGAATATTTGGAATACACGAAGCCGCACATCAAAAGCTTTCTTGGTGACACGGTCAGGGAAGTATTGTTCGTTCCTTATGCCGGTGTTACCATGTCGTATGATGAATATGCCGTCAAGGTAGAAAACGTGTTCATGAAACTGGGATACGGACTTCTTTCCGTTCACCGGGCAAAAGACCCTGTTGCAGCCGTTGAGGGAGCCGAAGCAATCGTTATTGGTGGTGGCAACACCTTTCATTTGGTGCACATGATGCATGAAACAGGGTTGATGGATCCCATCCGTAAAAAGGCTGAATCGGGCACTCCCTTCATTGGATGGAGTGCAGGCAGCAATGTTGCATGTCCATCGATGAAAACCACCAACGACATGCCCATCGTCGAGCCGGCCAGTTTTGATACCCTCGGACTGGTGCCTTTCCAGATCAACCCGCATTACACCGATGCCATCATCCCCAACCACAATGGCGAAACCAGGGAAGAACGCATCCGCGAGTTCCTGGTGGCAAACCCGGAAACAATCGTTGTGGGAATCAAAGAAGGGTGTATTCTGCGCATTGAAGGAGATGAGATCAACCATATCGGTTCGAAAACAATAAAGGTGTTCCGCAAGGATCAACCCACACTGGAGTATGATAAGAATGCCAGCCTCGACTTCCTTCCGTAACATGATAAAATAAACACCCCATGCACAGACACCATTTCCTTGCACTGCTGGCAATAATGTTGTTATTGTCGGCATGCAGCAGCCCCAGGCCACTCACCTCAGAAAGGATTACCGGGATGGAACCTGGTTTTTACGGCAATGTATCTTATTATGCATTGCCACGTACTGTGATCGTCATTGATGTGGAAGTACAACGGTCCACGAAAACCCCCGGCCCTTATGCAGAATATGCCAAAACATACCTCGGGCTAAACGACGTGATCTTCTCCCCTTCCCATCATTATGAGATCACCACCGTATCTGTCAACGGGTTTGCCGAACCCGATCCTGAACATGTCTATGCCATTTTCTTTCCGGAAGAAAATGCACAAGGGTTCCGTTTTTCCCTGAATGAAGCTGGGCTGTTGCACAGTGTGAACAAAAAAGTTGACGCCCCGGAAAACCAAACAGCATTTGTGGAAAGCAAAGATTATGGGGTCTATCACACCGATGCAACCTTTAACTATTTTATGGACAGCATCCTGAAAGAACAGGTCGACACCATCATTGAAACCGTCCCTTTAGACACCATTACCTTGCAAAGGCAAACACTCAGAAGAAGCTGGGTGGAAAAGAGCAAGGATTTGCGTGCCAAAGAGGTTGCCGATTATATCCTCGAGATGAGGGAAAAAAAGTTCGACCTGATCAGTGGGTTCCAGGAAATCAATTATTCAAAGGAAGCGCTGGAATACATGTACACGGAGATGGATAACATGGAGAGCGATTACCTGGACCTTTTCACCGGCATCACTTCGGAAGAAACCATCCACTACAGATTTGTCCACAGGCCTGACAAGGAAGATATTGTAAGAAGACATGCCTTGTTTCGCTTCTCAAGCAAGGGGGGTGTAAAGCCTGTCGATGCAGATGAGGGGTTTGCGGCAACCATCGCATACAACAGAAGCAAGGCCACTGACAAGATCCTCGAACAAAATACCAGGCATGCCCCGGCGAGGCGACAAAGCGAAAAAGGCATACACTATCGCATCCCTGAATACGCCGACATGTTTTTTTATATCGGTGAAGAGAAAAGGGCCGAAGCCAGGACGCTGGTCAGCCAGTTTGGCATCGTCACCCATCTCCCGGCAAAAGACCTGGAAATAGAGCTCCATCCAATGTCAGGCTCCATTAAGTCTGCAGGGATAATCACTGAAGAAGATGAATAAACATCCTGCTCAACCCTTAAACCATTAAACCATTAAACCATTAAACTTAAAAACCCTTAAACCCTTAAACCATTAAACTTAAAAACCCTTAAACCATTAAACCTATTTGACATTTCGATCTTTTGACAAATGATAAACAAATGAAATACTTTATCATAACAGGCGCCAGCAAAGGGTTGGGCGAAGGCCTTGCCCTGGAGTTGATCAACGAGGACCATTATCTGCTCTGCATATCCCGCAGCGAGAGCCAGAAACTAAAAAAGATGGCAGCGGCAAAAAACTGTCCGCTGGATTTTTTTCTTTTCGACCTTGCCGTGAGCCATGACATCCCTGATCTTGCCGACCAGGTTTTTAAGAAGATAGACAAGCAGCATGCTGACGGCATTTACCTGGTCAACAATGCCGGGGTCATCCAGCCGGTGGGCCGTGTTGAGGATTGTCCTGCTGAAGCTGTTGAGATGCACATGCAGGTGAACCTGATCGCCCCCATGCTGCTCACCGCTGCTTTCATCCGGCATACCACCGGTATGCGAACAGAAAAGCGCATCCTGAACATTTCTTCCGGGGCTGCCCAGAACCCCTACTACGGATGGGGCTGCTACTGTACAGCGAAAGCGGGGCTGGACATGTTTGGCCGCTGCGTGTCGGAAGAACAGAGGAACGAGCCCTACCCAGCAGAGACCATGGCGGTAGCCCCGGGCATCATCGACACGGAAATGCAAACCACCATCAGAGGGACTTCCGAACGTGATTTTATTCACCGCCAAAAGTTTATTGAACTCAAGGACAAAGGGGAGCTGGTGGCCCCCAATCTGGCGGGCAGACAACTTGCACACCTGCTGCTCTCATCAGATTTCAGGGATGGGGAGACAACCGACCTGCGATAATAAACGCACATATCAAAAAGGCAGGCCCACAGGCTTATCCGGGCATCCGTTATTGAAAACAGACCAATGCAGGTCTGTTTGCCCCCGACCGGCAGCCCAATCATTTCCTGAAGAACAAAAACCGCCTGTTGACTGTTAAAAGTAATTGTAAAAAATACAAGGAAGCATCATGGTCTAATCATTTTTAAAACAAAAAAACATGAAACAACCCACACCCGCCGAAAACAAAGCATACCAGTGGATGGCAAGACACGGGGTCATCCTTTTGCGCATCAGCATCGGTATCGTATTCTTCTGGTTTGGGATCCAGAAGTTCTTTCCGGGAATCAGCTCTGCAGAGGATCTGGCCACCCGCACCATAGAAGTGATGACATTTGGCATCGTCAAACAATCGGTAGGGATGCCTTTACTGGCGGCCTGGGAGGTCATCATCGGACTTACCTTTATCTTCGGCCGCTTTATGCGCATTGCCATTCCGTTGCTTTTTCTGCAAATGATCGGCACGATAACCCCACTGTTCTTTTTCCCGGCAGAAACATTCACCCGGGTGCCTTTTATCCCGAATATCGTCGGTCAATATATCATCAAGAACATCATCCTGATAACAGCCGCCATGGTCATCGGCGCCTACCATTCCGGATTTACCATCCGCAGGAAAGAGAAAGAAGGTTAACGTCGCCAGTTGTCAATAAATGATTGGGCGAAAATTTGAAACCAGGGGTCTCCGCCGGTCAACTCATTGACCAGTGCCTCTGGTTTTTTTGTTTCTGCACGGCTTTTTCTGTAATGTCCGGCTGCCTTTGCCCCGGCGACCCTTTGATGATAGGCTACTGTGGATGACGCCACACCAAGGCTTTTCAGCAATTTCAACATGGATATGCTCTCCCTGGTCATCCCCGCCGCTGCATAGTTGAGTACCCCGGCCTGCAGGTCATCGACATTGCCTGTCGTGGATACATGGTCGAATAGCATTGGATGATTGTGCGCTATTTCTTTAGCTGCCGCAAGATGCCGTTGAGCACCGCCGGATTCACCCAGCACGCCGAACAGATCGGCAAGCACCCTGTTCCTTGTAAAAACCCGGAAAAGGAGTTCAAGGGCTTCTTCAGGATGATCAACATAGGCCTGCTTGACAAGACGATACTCAAGCGCACTCTGGATATACGTCACCGCAAAGTCAAGGTCATCGTTTTGCAGCGCCCTGCCGGCAACCACCAGGAAAGAATTGTATATGCCCTGATGGCTTTCCGACACTAACAGGTGCAGCTGGTGCGGACACGGGAATAGTGACCCGGCTTCATCACAGAAATCCTCCACATGCTGTAACAGCGACAGCGATTGTGTATACCTGCTTTCATCAATCAATGCGCGCGCTGCTTCAAAGAACATGGTCAGCAGGGTGTCTGACAACAGGTCTGAACCATCCCGGTGATGACCAATGGGGTTCATTACCGAGTATACCCGGCCCAGCCTTTTCAATGCCGCCACCTTATTGCCATCCCGCATGTCAACCTTTGTCAGTGCCAGGTGCGAGGGTATATGAAAAGGATTGTAGGCGATGGCAGACAAAAAATGATCCCGGCCATCTGCCAGGGAGTCCCCAGCAGCCAGATCTATACCGACATGATAATACATTGAATCGATGTGGACGATTGCATGGTTAAAGGCTTCGCGCAAAGAGTCTGTTTGGAGGCGCAAGGCCTCATATCCCCGAAGCACTCCTTCAGGATCATTCCCTGCCAGATTCAACCAACGATTGAAGGCGGCAAAATGGATCTTGCCCAAAATACCTTCTGCCTCACAAAGCCGGAACTCCCCCAATAGCAATTGCTCCACATTATCCGGATCAAGATCCCCAATCAGGTCCCTGGCCGCTTCAAGTTGCCGCGGTGCCGCATAATATGTTTCCAATGCCTGTCCCCATCGCCTGATCCGTCCAAGGGTGCGGTCATCATAATAAAAGCTGGCATCATGGAACTCAACCCTCAGGTTGTCAGCTGCATCATCGTACGGAACATCTAGTTCGAACCATACGTCACCGGCTAAAGGCATTTCGATCCCTTCATAGATGCCGGAGTAAATCATCGTATGGTCAGGAGAAAAGACCCTGATCATAAAATCCGCCTTGTTTGGAATCAGCAAATGCGAAAGGTCAAAATCATGGTAGTAGGTATCACCGGTTACCATCATGCTTTCGGGGACGACAAAAAGTTTTGTTTTGCCCGCCTTTTCCACAAAAAAATCCGTTTGCAGATCCATTTGAAAGTTGTAGGAGGTAAACACGCGCAGCTTCCCGCTACCCTCGGCGATGGTCTGCAAAATGGTGTTTGTAATTTTTTGCCCGTCATCGGGATAAGGGGAAAAGAAAAAAGATTGCTCAAGCGTCACCGGCAGTTTATCCTGTGAATAAGCTGTGCCGGCAATCCCCACCAGAAAAAGGAATGGCAGAATACCAGGGCTGATCCAACGCATCTATTCGGAATATTTCGCACAAACAATATTGGTCCCGGCAAAGGTAGTATTTTCCTGCTTTTTTAGGATGCAGGGGGAATATCTTCAAAAAACGGGGACAATCAACACAATTAAATGTAACTTTGTGATGGTTCAACCATAAAAACCATACATCATGCTGATTAAAATACATCCGGAAAATCCGAGCCTGCGTCTGATCAGGATTGTGGCAGACTGTCTCCGAAACGGTGGTGTGATCATTTATCCCACAGATACTGTATATGCCATTGGTTGTGATATTCATCAGCCCAAGGCGGTTCAACGGGTTGCGCAGATAAAAAACATCAAGCCTGAAAAGGCAAACTTTTCTTTGATATGCTATGACCTCAGTCATATCTCGGATCTCACCAAGCCTTTTACCACCAGCATTTATAAATCAATGAAAAAAGGGTTGCCCGGCCCGTTCACCTTCATTCTGAATGCCAACAACAACGTGCCAAAACTTTTTCAGAGCCGCAAGAAGACCGTTGGTATCAGGGTGCCGGATAACAAGATAGCTCGTGAAATCGTAAAGGAGTTAGGCAACCCGGTCATCTCCACTTCGGTTTATGACGATGATGAGATCATTGAATACACCACCGACCCTGAGTTGATCCATGAGAACTACGAACATCTTGTAGACATTGTGGTGGCCGGAGGCAATGGCAGCAACCAGGCATCCACGGTGATTGATTGTACAGGCGATGAGATGGAGGTGATCCGTGAAGGGAAGGGTGCCATAGAAGATATCCTGTAAAAAGCCGGGAATGCCAGGCGCGACGCGCATGAAGCATTGCCGCACAATACAATCTTTAATCTTTACTGGAATTCATAAACGCATGACACATTCTTCACTGAATCATATTTTTCACATCCCGGGCACACCAATGGCCTCTTTTTTTCTGATAGCCGGGCCGTGTGTGCTGGAAGATGAAGAGATGGGTTTCCGGATCGCTGAAGAGGTGATCAAGATCACAGGCAACCTTGGCATTCCTTATCTCTTCAAGGCATCTTACAAGAAAGCCAACAGGAGCCGCCTCGACAGCTTCACGGGGATTGGCGATGAAAAGGCAATGCAGCTGCTTGGCACTATTGGCAGGGATTATAATATCCCGGTAGTAACGGATGTTCATACCGTTGAGGAAGCACAGATGGCCGCTGAGCATGTTGATGTTTTACAGATCCCTGCATTTCTGTGCCGGCAAACAGAGTTATTGGTGGCAGCAGGGAAGACTGAAAAAAGTGTTAACATCAAGAAAGGACAGTTTTTGTCGCCCGGGGCCATGCAGTTTGCCGTGGAGAAGGTCCGGTCGGCGGGGAACCATTCAGTGATGGTCACCGAACGGGGCACCACCTTCGGCTATGGAGACCTGGTGGTTGATTTCCGGGGGATCCCGGAGATGCAAAAGTTACAGGTACCTGTTGTGCTCGACATCACCCATTCACTGCAACAGCCAAACAAAAACTCAGGTGTTTCCGGTGGCCTTCCACAACTGATTGAGACGATCGCCAGGGCAGGCGTTGCAGTCGGGGTTGACGGCATCTTCATCGAGACCCATCCCGAACCCGAAAAAGCTAAGTCTGACGGTGCCAACATGCTGCGTCTTGACAAGCTGGAAGACCTGCTGGTGAAACTATTGAGAATAAGACAGGCCATCTGAGCGGTGAATGGCGGGTGATGAACGGAGAAAAACGTTATATGGCAGGCTCCTCTTCAAAGACAATGTTGTCCAGCTTACTTTTCAGGAGTTCTTTTCGGCGCACGAATGCATCCATATATTCTTCAGGCAAAGGGTCCCCGCTGGGGAATTCCAGCCGGAGATGGTCCACCTGCCTGCCGTTTTTCCAAAAACGGAAGCAGACGTGCGGACCTGTGGCAATCCCTGTGCTGCCGACATAGCCGATCACATCGCCCTGCGACACGCTTACACCAGGCCGGATACCGCTGGCAAAACGTGACATGTGCAAATACTGGGTCTCATATACCGAATTGTGGCGTATGCGCACATAATTGCCATTGCCCCTGGTGTAGGACGCCCTGGTCACCTCACCATCCCCTACCGCCAGGATAGGCGTACCGTGTGGTGCAGCATAATCGGTGCCAAGATGGGGCCGCCTGTCACCATGTACGGGATGTAACCGGCTGTGCGAATAGCGCGAAGAGATCCGGACAAACTCAAGTGGTGCACGCAAAAAAAACTTACGCAAATTGTTGCCGTCCGGATCAAAATATCCTTTGATGGTATCCGCCTCAAAACGATATCCTTCAATCTCCCTGCCCCGGTGTAAAAAATACACAGCATCCACATGGGAAACCCCTACCGGCCTGTCGCCGACATATTGTTCGGAATACAACACTTTGAAACGGTCACCCGGATATATGCGATAAAAATCCACCGACCATGCAAGAATACGCGACATATGCATGACAAGCTCCGGGTGTAAGTCATTATCCATTAATGTGTTCCATAACGATGACGAGATAATGCCTGAGGTTGCTCCCGGGATGACGGATACCTGCTTTTGTGACCGCAAGACCCTGATGGAGTCCCGAAAATCGATCCTCACAAATTCCAGGTCCGATATTTCGTAAATGAAAAAGCTCAACGCCGCACTGCCATCCATGGCATAATAAGCATAATAATTGTTTCCCCGCCTTATCCTTCGCGGATTGAAAACATCTTTCATTTCACGGGCGACCCTGTCGGTATCGGCCTGATTGAACCCAAGGCGGGAAAAGATGTGGGACAACGTTTGACGGGCCTCAACCACCCCATTTTCAATCCGGTAAACATCCCTGGGAATACCGAACACATCCTTGTCGATGACAGTATCCCGCGGTTCCTGTAAGGTTATTTCTGCCTGCCCGCCATATTCACCATGATTGTCACGCCTCAAAACCACCGAGGCCACCAGCAGGATCAATAAACTGGCGACCAGAAACACCGGAAACTTCAGATCACTTTTTAACGACATAACACAAGAATGGTTGCTGCTACGAGGCCCCAAAGATAAACAATGCCGACAAAACAAGGATGGTGATAAAGGATATCCCAAACAACACAAAAAATCCCAAAATGGTAAAGCCCAATGCCTTTTGTGCCGGCGTGTCAAGCAACGGTCCGAGGCCCTTGCCAAAGAGGAAGACAGCATATATCAGCCCCAGCAGGGAGATGGGTTCCATGGCGGTGTTTATTGCGGCCAGGGGCTGGGCAAGCATGAATGGGGTGTAGGCTGCTATGCAAAGCAACAAAGCATGATCCCTGTCTGGCCTGCTTCTGAACGCCCTGGCCAGCCTGGCAATGATCAGTGCACCAAGCCAAACCGACAGCAAATAGCCGCAGAGGCTTATCAGAAACACACCCGATAACTGGTCCCACCTGAGGGCCATCCCTTCCAGGGCATGCTGATTCATTACACGCACCATACGGCCCGCAGCTCCCAATACCATCAACGGCATCCCATAGGAAACAAAAAAAACCCTTGCATCCTGATCATTCGCTGAAACCTCTCTGAAAAAACGAGCCGGATGAAAGAGAACATGATGTATGATCTTCAGATTGTTGCTTTTTTTCATACCCAAAATATTTGATCCATCCCCAGTATGGGAGCCCATATTGATCGTCATGTTCGCATGTGAAGGGTTTCCCGGTGTCAAAAATAAAGAATTCTGCATTGGGGTTGTCTTACAAATCCGGAAAAAACCTTCTTGTTTCAATTCAGATGCTACCTTTGTGATAACCGATCAAACCCATCGGGGGTATCATACACATGAGCTGGGACACCTGGATACGGGGTTTTACTGATTATTTGAGGCTGGAACGGTCTTTGTCCGACCATTCGATCTCGGCCTATTCGGGTGATGTGGAAAAACTCGCATCCTATTTATCTGAAGAAGGGCGCCGGATCCCTCCTCAAGAAGTGAGGCAGGCTGAGTTGATCGGTTTTTTACATTGGCTGCATTCCCTGGGTATCGGAGAGCGCACACAGGCCAGGATCATTTCCGGTGTTCGTGCTTTTTTCAAATATCTCATCATGGAGGATGTGATCCGCAATGATCCGTCCCTGACGCTGGATTCGCCGCGCATCGGGCGAAAGCTGCCCGATGTATTGTCGGTGCATGAAATAGGACAGATGATTGCTGCCATCGACATGAGCAAGCCGCAAAGTCAGCGAAACAGGGCCATCATAGAAACCCTCTACGGCTGCGGGCTCAGGGTTTCTGAGCTGTTGCAGTTGAAGGTATCGGATGTGTTCCAGAAGGAAGAGTACATTAAGGTTACAGGCAAAGGCATGAAACAACGGTTTGTACCCGTTGGCAGGGAAGCATTAAAGCACATTGGCTTGTACCTGCAGGGAAGCCGAAATCAAACACCTGCAGCGCGGGGCTTTGAAGACCATCTCTTTTTAAACCGAAGGGGGCGTGCTTTAAGCAGGGAGATGATATTCATCATGATCAGGGAACTGTGCCGCTCGGCCGGGATCAAAAAAAAGGTCAGCCCGCATACCCTGCGGCACAGCTTCGCCACACACCTTGTGGAAGGGGGTGCCGACCTTCGGGCCGTGCAGGATATGCTGGGACACGAATCGATCACCACCACTGAGATCTACACCCACCTGAGCCGGGAATACCTGCGCGAGAACCTGCTTTCGTTCCACCCGCGCGGGCGCGGTTAAAAGCAGTGACTACAAATCAACAAAGAGCTCCGCGGCAATACCATCGGCGAAGTATTTTCCTTTTCCGGTAAGCACCAGGTGGCGGTCGTTTATTGTCATCAACTCATTGTCAAGGAACCGGGACGCCCTTTTCTCCAGGTCCGACATCCATTTTTCTCCCCAGCCGTCACGCACCTTTTCGAGGTCACACCCCCACATGGTACGCAATGAGGTCATCACATACTCGTTAAAGACCTGCACCGGTGTTAATGTTTCCTGTTCACGTGCAAGCATGCCTTTTTCGATGGAAGCAATGAAATGAGCGGTATTGGACACATTCCATGAACGCTGTCCGTTTTTATAACTGTGTGCCGACGGGCCAAGCCCGAGATAAGGAACCCCCGTCCAGTAGCCAAGATTGTGTTGCGAAAAATACCCCGGCAAAGCAAAGTTGGACACCTCATAATGTTGGTATCCGTGCTTTTCCATGGTCGCGCACAATATATCAAACTGTTGCGCACACTGTTCATCACTCACGTCCGGGACCCTGCCTTTTCTTACCAGGTATTCAAGGACCGTCTTTTTCTCCACAGTCAAGGCATAGGCCGATACATGGGGCACCCCCATCTCCAGCACCTGCCTGAGATTGTCACCCCACATGGCATCAGACATCCCCGGTATACCATATATAAGGTCAACGGTTATATTTTCAAAACCAGCCTTGCGGGAGTTGCTCACACTCTCACGGGCCTGCACGGGTGAATGCACCCTGTTCAGGTAATGCAAATCATGATGGTGAAAACTCTGAATGCCTATGCTTAATCGATTTACCGGCAACCGGTTCAAAGAGGATAGCTTGTCGCCGGTAAGATCATCCGGGTTCGCTTCGAGCGTCACCTCAATGGGATTTTCAACAGGAAAACATTTTGCCAGTTCTTCAAATATCCTGGCCAGATCGGATGGTTCAAGAACCGAGGGGGTCCCCCCGCCAATATAAATGGTTTTAATATCCAGTCCGCCTCCACCCTCAACCGGTTCATCAAAAAAATTTTTTTGCAGATGAATCTCCTTCAACAGCGCCCTGACAAACGCATCTTTATTGCTCCGCGAAACCGAAAAATGAAAGTTGCAATAATGACAGGCCTGACGGCAGTAAGGGATATGTATATAAATACCAGCCATGGTTCGATAGGGGATCAATGCCCTGAAGGTGCACGTGCAATGATGCGGCACCGCAACCGAAGCACCAATTTCGCAAATAAACAGACAAAAGCTCAGGCACAAAAGTAAAAAAAAACCACCCTCCTTTTAAGAACGTTGCGCAATGCCTGATGCACATGAAAAAAATTCATGGTTATTTCTCCTGTAAAAAACCACCACCATTTTGTGAAAAAAATATACAAAATGCTGGTGTACAGAAGGAACCGCTTCGCTTTCACATGATTATTTTTTTTATGTGTCTGTGTGTGATTTTACATAAAAAAAATAACATGTACATTTGTTTGCAGGACAATCTGAAACAACACCATGCAACCTCACGTATTTGGCAACGCCACGGTTTACACATTTGACAACCTTTCC
>SL_3KL_010_SEDDRAFT_10003823_pt1 | contig 13644 bp, 9 predicted proteins | sample SodLakKL_010_SED_2_FD_10381 | JGI IMG/M metagenome (IMG submission 10381)
GTTAATTAAATCTCCTTTGTTCATTTCAACAAGTTTTAATTACTTAAATGAATTAATTTGCTGCAAATGTATGTTTAATCAACCGAACGGACAAACTTTTTCTGAAAAAAAAGTGGCTGAAACTATTGTCCTTTCTGCATTTCAGCTACCTTTATGGTCAGAGCTTATGAATAGTAATATTTAATAACACAATCAAATAATTGATAGTCAGATGATTAAGTATATGAAGCTTCGATATTTGTTAGGTTTGATGCTGCTTGGAGGATTTTTGACTTTTTCTTCTTCTTGCAGTACAAAAACCGGTTGCCCAATGAATGAACAGGTAGAAGTTGACCTGGATGACCCCAAACACGAACGCAATCGTGCGCGCAGTGGATTGTTTCCAAGACGATAATTGTATCCTTTTTTGCTCCCTGCTAAGGAATTAATTGATGCAATATTAAGCTGTCAATTCACCATCTCTATGCCTGTGGATTTTTGCCGGGAAATATAATCTCCCAGAGAATTCATAGATAGTATGACTGCAAAAATGGCCATTCCCGGAAATACGGCCAGCCACCAGGCCTTGAAGTACAATCTCGCCTCATTTAGCATGGAGCCCCAACTCACCTGCTCAGCTGAAAATCCTATTCCCAAAAAGGACAATGTGGACTCCGCCAGTATGGCAGAACTCACTCCAAATGCTGCCGCCACTGCTATTGGAGGGATGGCGAGGGGCATTATTTCTCTGAAAATGATGTAATTGTTGCTACGCCGGAGCAGGCGAGCAGCTTGAACAAACTCCTGTTCTCGAAGACTCAAAAATTCTGCCCTGGTGTAACGCGCAAATGCCGGCCACATGAGAAGTGAGATTATCAGCGACATCTGTAGAATACCCGGACTTTCAATAATGGCAAGCAGGGCCAGAAGAATAAATAAAGATGGTACTGCCCTGAAGATTTCAATGAGCCTTAGTAGCATGAGGTCCAGTGGTATTCCCATCGTTCGGGAAATCCGGAAGCTGGAGAGATATGCTCTTAACCTTGTTTTGACGGTAGAGGACCACAAATAAACAAGTACCGCACTGCCCAGTAACCATGCTCCGAAATAAAGCCAACTTCCGCCGTAGTCGAGTTGCAAGTATAACAGGTATAAACCCACCGATAAAATGATTGCGCCCCCGGCAATCTCCAGTTTATTTAACCTCCAGCCCCGGTCACCGAAGTAACCGGCTGCCGCACCAAACAGCACCCCAACCAGCATTGCTGCCAAAACAGAAACCAATCCTATAATGAGTGCCACCCGGCTTCCGTGGATTAAACCAGCCAGGACGTCTCGTCCCATTCCATCTGTCCCCAACCAGTGCCGGTATCTCAGGCTGCTTATATTTTGTGGACCCAGCGGACTTTTGTAACCTGCATTGGCTCTGTCAATGGTCTGAGGGCTGTAGGGAATTGGAGCACGAATTACCGATTCCATTTCCTCCTTTTTGCTCAAATAATATATGCGCGGACTGGATTGACCGCTCACCTTTGAAAGGGTTTCTCTGAAAGCCGGAAAATGTCTCTGGCCGTCTATTTTGCAGGTCAAGGGCAATTCGTTGGCGAGCTGGTCGGCAAAAAGGGCGGTAAAGAGCCATATGAGGCATATCCCCAGAGTCAGGGATGCCGGCATTTTTACCTTTCCCCGGTTTTTTCCCCTATTTTGAAATACCTCAATCATACCTGACTTTTGGATTTGCCCTGGCGTATAGTATGTCAGCGATTAACTGTCCTACCAATGTAAGAATAGCTCCAATCATCAGAATTGCAAAAACCACATTCCAATCCTGTCCGAATATGGAATCCCACATCAGCCTGCCCATACCGGGTATATTAAAGATAACCTCAATCACCACCGAGCCGGAAATCAAACCCGGAATCAGCGCCCCCAACAAGGTTATAAGTGGAAAAACTGCATTGGGAAAAAGGTGTTTCCAAATGGTAGCGGACTCGCTGTTTCCCTTCAAACGCGACATGGTAATGTAACGGGCGGTATTTTCCCTCAGTGCCGTTTGTTCCATTTGACGGGCGACAAAAGCCACTCCACCGGAAGCCAGACAAAGTACGGGCAGGAGCAAGTAACTCAATCCCTGAAAAAAACCAGCATCACCGTCCATGGTGTGCAGCATTATCTGACTCGGAGAGGGGAAAAGATTGGTCCACTTTCCGTATTCTTCTGTGGTAAAAAAGACCACCAACAGGGTGGCTAGCCAGAAGAGCGGTACCGCGTATAGTGCATAAACCAGTTTTCTCAATATCTCCTTCCATCTTTTACGCTTACTTGTGGCGAGAAACATTCCCAGAGGGATTCCGGCAGCAAAGGTGAGCAACAGACTGAAAAAGGAGATGCTCAGGGTGTAGCCGATTGAGTTGCGAATTTTTGAACCCACCGAACGCCCGTCTCTGAGCGAGTAGCCCCAATCTCCCGAAAGTATCCCCGCCAGCCAGTTGTGGTATTGGTTTTGGGTGCCGTGCCAGCTCAATTTGGGAAGCCACCAACTAAATGTACGTTCAACAGATCCTATTTTATCAGCATATTTCCACCAATCTTCTGCAAAAGGTCGAAAGCCACACTGTTCATCTGGCATAAAAAGGAGTGCATTGTCTGTTATTTCTGCAATTTCTGCCTTCGAGCTCGCTCTGTTGATTTGGTGTTCAAAGTCGGCCCAGAAGGTTGCTGTATCACATTCATCCAGGTGTAATCGGATAGCTCTACTCAATGCTTTTCCCGCTTCGAAATAACTGCGAACCAATTCAGGCTTGCCGGTTTCATACATCAGATTTTTGATGTTATTGCGAAAAGCAGGTCGCTCAATGTCCCGGAGGTTGGCTTCTCTGGCACGGGGATGCAGGCTGAAGTAAAACAGGGGTTTATCCAGCCCCAGATGCCGGTAGGTCCGCTGATAGTTGGTCATGGCGCCCCGGTCGAAATGCTCATCTCCTTCGATGCTCAAAATACCGGTGAGACGTTCTGCAGGATCTCCGGGTATGGTTTTGCTCAAGAAAAAAACCGCCAGGCTTATGACAAAAAGTGTCGGCAGGAACAACAAAACCCTTTTCAGCAGATAATTCCTCATGGTCTTTTTACTTGGCTGAAGCCTTTACTGATCAAAGCTACTCAAAATTCCACCTCCTTGAGTTGGGCCATTCCCTCAAAATACCCCGGCCTTTTTGCGGAAGTAATTAGTTGAAGTCTGGAATTTACCACCACTCTCTCTGTAGGTGCTACCAGCATAATCACGGCTTGATCTTTGTAAATTAATTCCTGGACTTCGCGGTAGAGAGTCTTTAAAGTCTCAGGATTATCCTCCATCCTGATTTGAGACATAAGTGAATCAGCGACCGGGTTGGAATATAGAGAGAGGTTGTTGCCGTCAGGTGCCCTGGAGTCCGTATGCCAGTTTTGCTTTAGGTCGGGCAGTAGGAGACTTTGTCTCAAGACAAGAGGCGTCATTTGATAATCTCTGTTCATCATATCCTCCCGTATCAATCTGAATTCCCGGGTTCTGATATTGAAATCCACACCTACTCGCTCTCCTGTTTCCTTCATTAAGAGTGCCAAATTTTGTCCAATTTCCCCCGACGATACATCAATGGTCAGTTGGAGGTCTCGGGGACCTGAATCTGTCTCCTTGTCCCGTATCCCGTCCCCATCCGTATCAGTCCAGCCGGCAAGGGTGAGCAAGCTATCCGCTTTTGCAATACTGTATTCAATGGGTTGGAGTGAAGAATTGAATTCCTCCTTGTCGGGGTGAACCACAGCGGGGGCAGGCACGGCAAAACCACCCATTATTTCATCGATCACAAAATCGAGGTCTGTCATATGTGCTAAAGCCCTTCTGACCTTTCTCTCGCTCAATATGGGGTCCTCATTGTTTAGGGCGAAGTAATATAGTTGGAATTGAGGGGGTGTGTGGAAATCAAAGCGATCAGCGTAGCTTTCATCGGTTTTCAATTCCTTGAAGTACCGGGGAGGCAGCTCACTGGCAATGTCAATGCTTCCATCCTTTAACCCGCTAAGTGTAACCGCTTCATCCGGGATGATGAGGTAGTGAATACGTGAAGGTCCCGGAGGGAAGATTTCCTCGCCCCACCAATCTTCCTTTCGCTCTAAGGTGATTTGCTGTCCTGATTCGAAGTTTACCAATTCATAAGGTCCGGCTCCTTTTACCATCTCTGAGCTGTATGTAGCTGATGTAAATAATTCGGCAAAAGAAGCAAGGGCGTTTTTCTCCCGCTCATCGAGAGAATCCTCATCGTAGTTGAAAAGTTGTTCCAAATCCAGGTGGCGCATCAACCCCCGCGGGTCGTATATGTGCTCAGGGTAAATGGGGAATCCGGCGGCCATTTCGATGCCGTGCATATAATCTGCATCCACCATCACAGTGAATTTTCGCTTGTTGTCCGGGTCAGTTTCCACCTTTCGGAGGTGTTGGAGAAAACCCCTCCAGCTTGATGCCGGCACCTGGGGATTCAGTGCTGCCTTCAGTGTGAAAACGTAGTCGTCTGCTACAACAGGTCTGCCATCCGACCACACTGCCAACTCTCTTATTTCAAAAGTGAATGCCCGGGTTTTGTGACCGTCAATTACTTCACCCTCCCCCACCTCCGGATGGTCTTTTGCCAACATGGGCACAAACTCCAGTGTTTCCGGATCGTGGTCGAGCAGATACATAAAAATATTGTTCTCAATTTGGCTGGCATAGCCGCTACGGGATAACATGGGATTGAGTCTTGTAGGATCTGCGGGAATGCGAACTCTCACTATTTCAGGAGTTGCGCCTTCACTTATTCCCTTTCTGTCTGCTGCCTCCGGTCCACATGATTGAAGTGGTGAAATTAGGGCCAAAGTCAAAACAGAGAGGAGTATGGTCTGTTGAATCCTGTTGAAAATCATCGCTGTAGCATTTTCACAAAAATAGGAATAATATAACAACCCGCTTTGGATAGTGGGTTAATTTGGTCACTATATCCAACAATTATGGAGCTGAAACAGAATTTTGCCTATCAGACATTTCACTTGCCTTTATGAAGTACTTATCGCAACAATTGCGCCTCATTAATGCTTACTAACTGTAAACCAATTTACAACAACATGTCACTAGAGGGAAAAAGTGTACTTATCGCAGGCGGTACCGGCCTTATCGGAACCCATTTATCGAGCTACCTGACTGACCTTGGAGTGAAAGTCTCGCATTTGAGTAGAAGCAAGCAGTCAAAAAGTCCATATACCACTTACACCTGGAATCCCGCAGAACACAAAATGGATACAGAGGCACTCAAAGGAGTTGATTACATCATAAACCTGGCAGGAGCGGGAGTTGCCGATGGCAGGTGGACTCGCGCCCGAAAAAAACTCATTCTCCAAAGCAGGCTCGACAGTGCCGCTACCTTTGAAAAGCACCTCGCTGAAACCGGGGTCAAACCCATTGCCTATTTATCTGCCTCTGCAGTTGGTTACTACGGAGATAGAGGCGAGGATTTACTGACCGAAGAATCAAAGCCCGGAACAGGTTTTCTCTCCGAAACTACCGTTTCATGGGAAAAAGCTGCAGATGCCATGGAGAAATACTGTCCTGTATATAAGGTGCGGATCGGTTTGGTGTTGAGTACCCGAGGAGGTGCTCTGCCCAATATGGCCAATCCCCAAAAACTGGGTGTGGGCGCACTGATGGGCAGTGGCAAACAGTTTTATCCCTGGATACATATTCACGATTTGGCGCGCATTTTTGAATATTTGATGGAAAACCGGAACCTGAATGGGGTAGTAAACGGCACGGCACCGGTACCTGTGCGACAGACTGACCTGGTGGATGCCATTAAAAAGGGTATGAACCGCCCTGCCCTTAAGTTACCGGCTCCTTCTTTTGTATTGAAAACGATGTTGGGCGAAATGGCCACTGCCGTATTGGATAGTACAAGGGCAGTTCCTGAGAGACTCAATAAAGCCGGTTTTGAGTTCCAGCATGCAGAAATTGTTGAAGCGCTCAGACACCTCAAAGAGAACAAGATTTGAAATTTGGTTTTGAAGTAAAATTAATGCCTGAAAAATACAGAACATGTATTCATTCGAGAGTAAAGGTGAACCAGAGGTCAAAATTCCTTTTGGAGACCGTTGGCATTATATGAAATCCAGTTCTTCCCATTCCGGTTCCAACATCATCCGGCTGCGCATACAGATGTTGAAGGGATTATCAAGGACCTTTTGATCTTCAGAATATTCCTTGTTGTCACCATCGCTATTGTCTTCCAAAAAGAAGAAATCCACACCATCCAGAACCGACAATTGAAAGTAGGGCTTCAGCATAATCAGGCATTTTATGGTTAGCAATGAATCCGGTGGCAATTTAAGCATTTCAGCTAATTCAAGCCAACAAATCTTATAATATTTTGTACAAAAATATAGGTGGAATATTTAGCCGGGGTTAATGCCGTGTTATTAACCAATTAATATTGTCTGGAGTCTTTGAAAACACTTTTCACAGTACTACTGGAAGTTCTTCATCGATGGATAGGAAACCCCTGTTTTTTAAATAATATTCTGTGAAGTGTTGACAATCAGATTTAGAAAAGCTCACGATGTTTATTCTGATTAACCATTTTGGGGACCGCAGGCTGGTTAAAGGTTTTTTGCAATTAGAAGGAAACGCCCCGCACCATTTAAATTCCCGGAAAAATACTGTGAAAAAGCTCAGCTAAGTATTACCTTTGGGGCCTTTTTAGGAAAAGCGACAAAAATTATCAAGTCATGATAGAAAAAACATTGAAGGAGATTAAGGATGTGTTGGAGTATCCGAGTGTGACCATTTTGATGAAAACGCACCGCACACATCCCGAGAACAAAAAGGATTCAACCCGTTTGAGAAATCTGTTGAGAGAAGCTGAAAACAGGCTTTTGGGTGATTTCAACAAGCGTGAGATTGATGAGGTTTTGAAAAACCTCCAAAAATACGAGGATGGATTTGACCACAACCTCAACCTTGACAGCCTGGTGTTATTTGTGAATTCCGATACAGCCAGGCATGTCAGACTTCCGATTGAAGTCGAGGATCGTGTGATTATAGACAAGAACTTCGCCACCAGAGACCTGGTCAGGGCCCTTCACAAGGAAGAGCACTATTACATTTTGCGACTCAGTCAGAACAGTGTTAATCTCTTTGAAGCTTACAGCGATCGTCCGGTTAGAGAGGTGAAAGAGGGCGAATTCCCCATGGAAAATGAATTGTACAATACTGATACGCTCAAGCGATCCATGGCTGCCAAAGAGGACAACATGAGCAGGGAGTTTTTCAACAGAGTCGATAAGGCTTTTCAAAAATTGCACAATGAAGACCCACTGGGTGTAGTGCTGGTCGGAGTGGACCGGAATCTCTCCTTTTTTAGAGAAGTGATGGACAATAGCAGTATGGTCATGGGTTCCCTTATGAAAAACCTGGATCACAAAACTGCTTATCAAGTGGTAAAAGAAGTATGGCCAGTTGCCCAGGAGGGAATCATAGAGAGGCGAAAAGAAGCTTTGGACAGACTGGGAACTGCAGTGGGTCAAAACAAATTTTCCACAGATCTCAACGATATCTGGAAGATGGTCAATCAGGGAAGAGGCGATCTATTGCTAGTGGAAAACGATTACTTCCAACCGGCTAAGTTGACGGATGATGATCGCTTGAAGTTGATGGAAGATCAAACGGAACCCGGGGTAATTGACGACATCGTTGATGAAATAATAGAAAGACACCTCAGTAAAGGAGGCACTATTACTTTTATGGACAACGGTCAGTTGAAAGACCATCAGGGAATTGCCCTTGTATTGAGATATTGATTACTGAGAATTTTAAACCAATCCCTCTGTAAGAGGAAAGATACAAAACCCGCTGCCGGTAAATCCTGGTTAGCGGGTTTTTTAATGCAGTTATAAGTGGTGAAAAATAAAGAAATCCTACAAGAATGGTTGAATTATGGAGCCTCGACGCTGCAAAGTAATTCTTTTCAAAACATACCATTTTCAAAGATTAAGTGAATGTTAATTTGTTTTTGTTGCTCAATGACAATATAAATTTCAGACAATCAGCATTTAAGGTATTACTAAAAAATGCAAATCGAAAAATTTTCCCCTTTATAATGCCTGAGAGCAGGATAAAATTTTATAGCTTTACGGAATTGTTAAGCAGCGGTTAAGACCTTTTGATCGATTAGAAAGTAGTTGCGAGAAAAAAGGATAGAAATGTAAATCATTCAGTTAGTCAATAAAAACTTAGCTTATGAAACAACTTTTATTAATTGCGTTTTCGGTCCTGTTTACGATGGGCCAATTGTACGGACAGCGTACGATTTCAGGAACGGTAACAGATTCAGAAAATGAACCACTCATTGGTGCACTAGTCAGTGTGGTGGATGCTGAGAATGTTGCCACTATTACCGATTTTGACGGGCGATTTGAATTTGATGTACCCGATGGTGCTGAAGCCATTCAGATATCCTATCTCGGCTATCAGACTCAGGTACTCGAATTAGGCCCTGGTGATGTTTATGATGTTGTTATGGCAGAAGGTGACCTCGCATTAGATGAGGTAATTGTAGTTGCTTACGGAGAGCAGACCAGAAGGTCTCTGGTTTCCAGTGTCTCTACCATCGACAGCAGGGCAATAGACAACATCCCGGCCGTTTCACCTCAAGAGGTATTGCAGGGTCAAACTTCAGGAGTCCAGATAGTGAATTCTTCAGGAGTTTTGGGAGCTGCTACTAATATACGTATTAGAGGTGTTGCTTCAATCAATGCCGGAGGTCAACCACTATTCGTTGTGGATGGTGTTCCATTAAACGATGGGTCCTATTCCAATGCATTGGGAGCTGGAACTGGTCTGAATCCACTGTTGAATATGTCAATGGATGACATTGAGTCTATTTCTGTTTTGAAGGATGCAGCAGCAGCTTCTCTCTATGGTTCCAGAGGTTCCAATGGTGTTGTATTGATAACTACCAAGCAGGGAAGAAGTGGTACTAATAATGTCACTTTTAGAACCTCCTACGGTTTTGGTAGTCCTACTGAAACCTACGATATGACCAATTCAGAGGAATTTTTGACAATTTTGGGAGCTCCTGTTCCCGAGGAGGTTCCTTTCTTTGACTGGCAAGATGCAGTGGTGCGAGATGCGACCTCTTTCCGCACTTCATTGAGCTTTGACGGAGGTAATGAAAGCACCACCTATTATGTGGGTGTTTCTTACTCAGATGAAGAAAATTATGTGCTAGGAAATGAGATGGAGAAATTGAGTGGAAGACTCAATCTCAATCACAGGGTAAGTGACCAATTCCGCCTGGGTGCAAATATGTCTGTGAGCAGGGCAGATATGGGTCGAATTTATGCTGAGAACAGCACCTTTGCACCATTGACCTCTGCGTATTTGCAAGATCCAAGAGTCCAGGCCTTTAATCCAGATGGATCACCAACAATACCTGGTTTTATCCCAAACATTGTTGCAATTTATAATTTGAGTGTCAATGAATTTATTTCTGACAGAACTACTGGAAATATCTTTGCCGAATACGTCATTCCCGGAATTGGAAATGGTGAAGTTACGCTCAGATCTGATTTTGGTATAGATCATTTGGCAACCAGTGAGACCTTTAGAAATCCTGAGGTAATTAGTCCAGGTGGATATGGTTACAAAAGGATAATCCAGGATGAAAAATGGCTGACTACCAATACTGCCAGATACAATACTCCTATTGGAGACCGGTCTAGCTTGAATTTCCTGGCAGGTCAAAGTTTTGAAACCTCTCTGTTACAATCGACTGCCGTTGAAGCCAGTGGTTTCGCTGCAGATGACTTGAGAAACGTGGCAAGTGGTGCTTCACCCTCCATCACATCTGCAACGAGAACAGAGTGGGCATTGGCATCTTATTTCGCCAGATTCCAGTACGATATCGGGAATACCTATTTCTTTGAGGCTTCTATCAGAAGAGATGGATCATCCAGGTTTGGTGCTGACAATAGATGGGGTAACTTTTGGGCAGTTGGTGCTGGATGGAATATGAGCCGTGAGCCTTTCCTTGCAGGATCTGAATTATTTACAGATGTTCGCCTCCGAACAAGTTATGGAATTACCGGAAATGACAGAATTGGTAACTTTGGATCCAGAGGATTATACGGTGCAGGAACAGCTTCTGATTATGCCGGAATGCCTGGTTTGAGGCCCATACAGGCTGAAAATCCTGATCTGAGATGGGAGCAAACTGCTCAGTTTGATATTGGAATCAGCGCCAGGATTGCGGATTTCATGGATTTGGGCATCTCCTTCTGGCACAAAGATACTGAGGACCTGTTGCTCGATAGACCGATTTCTCAAACCAGTGGATTTGGTGTTATTACGGAGAATGCCGGAGATATGGTAAACACAGGAGTTGATATAGATTTTAACTTTGATGTATTCCAAAACCAGGATTGGAACATCTCTATTGGTGGTAACATTAGCTTTGCTGATAACGAGGTTAAAAGTCTGCCAAATGCAACAGAAGATGAAGATGGAAATAAATTCGTTGCCGGAACTGCTTCACAAAGAGCTGTGGTTGGTCAATCTGCCAATGAATTCTATCTGATTAGATATCAGGGAATTAATCCTGAAACGGGTAATGCTGAATGGTTGGATCGGGACGGAAATCCCACCACCAGTCCGGTTCAGGCTGACAGGGTTTACGTTGGCTCAGCCATACCTGATTTTGTAGGTGGTTTGAACTTCAACGTAGGGTACCAAAACTTTACTTTGAGCGGACTCTTTAATTTCACCTATGGAAATATGGTAATGATTGACGACCTTAGGTTTACAGAGAATCCGGTATCAGGATTTAATAAGTCCACTATTTTGTTGGATGCTTGGGAGCAACCAGGTGACCAGGCTTTTGCGCCGGCAGCAGATAGCCCCACCCGCAATACTTTTGCACAACGTTCAACCTTGCAACTTATGGACGGGTCGTACATGAGGCTGAAAACTCTTACCTTGAATTACAGTTTGCCGGTGCGTGAGCTCGGAATTGATTGGATGAAGGGTTTGAATATCTACTTCAGGGGTAACAATTTGTTGACCTTCAAAGACTCTGATTTCAGAGGACAGGATCCGGAAGTATCTGATTCTGGTACTAGCAATCTGGTTCAGGGTGAGTCTTTCTTTGTTATTCCACAGAGAAAAATGTACACATTTGGACTTAACGTTACCTTTTAACATCAAATCTTAAAAAATTATACTTATGAAAAATATATTAGTATTATTCTTCCTTTCCTTTCTCCTGATTGCATTCACAGGATGTGAAGACGATCTGGAACTGCAACCGGAACAGGAATTATCAATTGAAGGTGCCTTCTCCAATGAGGTTGCTGCCAGGGCCAGTTTGACGGGTGCTTATGGTCGTATCATGTTTCTGGATGTTTTTGGAGCGATGCCTCAAATTATTGCTGACTTTCAGGCTGACAATGTTGATTTTATTGGGTCATTTCCCACACTGCAGGACATTAGAAACAGTTCTGTCCTCGCTGACAATACATCCATAGGTGCCATTTTTCGTGACCATTATCGCGCTATTCTTGCTGCCAATGCTGTAATTGACAGAGTGCCGGGCGTTGACGATCCCGGATTTAGCGAGGAAGAAAGGGCAGCAGTGATTGCTGAAGCCAAGTTCATCCGTGCCAAAGTCAATTTCAGTTTGGTTAATTTATTTGCCCAGCCTTATACTTTTGACGATGGAGCTTCGCCTGGTATTGCAATTGTTACTGAGCCTGATGTATTGGACGGAGATTTTATCTTCCCTCCCAGGAGTTCGGTTGCCGAGGTTTACAATGCCATTGAAAATGACCTTCTCGAGGCTGTTGATGATTTGCCTGAAGTAAATGGCAGAATTAGGGCGAGCGTCGGTGGTGCCAATGCCCTTTTAAGCAGATTGTACCTTTACAAAGGCGATAACGTACAGGCTGCCGAGCGTGCTCAAATGGTTATTGACGAGGGCAATTATGCACTCGCTCCCAATTACAATTTTTACAACCAATTGACCGCTGAAACCATCTTTGATGTAGCAATGTCAGCTGCAGACAACTCCAGGACCGGTTCAGGTGGTTGGGCTTCTTTTTACAATCCTGCAGAACTGGGTGCAAGAGGTGATTGTCCTTTCTCAGATGACTTACTGGAAGCTTTTGAGGAGGGCGACCGTCGATTCCTTGACCTGCATCAGGTTGATGCTTCTGGGGAATTGATTTACACCACAAAGTTTCCCGATGCTCAATCAAATTCAGATAATGCTCCTATGATTAGAATCACAGAGGTTTATTTGAATCGCGCTGAAGCACTTGCTAAAATGGCCAATGGTGTGGATGATGAAGCCCTTGAGATTATCAATACCTTGAGAGAAAGAGCTGGTTTGGATGGTTTTGAAGCCGGTGATTTTGCAGATGGTGACGATTTTCTCATGACTATTTTGGACGAAAGACGTAAGGAGCTTTGCTTTGAGGGTCATCGCAGAATGGACTTGTTGAGAAATGGCTTGCCTATTATCAATGGGTTGATGCCAGGTGACAATCAAACTATCATGCCAATTCCTGTAAGAGAGATTGACCTCGGTTCTTCCCTTCCACAGAATCCCGGGTATTAATACCCGTAGGTTAGATTGATACCTAGTCGATCTTATCGATTTAAGAATTATTGCCGATCGGAATTGGTTTCCGGTCGGCAATTTTTTTGATTGAAGGGATTCAGATGAACTTCGTTGCATTTGTTTGGATGCATTCTCCAGATCGTAGGTTTTTTAGATTCCTTCCCTTTTGCCATTTTGCGAATGCGCATATTTTACAAGTATAAATGCCTCTTTAACAATTGAATATGTTATGATGCTGTGGTTTTCCGCTTTTACTGGAAAAATTCTTAGAAAAAAGCACTGTTGGTGCCACATCATGCTACTTTGATGGGTTGTATATAATACACTACATATTTTCAAGCCAGGACCTCATTTGGTTGGGGATTTTGTTTTTGGAAAAAAAGTGGTAAATTTGGTAAAATACTAGTCAACAATTCTTAATATGTGATGTCTTGCGGAGGTCATTTCCGGTTGGTACAAAATACAATGCTCTTAATTGCTTTGGCATGTACCCTAATGACATTCACACCCCTTACTTCCTTTTCTCAGGTTATTTTCGTGGATCACTCCGCCGCTGGCGCGAATGATGGCACCTCCTGGGAAGATGCATATACCGATTTACAAGGTGCCTTGCAGCAGGCCGACTTTGGAGATGAAATCTGGGTGGCCGGTGGTACTTATCATCCCACTTCCCATGATGGAGACCGTTCAGCCAGGTTTGTGTTGCCCGATGGGGTTGCACTGCTGGGAGGTTTTGGAGGCTTTGAAGAGAATGCATCTGAGCGAAACTTTAACCTATTCAGGACTACGCTTAGTGGAGACATCAACCAAACTGGCTCTTTGTATGGGAACTCCCATACTGTACTCGACATATCAAATACTAGTCGCGAGTCGCTGGTTGATGGATTTACCATTATCGGCGGCAATGCCGAGATAATCGCTGCAGATGGATATCCCAGGAATAATTCAGGAGGGGGGATTTATAACGACGGGGGTGGTGCTACCATAG
>SL_3KL_010_SEDDRAFT_10003824_pt1 | contig 13644 bp, 7 predicted proteins | sample SodLakKL_010_SED_2_FD_10381 | JGI IMG/M metagenome (IMG submission 10381)
CAGTCGATGCTGCAAATGAGGTGTTTGTAGTCGGGATGCTGCAAAAGGAAATCATAATCATGAAGTTGTCGCATTGTGCCGATCATGGCGTTGCAGAAAGCCTGAAATCCTTCAACAGGATAGGCTTCTACGCGCCAGGTGCTGAGCCTCGCACCAAATGTGGGTTTGAGCGGCACCCCCTTCTGATGAAAAGCGTGAATCGGGAAATTTGAAAGCATACCCCCATCCACAAAATGGACCGTTTCCGGGATTTTTCCGCTGTAACCGGTATGTTTGCGCCACTTGGTTTTACTCTTAGGCAACTCAGTATCCTCATAGCTCCCGGCTCCGGGAATGTTCTTGACAATCATTGGCATGAAAAAGAAAGGGATCGAGATAGAAGCCCTAACAAAAAGGGCCGGATTTACCTCATCGGGTTTCTCCCAATAAAGTTCCGCCATTTCGGGAAAAGTGATCTTGCTTTTGGATGTTACGTCAGAGGTGATAAGCTTTAACTGTGGCTTCTTTTTGATCCTTTTTCCGCTATTCCGGTCAACCAGCTTTGGCAGCACCGAACGGTGATGCTCCAGATCATATAAAGTATGAATCCCGTTTGAGGTAAGATGAGATGCAATCCATTTTTCAAACGCGTTGCCCGGGTTCAGACCCAGGTGTTGACTTATTGTGTATCGGATCCTTCGGATGTTCCATATTGCGAGCGTGTACTTCCAGTTTTCGTCATTCATAAAGCGCCGAATCAGTCTCCACAGGCGCTGGTCACCATCTACCAGTTCGCTTAGGTCTTTCCCTGTAAGCATGTCGAGCGTACGCAAGGAAACAGGTTCTCCTACTTTGCTCAATGCAGCCATCATCATGGAATTGATGGCACCGGCAGATGTGCCTGCCAGACTGAAGAACCTTATGTTCGCACGTTCAAGAACATAGGTATAACCCAGCAGCGCAATCCCGAACAGCCCACCCCCTTCTTGAACCAGATCCACATATTGATTGCCATCGGAATCAACTACGTCCGAGTATATTTTGCTGTCCAGACCATCAGAAGAAATGCGATTTGTCAGGTTTTTGATAAATTCATTATCTGTATAGCGTTTCATGCGTGAACCAATTGGTTGTGATGATAAAAAAGCAAATACTTTCGCTAAGATAAAAAATAAAAAGTCATTCATCAAAAATATTTATTCGCATGAAAAGTTCAGTACTTTTGTTATGATATAAACAAATAGTTTTATGCGAATATGAACGATCGCAAACACTCAAAGTCATTCGTTGCTCAAATACATTTAAGTATTATCTGCTTTGCTCTTTACCCAATCCTTGCAGTATATGCACATAATGTAGAGCAGCTTCACTTTCAGCAACTGCTGCTTCCTTTTGCTTTTTCTGTAGCGCTCGGATACATTGCATTTATGTTGCTTTATTTGCTCTTCAGAACTATCTCAAAAGCGCACATTGGGGCAGTTGCGTTTTTGTTGCTTTTCTGGAACTACCGGATGCTTTATGATCTCTTTTTCAGCCTGATCCCATTGCCGCAGTTTCTTTTCCTTGTTTTGAGCCTAATGTTGTATGTTCTGGCTTTATTTGTAATAGGCAAGAAAGCCCAGCCGGAACTCCTAAAGCATGCACATATCATATTGCTTATCCCGATATCAGTTCTTATCCTTTACAACCTTGTTTTAACAGGCGAGGGAGAAATAAAGAAAATGCAAGCCGGACGCCACGCTGAAAAATACATAGAGGAAAGGCAGTTAGATACATCTGCGGATCTTCCGGATATTTATATTCTGGTTTTTGATGAATTTGCCAGTCCTGTTACCATTCGGGATTTATGGAATTATGATCATCGGGAATTTGTATCTGCACTTGAAGAAAAAGGTTTCTTTTTTGCTGAAAACAGCCTAACCAAATATCCTTTCACCCATCTCTCAATTCCAGGGATAATGAATCATGAATATCCTGGAGAAAATGTCAGTCGGACGGAAAGTCTATTGATTTATAATAACAACAAGACTTTTAGGTTTCTTCGTCAGGCAGATTATCAAATCTATTTTCTTGACGGATGGGGTGGTTTTGAATACACCTTTGATATACCGGTTGAAGAGTTTGTGTGTTTTTATGATACCACTCACGATCCCCATTATCGCTTTGATGAGTTCACCTATTTATTGATGAGCCAGTCTATGCTTGCTGCTATGACAGACAGATGGATGCAAACCAATGCAAATCATTATTTTTTGGGACATCAGTATTTCTTTGATTATATCAAACAGTTTCCGGATCGCTATAACGATTCTGTTAGCCCCAGGCTGCTATATGCACATGTGATGGCACCACATCTCCCATATGTTTTTGACCGTGATGGCAATTTTAATGTAAATCCCACCAATTATTGGGAATACAGGCAACTGAGTCCGGAAACACTTCAAAAATTGTATTTTGAACAGTATCTTTACGTTTCTGATCAGATTCTCGAGATCTCAGATATAATAATAAAGAATTCTCCGAATCCACCTGTAATTATGCTATTCTCCGATCATGGTCCACGTTTAGAAAGTGCAGGAGTGTCAGATAAAGAACATCACCACAGGGTATTAAACGCTGTATATTTTCCCGATGGTCAATATGATGCTTTAAATGACAGCATATCCCCTATTAACTCCATGCGTGTCCTTTTTAATAAATATTTCGATACCGGTTATGGGATGCTTAATGAATATACATTTCAACCATGAAACAATTATCCGCTTCATTTCGTGATCCCTCTGGTTTTCTTTTTAAAGAGAATGGCCGACTGCTTCGTCAGGTCAATTCCTGTTATCAAGATGATTACAAATTGCTAATTGAATCGGGGCTATATGATACACTTACCCAAAATGGACTGTTGATCCCTCATGATGAAGTTCAAAAACACCCCGGTTGTACAGATTTAGCATATAAGGTGATTGAACCGAAACTGATTCCATTCATTTCATATCCGTATGAATGGTCATTTGGTCAACTTCGAGATGCAGCTCTTACAACAATTGAAATTCAGCGGATCGCATTGGAGCATGGTATGACCCTGAAAGATGCCAGTGCATACAATGTCCAGTTCTTGGATGGTCGTCCTGTTTTTATTGATACTTTGTCTTTTGATAAATATAAAGATGGACAACCATGGGTGGCTTATGGCCAGTTTTGTCGCCACTTTATGGCTCCACTTGCCTTGATGAGCAATCGAGATGTTCGCCTGAATCGTATGATGCAGATCTATCTGGATGGGATTCCGCTGGATTTGACTTCCAAACTACTTCCTGCCAGAACTTTCTTTAGCTTTTCTTTGCTGATTCATATCCACATGCATGCCAAAACGCAACAAAAGTATGCAGGTAAACCACAACACGGTAAAAAAGTTACGATCAGCAAACAAAGATTGCAGGGACTTATAACCGGCCTGAAACTTGCCATTGAACGACTTCAGATCAAAACGCAAAAAACGGAATGGGGGAAATATTATTCATTTACCAATTATTCTGATGATGCTTTCAATCACAAAAAAAAGATTGTTTCTGAACTTTTAAAAAAAATTAAACCCCATACTGTCTGGGATATGGGTGCAAATACCGGGGTTTTTTCTCAGATTGCCGCCAATCAGGGTGCTGATTGTATTGCCTTTGATATTGATCCACTTGCTGTTGAATCTGGCTATCAATACATTAAAAAAGAAAAAATTGAAAACATCCTGCCGTTGCAACTTGACCTTACAAACCCATCACCAGGAATTGGTTGGAACCTAAACGAAAGGATGTCTTTAATTCAAAGACCTTTACCCAATACAGCTCTGGCTTTGGCACTGATTCATCACCTGGCTATCTCAAACAATCTGCCTTTTCGAAGTATTGCGGCTTTCTTTCATAGATTATGTCAAAATCTGATCATTGAATTTGTTCCAAAAACCGACTCCCAGGTTCAAAAACTGCTTGCTTCAAGAAAAGATGTTTTTAATGAATACAATGAAAAAGATTTTAAGCAAGCTTTTGGTGAATATTTTGAAATATTGGGCGCCCATAACATCAGTGAATCGGACAGAACCATTTTTTGGTTAAAGAAACGTTGATTTTATTAACTTTGTAATGCAGAAGTGTCCATTGTTGATTATTGTGAAACCGATTTGTTATGGATTACAATCTTTTTTTTGTTTTCGGTTATATAGATCCGGGAACAGGTAGCATCATTCTTCAGGCAATTGCTGCTGGTATTGTTGGAGGTGCAGTCGCCGTGAAACTGTTTTGGCACCGGATTCTGACTTTTTTGGGTATCAAAAAGCAAAACAACAAAGAAGACCAATCCGAACCTTAAGCAACCCTTAGACTGCTTTTATTGATTCTTACTGCAGCAAATCCCATTCCTAATCCAGCACCTTCAACATCTTCAGTGATTCCGTTCTGCCACTCTGCAGATGTATCCGGCTGATATAGAACCCACCTCTCAACATAGATGTATCAATAGATATTACATGTTTTCCTGCTGGAAATCTTTCCCGTGTAATCGGTGTGAGAATACTTCTGCCGGTGATGTCGTGGATCGACAAGGTAACAATATCTTCAAAAGGTAGTTCAAAACGGATGGTTGTTTGGTTTGAAAAAGGGTTTGGATAATTTTGAAACTTTAGCCCGGTTTGTGCATCAGCAATATCTATCTCGGGGATGTTTGTGGAAACATCAAACTCGTCTTCGCCGCCGGCCTGCCAATATCGTGCACCAAATTCCTGGAAGTATTCATTTGCCACGCGGGAATTGTAGATGATTACCGTATTCTCGTCGTTTCGGAAGTTTGCATTGGCTGACCAGTTGTGTGAACCGGTGATCACTTTTGCATTTTGCCCCCCCTGTTCACCATCAACAATTGCAAACTTATGATGCAGCAGGCCAAATTCGCCCTGGGGCAGGTGGTGGACATCAGCCCATGTGCTTAGATACTCCCATTCACTCGAGGTGCCACTTATGCTTCCAAGTACACCACGAACCTTAACCCCATCGTTAAACCTGTTTCGCATGGTGTTAGACATAGTTCTCCTGGTGATCAGGTTTAGTGCAAGATCAATTGTTGAAACCGCGCTTGTCAGTTTCCTGTTAATTTGTGCTTCTGTATTTCCCTGCGGACTGAAATACAGCTCCACCCTTGTTTGATCAGGTCCGATCCAGAAAATGGACGGATTTACGATTTTTTTATCGCTGCTGAACTTTGCAGCGGATGGGTTAAAGTTGCCACTTTCGCCTCCCCACATCTGGTTGAATTCACGCAGGTAAGCTCGCGCAAATGCCACATCCTGAATGATAACCATATTTTGAAACTGATTGTGTGTTCCCTGGTCGGTGGCATTCCATGAGCTTGTAACTACAGTGGAAGCAGCAGGATTCTGGTGTTGGGCGTCAAATACGGCAAATTTGTTGTGCATCTGTTCGATGCCCATACTTTGGTTGGCTTTTACTCCGGCGCCCTGGAGCTGTGTTATGATCGGGTTTGTGGTGCCTGTATGACCCGATGCGATTACACGGACATCCACTCCTCTGTTGTGTGCCGCAATGATTGCGCTCGCGATTTCTTCCCCAACAGAACCACTGATGCTGTAGAATGCAAATTCAGCTGTTTCCTGGGCAAGATTGATATGCTCAATGAGTTTTTGGTCAAAAGGAACATGCTCTTCTGCTTCCTGGAAGGTGGCGAGTTCATGTGCCACATCCTTGTTGAAATAGACGCTGATATCACCGGTGCTTCCGATTGGTGAACCGGTGGTAGTGACGTATACTGCAGTTGCACTGGTGTCTGCGTCAAATGCAGAACGGAGCTGAACTTTATAAATCGTTGCCGGATCCAGCCCGTCTATCGTCAAGCTGTGCGTTGTGGTATGATCTTCATTAATGATATTTCCCATCTCCAAATTGGGAGTTTGTCCATAACGAATCTCTGAATGACCCGGATGAACCGTTTCCCACTCAAAAGTGATTGAGTGTTGTGTAGCAGATGATTCATAGGGCGGAGCTGATGTGATGATCGGACCGCTCAATACCTCAATGTCTTCATTAAATCGAGGCAGTATCTGGTGTGTGTTGATGAACCTTCCTGCAACACCTGTTACCGAAACTGTACTGTTCGGAATTATGGAACCTGGAATGTTGGTGAAGTTATCAATTCTCAGTTGTCCTATTCCGCTTGGGTCAGAGATTTCATAATTTGTTCCTCCTGAAAAGATTCCTTCATCTTCAAAATCCACTTCTTCGATACGAATCAACATTCCTTCATAATTGCCGGAATTCAGTTGTCCGATAGTAATGCTGAGTGGCTCCACTTGTGTGTTTGATTCCGGAAACACTTCAAAACTGCTTTCATCAATGATTTGGAGCAGATTGTTAAAGTGTCCTAACTCACCGGTGACGAGCAAAGAGTCTCCGATTACCGCACCAACAAGGTATTGCTCACGCATGATTTCATCATTATACCAAGCTATTCCACCTGTTTCATCCTGGAAATAAACAGGCCCGGCAAACTGATCAGCTACAGTAACATATCCGCTTACCGTAACAATGGTTCCCATCTCCAATTGCCGGGCTTCAGCGATGGAAATGGGGCTGGAAGTATCTAGGGTTTCAGCCCTGAGATTAAGAACAAAAACCTGGTTGTTCGGATCGTTTGTTTCCAAAGTCAGTGATTCCTCAAAAATGCCTGGTTCATCTGACGAAAAGGACAAATTGAAAATGGCTGACTCCAGGTAGGCGAGATTTACATTTAAATCGCCGTCAACAAAAAAATTATTGCCACTGATATCGTGAGATGAAATAACAAGATCCTGATTGCCGGTGTTACGAATTTGCAGCACTGCATTGGCAGAACCGGTGTTTGTCCCATAATCAAATGTGCTGCCATTCTCATAAAGCATACCATTCATCCGGAGTAATATGGCAGGTTCTTCCGTGAATTCGATGTAATCGCTGATTAAGACATCATCTACATTGATCCTGTTTCCTGAAGCTTTCTCAAATTTAAGCCTGACATTGCCCGAAATGTTTGGTTGAATTGTATATTCTGTAAGCTCATCGGTAAGAGGTATCGCGTCACCCAAATCACTCCATGTTTGACCCTGATCGGTAGAATACCTCACCTGCAGTTCGCCGCCTGTATCGGAGCTGAAGTTTGCCGCGTATACAGATAATTCACTCATTCCTTGTGGATAACAAAAGTCCATTCGTATAAATCCGTTGCGAATCCGTGCAGAACGGTATCCGTTTTTCTTATCCTGTTCCAGTGTCCCGATCAGGGCATCATCAAAGAACCAGGATCCTGTTTCAAGACTCACACTGGCTGGTGCATAAGAGGTTTTATTCCCCTCTTCAAAATCTTCAAACATTTGGGCTTGAGTTGTTGGGGCGAATGTAAACAGAAACAGGAATGTAAAAACATTAAATAATAATCTCATAAATATATGTACGTTAATCGCATGTAATATGGTGTACGTCGCTCTTGATTAAATTTTATTGACTGCTTGTTGATTTATTTGGATGGATTCATCACCCTGCCTGCAAACAGGATGCTGTTGTGCTCATTTTCCTTAATGAAGAACATAAATGGCCTGTTGGCAATGAACATAGTTCTGGGGTCGGGGTCTATGGAGGTTTTTCTGATTACGACCACGGCGGTTGCGGCAGCTGCTTCCGTACCTTCTTCCGCTACTTCAATCATTGCCTGGTGGATCACCTTATCAATTTTGAGGTCTAAATCTCCTGTCATTCCTGAAAAATCAGCATACCTGTTAAATGGCTGAACCATTCCCATTCCCATCAATACCTCGTCCAGATCAAGTTTTGTTTCCGCTTCAAATTTCGGAATGGCGATGTCAACCTCTTTACTTTCCAATCGATTTAAGATGTTGTTAAAAGTCTCGTTGTTGAGCGATTGTTCGATGGATTCCATTTCGGGCGTTTCTTTAGGCAGCAGGATCACCATAGAGAAATTATTTCCGGAGTAGGGCATTTCAAGTACCTGCATCGATTCATCTTCAAAATAGGGTAGGGTGTCTGTGCTATGCATGAAATCAGTCATTACAAACTCTCTGCCTTGCAGGTAGAAATGGTTTTTCCGTGTTTGTTCCGGGTCAAACTCTTTAAGCCATGGTCCAAGAAAGTGAATGGCATTAACCAATACCATTCTGGTATCATCGGTTAAGACACCGGGAGCAATCAGGTCTTTGATTTTTTCCCTTGTTTCGTCGTAGACCCAGTTGTTGATATCCTCCCTTACCGCTTCTCTGTTGGCTCTGAAGTCTACCTGAAAAGTTTCTGAATCATAAACATCTTCAATCAGATCAAAATAGCTTTGGAGAAAGCTATAGTCTTGCTGTGCCCATATGCTGTTGGCGATATTGAGCTCAACGTGCTCTTTTGCAATGTTATTGATGGCTTTGATGTATGCTCCAAAGTTGGCATTGAAAAGGACCTGATCCCTATCGAAATGCATTACCTTTGCCATCTCCTCAAGGGTTACGTTTCTGGCACCTGCATAGGTCATGGCCAGAGCCGTAGAGATACTGAAAGGAGAAATTACCATGTTGTCTCTTTCATACGGGATCTCTTTTAACAGGTCAAATGCAAATTCATTGTTTCCCTGCGCTATTGAACTGATTTCGGTTTTTTCCATTTGGGTTCCATCTTTATATGCCCTGTGAGAGCAGGCCGTGAGGATCATTAAAAAAACAAGTATGCCTGATAAAATAATTTGGGATTTCATATCTGTGTATTTTGGTTTGCTTATTTGTCAACACTGTTACAAACTTACAATATATTTGCAAACATATATGTAAATAATGCTTCAAATATCATTCCATTCCTGATAATTATTGGATTTTAGAAGGAATTTGGAGTAACACGGTTGGATTCGGATATGCAGAAACGGGAAAATGGTGTACTTTTGCACAGTTACTAGTTTTTATTTTGTTTTATTCTTTAAATATCATATATCATGAGTGATCAGAAAGAAACCGTTAAATGTTTAATTCTTGGAAGTGGTCCGGCCGGATACACGGCGGCTATTTATGCTGCAAGGGCTGACCTCAGGCCCGTTATGTATCAGGGTCTTCAGCCGGGCGGCCAGTTAACGATCACTACTGATGTGGAGAATTATCCCGGATATCCGGAAGGAGTCAAGGGTCCTGACATGATGGTTGATTTCCAGAAGCAGGCCGAGCGTTTTGGCACGGATGTAAGATTTGGGATAGCGACATCTGTAGATCTGTCAAAACGTCCATTCAAGGTTGTTATAGATGAGAAAAAAGAGATTTTTGCAGAAACGCTGATCATATCCACGGGGGCCTCGGCAAAGTGGCTTGGCCTTGAATCGGAACAGAAATACAATGGCTTTGGTGTTTCGGCCTGTGCCACGTGCGATGGTTTTTTCTACCGGGGTCAGACGGTAGCTGTTGTTGGTGGAGGCGATACAGCCTGCGAGGAGGCCTCCTACCTGGCGAAACTTTGTAAAAAGGTTTACCTGATTCACCGGCGTGATGAGCTGCGTGCATCCAAGGCGATGCAGCACAGGGTGATGAAAGCAGAAAACATTGAGCTGGTATGGAATCACGTCCCAAAAGAGATTGTTGGGGATCAAACCGTGAATGGTGTGATGATTGAAAATGTCAAGACCGGTGAGATTTCAAAACTAGATGTGGAAGGTTTCTTTGTTGCGATCGGTCATAAGCCCAACAGTGGTATTTTTAAAGGCCAGCTTGATATGGATGGGAATGGATATTTAATTACGAAGCCTGATTCAACCCAAACCAATGTGCCTGGCGTTTTTGCAGCCGGAGATGTTCAGGACCATGTGTATCGGCAAGCTGTTACGGCTGCGGGCACGGGATGCATGGCCGCCATTGAGGCTGAGCGGTTCCTGGCTGATCAGTAAGCCTGTATCGGTTTGCTTACAGGCTGTAACGAATTACAGTCGATAAGATGATACTTTTTGTTTTCTTTTCATTGGTGGTTTTTTTGTTATACCTGCAGGCAGGATTATTTCTTTTATTCAGGAAACCTGTAGCTAAAAGCAACCGCCTGTTTGCTTACAGTCTCTTTTCACTTGCCTGGATTTCCCTGTTTTTTGCCTTGATCCAGTTATCGGATAATGTCAGGTTGGTATACCTTTTTGATCGAATTAATATTTTTGGCTGGATTTTTCTTCCTTTTTTTCTTTTGCTATTTATGATCCATGTGTCGGGAAAACCTTCAGGGAGGATGTCCGGCATTCTGAAATATGCAGTTGGGGCACTTGCGACCATCCTGCTAATACGTTATCTTGTCCATCCGCAATCGTTGATGATTTATTATCGTGCTTCATCAGGCATGTGGTATTTTGATGTGAATGTCCAGTCGTTTTGGGTTTATATTGCTTTGTCTTACAACCTCGGAACTTCTGTTGCTGGCTTCGCATTGGCCAGAAAGTTTTTTTTTCAATCAAGAAAGTCTCAAATCAAAAAAATCAGAATCCAATCAAAATTATTCTTTGTATCCTTTACCTTGTTTTTAATACTGAGCGTGTTAGGTCATGTCGTTTTGCCAGTTACATCAACCCCGGTATTACCTGCGATGGTGCATTTGGCTGCTGTCCCAATGGCAGTTGCCATTTTCTTTTCAACAATATTGGTCCATCCCCAAACATTCTTCAGGGAAACGATTTCCGATATTTTTATACGCAGAATCAGGGAGTTTGTCTTTTACATTGATCACAATGGTTTGATATATTCTGTAAACCAACACTGTTTGGATGTGTTGAAATTCAGTATCTCAGAAATGATCAATAAAGAGCCGGATTACTTTTTTAAGCCAGCAGGAATGGTGGCAAAAAAAATGCATGATATTTCTATGAATTATAAAACCGAAGATCTTGTTTGTATGCTTCGGTCCAAAGATGGCTCATCTATTCCTGTCTCACTCCGTATTACAAAAGTTTATGATGCTTTTAGGAATATGGTTGGATATTTATTAATTGCTTCCGACTATCGGCAAACTCAGGCTTTATATCAACAAAGAAAGCAGCGAAAGATTGCTGAACAAAAATTGATTTCCCGCAATCAGGAACTTGAGAACAGAATAAATGTACGTAAGGCAGAGCTAATAAGTACCCAGAAAACTTTAAATGTTGAGCAGTTGTTGCAGAAAGAGGCAGAAAAAAAAATATTAATAGAGTTAAAAAATAAAGAAGAGATGATGCGGGAGCTTCACCACCGTGTGAAGAATAACATTCAGATGATCATATCTCTTATCAATATAGAACACGGAAAGTTTATTGTGGATGAAAAATCAAAGGCCAAATACGAAAGTATTGCCAATCGTATAAGAACGATCTCGATGATACACGATTATCTTTATGATACACCCTACCTTGGGAAAATTGATCTGAAAGGATTTGTTGGGAGAGTTATCGGAGAGTTTCGAAGCATCATACCGGAAAAATCACACATTCGGTTTTATCCTTCATTTCAGCATAGCTTTTTATCTATAAATGAGGCTATTCCTTGTGGTGTAATTATTTTTGAGCTGCTAGGCAATGCCTTTCAACATGCATTTTCAGACGAAAAACAAGCAAATCATTCAGGGATGCAGGCGCGTATCGATATAGATGTTTTTTTTGAAAACCATGAATGTGTGATCCATGTTCAGGACAATGGAAAAGGTATGGTTTTGCACAACGGACAGCCAAAGCTGAAAAAAATAGGCTTATCACTTGTCGAATTGTTGGTGTGCGACATTTTAAAAGGGTCGATATCTTTTCTGAATCACAAGGGAGCATTTATTCGTGTTGCTTTTGAATGTGGCCAAAAACAAGGGTTATGACTGATTTTACTATTTTGTCTGCATTGGTTTTTGTTTTCTACCTGCAAACGGGTATATATATGTTATGGAAAAATCCTGAAGCACCGCTAAACAGATGGTTCTTTGCGATTACACTATATCTTGCCTTATTTTCTCTCATCAACCTGCTTTTTTTTGTTAAGGGTGCGATGGAAGTTCAAATTGTTTATTTGAGGTTTGCAGGATACGGGGCACTTTTTCCACTACTGTTTCGTTTTAACCTCTTGCTAACAGGTCACCCCAGAAATAGCCTGAAACATGATATTCTTTTCTTTTTCTTCATCTTTTTTGGTGGGGGGTTAAGCCTTTTTATGATTGCTGTTTTGTATTCGTTTGATCAATCCAGGCTGCATCTGTTGGAAGATTGGGTATGGACAAACCAAATTGCCTACGGTTTGCATTATGGCCTTCTATTGATTCTTACTGTTTCCTTCTTTATAGCGTTCAACAATTGGCGGAAAAAACAATTATGGCGCAAACAAAAAAGAAGAATACTTATTACTGTTGTTGCAATAAATGTTTTTGCTGTCAGTTTAATTCTATCCGATTTTTTTATTTCCGATCCTTCAGTTACCTATTACATGAGAATGCCACATTACTTGTTATTGCCCTGGTTTGCTACGATTGGATATGGTTTTATTCATTATCAATTTTCCCCCCCTGACCCTGCCAAAGCCTCGCATAAGCTATTACTTGAATTGAAACAGTTGCTGTTTTTTTGCGATGAAAGTGGTACTATTTTTGAAATTAATCCATATGTTGCACAATTATCAGGGCGTCAGATGTCGGAGATTAAAGGCATTCGTATACCTCAGCTCTTTAAAGAACAGCTTAAGATCACTAATCTGCTTAATGAAACCCGGATCAATGGTGAAGGTGGCTTAATATATGTAAATATTAAAAGCCAAAATGGTATGAGTATTCCTGTATCGTTGTCTGCTACCAGTTTAGAGGACAGTTTTGGCGATCGATTTGGAATTGCAATTTACGGAACCGATCAGCGTGAAGCGATTGCGCTTCAGGAGGAAATAAATCGACTAAAGGATATAGAAACCTCCTTAAAGACCATTAGCGGTGATCTTGAATTGCAGGTAGACAGGCATACGGAGAAACTCATGAAATCTCTTGTGGCAACCAAACAGAAAATGATTGAGCGTAAACTTGCTGAGGAGTCCATTAAAGCAGAAATAAACAACATGGAAGTGATGATGAAGGAGATAGAGACACGTGTGAAAAATAATATCCAAATCATCCTCAACCTGATCCGGCTGAAAAGCAATACAGACTCCTCATCGACAGATCAAATCAGAGAAAGAATCTTGTACCATCGAATCAATACCATTTTATTGTTAAACAATCAGGTTCTTACTGATGACAAATACGGGCTGGTAGACTGTGGGAGGTTTTTAGAATCTTTGGCTGACACCTATTGTGATTCATGGCAAATGAATGCCAAAATTTATATAAATATCAATGCAACCTCGACTCTGGTTTGGGTTGATCAGGCACTACCACTTGCAATGGTTGCCAATGAGTTGTTAAACAATGCAATCCGACATGCGTATCATAACAATAAAGATAAAAATACAGAACCTGTGATAAACATTGTTTTTTCCATAACTGATTCAAACATTTGTACTTTAGAGGTTCAGGACTATGGCCCTGGTTTCAACCCTGGTGATTTTTTATCTGACAATGATTACTCTGGCCTTAATTTGGTAAAATTACTCGTTGAAGATCAGCTAAATGGTTCACTGGAATTAGATCACGACAAAGG
>SL_3KL_010_SEDDRAFT_10003825_pt1 | contig 13642 bp, 7 predicted proteins | sample SodLakKL_010_SED_2_FD_10381 | JGI IMG/M metagenome (IMG submission 10381)
TAGCTCTTGGCGAACGAGGCCAGGATGGTCAGCAGTGCCGCGGCCAGCAGCGCGGCCGGGGCGACCAGCACAAAGGCCCAGGCGGCCACCCCCAGATCCAGATTCAGGGCCATGTCCATGTCTTCGACCGGCATGTAGCCCATGGCGATGACAAAGGCAATCAGCCCCAGTGCCAAGGTCATCAGGGCAAAGGCGGTGGTCGCGGCCAGCTTGCCGGCCATCACCTGCCAGCGCGGCAGTGGGTTGATCAATAGCGGTTCCAGCGACTTGCGTTCCCGCTCGCCGGCGGTAGTGTCGGTGGCCATGTGCATCGAGCCCATGAACACCGTGATCAGGATGAAGTAGGGCAGAAAGGCCAGGATCATGCCGCCGCGCGATTCAGGAGTCGACAGGTCGGTGACCTTGATCTGGATGGGACGGGTCAATTCCGGGTGCACGCCGCGCATCATCAGGCGCAACTGAGAAATCTCCCCGGAATAGCCGTTAAGGTAACCGCGCACCCTGGACACGGTCGCGCCGGTGTAGCGCAGGGACTGATCGACAATCAGCTCCACCGGGGCCGGGCGTCCCTCGTTCCAGGCCTGACCATAATCCGGACCAATCCTGAGAATGATTTCCTCTTCCTCGGTGCGAATGGCGCGCTCGGGATCCTCGGGCGGGCCGGTGATGATGACACCCTGACGCTCCAGGAATCCGATCAGGTTGGGCGCGTGTTCGGCGCCGACCACCGGCAACTCCAGTGGCGCTTCCATGCGTTCGGTGGCCTGCTGGGTCATGAAGGCCATCAACACCACGAAGATCACCGGCCCGAAGATCGGCGTGAAGACCAGGGTGTTGAGAATGACGCGCCGGTCGCGAAAGTTGTCCAGCAGTTCCTTGATGAATACCCCGATCATGCCAGCAGCCCCTCGTCACTTCCAATCAATTTCACGAAGGCGTCTTCCAGGTTGGATTCGCCCGAGCGGGCCAGCAATTCATCGGCCGTGCCCTCGGCGGCCACGCGCCCGTGCGCGATGATGACAATGCGATCGCACAGGGCGGCCACCTCCTGCATGATATGGGTCGACAACACCACGCAGCGCCCCTGGGATTTGAGGTCTCTCAGGAATCCACGCAGGGAGCGGGTGGTCATGACATCCAGCCCATTGGTGGGCTCGTCCAGCAGAATGGTCCTGGGGTCGTGAATCAGGGCGCGGGCGATGGCCACCTTGACCCGCTGGCCCTGTGAAAAACCGTCGCAGCGCCGGTCGATGAACTCGTCCATGTCAAGCACCTGGGAAAATTCATTGATGCGTTTCTCGGTTTCCTTGCGACCGATGCCATGCAGCCGGGCGTAGTAGCGAATGTTCTCGCGCGCGGTCAGGCGGTCATAAAGTCCGCGTGAGTCGGGCACCACACCCAGCAGGCGGCGAACCTTCAGCGGCTCGACTTCCGGGTCGATGCCATCGACGCGCATGCAGCCGGCGTCCGGTTTGAGCAGGGTGTAGAGCATGCGCAAGGTGGTCGTCTTGCCGGCCCCGTTGGGCCCGAGCAGGCCGGTGATCTGGCCATCGCGGGCGCTGAAGCTGAAGTCGTCTACCGCCACGACCTTGCCCTTGTTGAAGGTCTTTCTGAGTCCGTTGGCTTCGATCATGGCGCAGGTCCGAGCAGGTTGAGAAAGAACGGTCCCCGGTCCAGCTGGTCCAGGCATTCGGTATCCAGGTCGTCGAACCCGGCGCGGGTGATGAATTGGCTGACGATGCGGTTGAAGCAGGGTTGACCCAAGGTGATGTGACCCAGGCCGCGGCCGACCAGGTGCAGGCTGTTGGCGTATTGCTCGGCTGCCTCGTCACCATAGTGAGCGGGCGTGACCGGGTCGTTCTCCCCCGACAGGATCAGTACCGGCGCGCCCGGATCGAAGGGCTGGTGAAAATCCTCCGGCGCCTCGCCGGCCGGCCACCAGGCGCAGACATGGTCATAGAACTCGAGCATGGTATTGCCCATCAGGGTGTGTTCAGCGTCCAGATCACGCGGCCAGCTTGGCCAGTCCTCGGCGCAACCGACCGCAAAGTTGAGCCCGACCGAGATGGACTGATCGACCTGTTCGGTCACGATCAGCGCCTGGCTGGCCAGCCGCGAGGGATCGCCGGTGGTGGCGGCCTCGTGGATCAACTTGGGAATCATCATCTGGGTCTGCGGGCTGTAGGCCAGAAAGCGCAAGCCCGAGGCGAGCAGATCGAGGTCGAAATCCAGCTCCAGCTTGTCGCCGCTGCGCGGTTCAACGATGACGATGGGCTGCGTATTGTCGCGGTAGTGATCGACCAGGCGCTCGAATGCCGTGTGCAACCCGGGAAAAGCCCGGCGGCAGGCCTCGTCATCCAGGCAGGCATCGAACAGTTGGTCCAGGGATTCATCCAGCATCAGGGCATGCTCCGAGCCCAGCCGCAGGCGGGTCGGAACGACTCCGTCCAGCACTACGCTGCGGACCTGGTCGGGGTAGTTGCGCAGGTAGACCTGGGCCAGGCGGGTGCCGTAAGAGCCGCCGATCAGGTTGATCCGATCGAAACCGTAACGGGCGCGCAAGTCATCCAGGTCGCGCGCCGCGTCGGTGGTGGTGTAGAAGCGCACATCGGCATCCCATTGCTGGTCATGGCACTCGCGCAGGACCTCGTTGATGGCCTCGAAGTCCATTTCCAACCAGTCGCTGACCTGCTCGAAGTCGCAGTCCAGGGGATTGGAGGCGCCGGCGCCGCGTTGGTCGAGAAAGATCAGGTCGCGATCCCGATTGACCTCGCGCAGGGCATGGCGCATCAGTGCGGCCGCTTCGCGCGCCGACTGACCCGGTCCGCCGGCCAGAAAAAACACCGGATCAGGTTCGGCTCGGCTGCGCGCGGGCAGGACGGCATAGGCCAGTTCAATTTGTCGCCCCTCGGGATGGGCCGGGTTTTCCGGGACTTCGAAGGTGCCGCAACGGGCCTGCACGCTCAAGCGGCCGCCGGCGGCAGACAACTCGCAGGCCTCCAGCGCCGCCCAACGATCGGCAGCACCCGCCGGCTGCAAAGCCAACAGGCCCAGAACGATTCCAAACGGCAAGAAATATTTGAATCCCATGGACAACGGTCCCAAGTCAAGACAGTGGCTTTACAATCGATGTCTTATTGTGCCCGCGAAACCTTACAACAAAATGTGCCATCGGTCATGAAAGCCCTGGAAGTCAATCAACTGAAAAAAACCTATCGCAATGGCGTGGTGGCGCTGAAGGGTATCGACCTGAGCGTTGAAGAGGGCGATTTCTTCGCCCTGCTCGGTCCCAACGGGGCCGGAAAGTCCACCCTGATCGGGATCGTCAGCTCATTGGTCAATGCCAGTGCGGGTGAAACGAAGGTGTTTGACATCAGTGTGCAAAAGCAGCGCTCGCGGGCCATGGCCGAGATCGGCCTGGTTCCGCAGGAAGTCAATTTCAATCAGTTTGAAAAACCCTTCGATATCGTTGTCAACCAGGCCGGCTACTACGGCGTGCCGCGTGGAGTGGCCAAGGAACGCGCAGAGTATTACCTCAAAAAACTCAGCCTGTGGGAACCGGCCTTTCGCATGGCGCGCACGCTCTCGGGCGGCATGAAGCGACGCCTGCTGATCGCCCGGGCCATGGTCCACCAACCGCGATTGCTGATTCTCGATGAGCCCACAGCCGGGGTCGATATCGAGATTCGCCGTTCGATGTGGAAGTTCATCAGCGAGATCAACGCCGCCGGCACCACCGTGATCCTGACCACTCATTACCTGGAAGAGGCCGAGAACCTGTGTCGCAACATCGCCATCATCGATCATGGCGAGATCGTCGAGAACACCTCAATCAAGCACCTGCTGGGCAAGCTTGACATCGAGACCTTCGTGCTCGATCTGCGCGAACCGATCACCAGTCTGCCGGAACTGGACGGTGTCGAGCTGGTACTGCGCGACCCGACCACGATCGAGGCGAGCATGCCCAAATCACGCAGTCTCAATCGCCTGTTCCGGGTGCTCGAGGAACACGGCATGGAAGTCTGCTCCATGCGCAACAAGGCCAATCGACTGGAAGAGTTGTTCGTGCGCCTGGTCAATCTCGACCAGGAGGATGCGGCATGAGCGTTGAAGTTTCGGCGAGAAGTTACTGGATTGGTTACCAGACCATCCTGATCAAGGAGATCACCAGAATCCTGAGGATCTGGGCCCAGACCCTGATTCCGCCGGTGATCACCATGAGTCTGTATTTCGTCATCTTCGGCGCCATCATCGGACGACGGGTCGGCGAAATGGGCGGGTTGCCGTACATGGAATTCATCGTCCCGGGCCTGATCATGCTCAGCGTGATCACCAATGCCTACGGCAATATCACCTCGTCGTTTTTCGGCGCCAAGTTCGGCAAGCATGTCGAGGAATTGTTGGTCAGCCCGTTGCCGCCCTGGATCATTCTGGCCGGCTATGTCTCCGGCGCGGTCTTTCGCGCCCTGACGGTGGGTGTGCTGGTGTGGCTGGTGGCCGCATTCTTCTCGGGCTTTCACATGTACAACGTTGCGGTCACGATCAGTATCTTGTTCCTGACCGCCATCGTGTTTTCCCTGGCCGGGTTCATCAACGCCATCTACGCCCAGAAATTCGATGACATTTCGATCATTCCCACCTTCGTCCTGCAACCCCTGACCTACCTGGGCGGGGTGTTCTTCTCGGTCAGCCTGCTGCCGGGCATCACCCAGCAGATCGCCCTGGTCAACCCGATCGTTTACATGGTGAACGCCTTTCGCTACGGGCTGTTGGGCGTCAGTGACATTCCGCTGTGGATTGCCTATGCCATTACCCTGGGTTTTGGAACGGTGCTGTTTGTGATCTGCTTGACCTTGCTCAAGCGCGGCATTGGTTTGCGAAGCTGAGGCCATGGGCGTGTCAGGGCACCAGGACCAGTCTCGAGCTGCATGGTCCATTCATGAATTTCGGGTACACTCCAGCTGACGCTCAATGCTTGAATCAGGCTGTTGCGTTCTGATTGGCCTGGCGCGTCACTGTAAATCACATCCCTGTCTTCAATCAAACAGTGCACGATGCCGAAAGCCCAAGCCTTTATCGCCTTCTTGCTGCTCACTGCATTGGCCGCAGCTGATGATCGCTGCATTGTTCATCATGAAACCGGCCCGTTCGATGTTTGCCAGGCGCGATCGGTGCAGGCGACTGATTGGATGTCAGGTGTGGAAACACGCACCCAAATGCAACCATCCAGAATCCGGCTGGTCAAGTTCGATGGCCCCATTCATGCGAGCCAACGCCAGGGGTTGATCGACCTGGGTGCGGAAATTCTCGATTACCTTCCGCGCCATGCCTATGTGGTGAGAATGGATCCGGGTCTTGACGGTCAGGCTCGGCGTCTGGCCGGAGTGGTTGCGGTCGGTCCTTTGCCGCCGGCTTTGAAGATCGGGCAAAGTGTTACCGAATCCATCCGCCTGGCGGAATTTTCAGACACCGCCATGCCTTTGAAAATCAACTTGTGGCCGGGAAAGCCTCTCGATCAGTACCGTGACGCGTTACGCGCCCTGACTGGATTGAGCGTGGTTTTCGAGCAGGCCGGCCCTCGCAGTGAGCGTCTGGTGGCCAACGTGACCGCCGAAGTCCAAACAGGGGTCATCGTGGGCCTGGCAGCGATGGATGCTGTGGCCGCCATTGACGTCTACCGTGAGCCGGTCTATCTCAACTCACAAGGTGGTTGGTTGCACCAAAGTGGCACCAGCGGACATGTGCCGCTTTTTGACCAGGGTATCTTCGGTTGCGGTCAGACCATTGGCGTGCTGGATTCGGGTGTGGATTTCGGGCATTGTTCGTTCATCGATCCGACCGGCGCCAATCCACCGATCAGTGAATGTGATGAAGGCGCCAATTGCCCGGCCGCCAGCCCGGACCCCAATCAGCGCACCACCAGCCTGTATTACAAGTGGTCCTTTGCAGAAGCCGATCTTGGTGATGCGGCCTGCAACCCGGCTCTCAACGCCGGGCACGGCACGCATGTGGCGGCCTCGGCCGTGGGTAACCGGGCCTCGAGTCCGGCCGATTGCGAGGCGGGGACCTCGCCCGGTGAACAGGGCGATCGTGACGGCGCCGCGCCGGGGGCCAGGTTGATTGCCCAGGAGATGGGCGAGGGCCTGGAGTATCTCAATCAGCTCGGCGGCAGCCTTTACCATGCCGGGGCGATTGCCCACGCCGGCGGCGCCCGGATTCACAATAATTCCTGGGGCGTTCCCTGCTTCAGCCAGGGCACTTGCAATCCCGGCTGCACGGCCTACGGCGCGCTGGCCCGCGATGCGGATTTTCTGGCCTGGGATTATCCGGACCTGGCAGTCTTTGTCGCAGCCGGCAATGCCGGCAATTCGAGTTGTGCTGAACAGGTCGGCGCACCCGCCAATGCCAAGAACATTTTTTCCATCGGCGCCAACAATCGGGGTACGGGTGGTGAGAATGTCGCGGGATTTTCCTCGCGTGGACCGATCATCGACGGGCGGATCAAACCGGACCTGATGGCCCAGGGTTCCGGCATCATTTCGGCGGCTTCCAGCGGTGATCCAGGCAGCGAAAGCTGTGCCACCTGCACCATGAGCGGGACGTCCATGGCCAGCCCAACCGCAGCCGGCCTGGCGGCGCTGGTGCGCGAGTATCTCGAACGCGGGTTCTATCCAAGCGGAAAGGAAACCCCGGCCGACGCCATAGCCAACCCTTCCAGCGCCCTGGTCAAGGCGATCATGATCAATTCGGCCCGTTTCATGACCGGCGCCGGGGGAGGCGAGGGGCCCAATCAGAACCAGGGATTCGGGCGTATCACCCTGGATGACGCGCTGCACTTTACGGGAGACCCGCGACGATTGTTTCTCGCCGAGTCAAAGGTATCCTTGCAGACCGGTGATTTGAATGCTTACCTTTTGGAAGTGGACGGCAACCAGCCGCTGAAGATCACACTGGCCTGGACCGATTACCCGGCAGCCATTGGGGCCGGAATTCATCTGGTCAACCAACTGCGTCTGGAAGTCGAGGCTCCCGATGGCCAGGTCTGGACGCAGAAGATCAGTGAGGCTGATCGCGACCCCTTTCAGGGTACCGGTGATGATCAATTCGACGACCGCAACAATGTTCACCAGATTCATTTCCAGTCCCCCCAGCCCGGCATCTACGAGGTTCGGATCAAGGCCATTCACGTGCCCATGGGTGATGGTCAGGCCTATGCATTGGCAGTCAACGGAGCGCTGCAACCACGGCCCGGATTCAACCTGCGCGTCGAGTCGTCCCGAATCGAGGTTTGCCGGGACGATCCGGCCGAATTCACCATCGGCCTGCTGGCCGAAGAAGGGTTCGACGAGCCGGTCAGTCTGGCCATTACCGAGGGCCTGCCGTCTGGAGTCCAGGCCGACTTTTCCGTTAATCCGGTCGTGCCCGCCGATCCTCCGGCCGAGTCCGTGCTTAGCATTGATAGCGGCCAGGTTGATGCCGCAACCCATACCATCACGCTGACGGCCGAATCGCAGCCCGAGTCCTCCAGTCCGCTGGTTCGTTCACGTCGGCTCGACTGGCGCGTCGACGACCCGCTCGATGAGCCCGTCGAAACCTTGCAGCCCGTCAACGGGAGCACCAAGGTGTCCGCCCTGCCCACGTTAAGCTGGACCGAGGTCGAACACGCTGCCGGTTATCGGGTACAGCTTGCCGCCGACCCGGATTTCGATACTGTGCTGGTGGATGAGATGGTCACGGTTAACCACTTGGAGCTTGATGAGCCCCTGCCCGATGACACCCCTCACTTTTGGCGGGTCGCCGGGGTTAATGCGTGCGGTCAGGGAGAGTTCTCACCGGCATCGGAATTCCGTACGTTGGCGCGATTCTGCAGTACTCCGAACCTGACCCTGCCGTCGGGAGGCCAGGTGAGCGACGTTGTCAGCATCACGACGCCCGGATATGTTGGCTGGCCGAGTGTGGCGCTGGCATTGGATTTTGACTGGCCGGGTGATCTGGTGATTACCCTGGAGCAGATCGAGGCGGAAGTGGTGGTTCAGCTGATGGATCGTCCCGGTCGTCCGGACGGGAGATTTGGTCAGGGGTGTGGAACGGCGGGGATTGATCTGGTGCTTGCAGATGGTGAGCCGTCGGTTCAGGATATTGTCAATTGCTCGGACGAGCCACCGGGTCTGGCCGGCCGGCTGGGTCCGGCCAAGCCGCTCGACCCACTGGTCGGGCAGGCGATTGCCGGCGACTGGCAATTGACCATTGAGGATGTGGAGGGCCTGGAGGATGATGGGCAGTTACTGCAGTGGTGCCTGCAGCTTTCCATCGACGAGGTCAGCCGGATTCTGTTCAGGGATCGGTTCGAGTAAAGCGAGGAGATCAAGGCCCATCGCATGAAAGCTGCCACTCAAGGAATTGTCGGTGCACTCATGGTGTGCGGGTTGCTGGCGGGGCTGAATCTGCCGGGCATGGCCGATGATGGTGTCTGGGTACGCATTCATCAACCGATGCAGACGATCGAGCGGATGGTCGGTTCCGAAGATCTCGAATTGCGCGATTATGGCGGCTTTTCATGGGGCCGCATGAGTGCTGCGGATGTGGCTCGCCTGCGTGATCAGGGACAACGGATCAGCGTGATCGAACGGCCTTTCGATCTGATTCTCGGTGGTGAAACCATCGACTTGCTGGATCTGCGGCAGTCGCAACACGGCGAGTCTTTACAGGCAGACCGGGGATCACCCGGCTGGCACATTGTGCAGTTCGAGGGCCCGGTGCGGACACAGTGGCTGGATCAACTGCGCGCCCATGGCATGGAAGTCGCTCAGCCCGTTCATCCGTTTGCCTATTACGTCTGGGCCGACAGCAATATGGTGCAGGCGGCCCGTTCCAGTCCACCCGTGCGCGCCAGTGCACCGGTACGGGCCGACTGGAAGGTTCAGCCGCACCAGCGCGGTTTCGATGCGCGGATCCTCCCGACCATGGCGATGATCAGCCGTCACGCTTTACAGTCGACGCTGGCGGCCCTGACTCAGACCGGTGCGGACGTGATCGAGCACGGCAGGTTGTCGCGGCATTTTGAACTGGTCTATCTTCATGTTCCGGGTGATCGTTACCTGGATCTGGGCGCAATCCCCGGGGTGTATACCATCCAGCACATTGTTCCCGAGCTGGGTCCGCGCGGCGAAATGAGCAACCAACTCATTGTCGGGGCTTTCGATGATGATGGACGGATACTGCCCGGCTTTCCCGACTGGCTCAATGCGATCGGACGAGACGGGACCGGCGTGATCGTCGGCGTGGTCGATGGTGGCATCGACGAGGGCCATGTCGACCTGGCCGGACGTCTGCAACCCTGTCTGGGTAGCGAGGGCAGTTGCACCGGCTCAGTCAGTGCCCATGGCACCCATGTGGCCGGGGCGGTGGCCGGCACCGGCTTGTCGGGCGTGATCGGTTCGGAAGGATTTCTGCGCGGCCTTGGTGTGGCCCCGGGCGCCGGCCTGGTCAATCAGGCTTACGGTCCCTTCAGCGACTTCAGCGCCGACGGGATGACACCACAAGGCATGTTACGTATCTTCGCCGATTCTGCAGCCAGCGGTGCGCTGTTGACCAACAACTCCTGGGGGCCGACCGGCACGCCGCAAGGCTACGATATTCCGACCATGGAGGTGGACTACATCAGCCGCGACGCGTTGCCCGACGAACCCGGCCAGAGCCCGGTGCTGGCGGTATGGTCAATCATGAACGGCGGCGGTGACTCGCAGGGAGATTGCGCTCCCAGTTCGCTGGGATCACCCGATGAAGCCAAGAACCTGCTGGCGGTCGGCGCGACCAATCTGCAGACCACTTCGGGTCAGCAGGCGGCCGATGTATTCAGTATTGGCGCCAACTCGGCCCATGGACCGGCTTGTGATGGGCGACGGGTTCCGCATGTCGTGGCCCCGGGATGGTGGACAGACAGCACGGTGCCCGGTGGTGGCCATGGCTTCAGCGGAGGAACCTCCATGGCCTCGCCGGTGGTCAGTGGCGCCATCGCCCTGTGGGCCGAAGAATACATTGATCGTTACCAGCGTCTACCCAGCCCGGCCCTGATGAAGGCGGTGTTTATTGCCGCTGCTCGAGACCTGGTTGGCGGTACCGATGCCGATGGTCGCCCATTGGGGCATCGTCCCGACCGCTTCCAGGGATTCGGACTGATCGATCTGCAACAAGTCATGTATCCAGCCGGTGAACGGGTCTATCTATTCGACCAGGACGAAGTTTTTACCGAACCCGGTCAAATCTGGACCGAGTCGTTTGCCGTCGCCGACCCCGACCAGCCGGTCAGAATGGTTCTGACATGGACCGACGCACCGGGCCACGGCAAGGGGGGTTCCGCGCCCGCCTGGGTCAATCTGCTTGATCTCGAGGTCGAGACAGCCGATGAGCAGATCTACCTGGGCAATGTCATTGGGGAAGACGGCTGGTCGGCTACCGGCGGACAGCCTGATGATCGCAACAACATCGAGGCGGTATTCCTGCATCCGGACCAGCACCAGGGCAGCCTGGACATTCGCGTGATCGCCAGCCTGCTGGCCGGGGATGCGCTCAACCCCCATGATCCCGGTGATCCCGCCCAGGACTTTGCCCTGGCTTGCTATAACTGCCTGGCTGGCGGTCCAGCGTTCGAGGTGAAGCTGGATCGTGACCAACTCAAGGCATGCATCCCGAATGACGGCGCCGAATTCGAACAGGTCGCCGTGAATGTGGCAGGTCTTGGCGCGTACCAAGGCAATGTGACGCTCTCGGCCAGCGGCATGCCGCCCGGCACAGACAGTGTGCTGGAACCAATCATCTTGGAGGCTCCAGGCATCGCCCAGTGGACAATTGAAATTACCGACTCCGCCTTGTCCGAGACCACTGATGTCGTGGTTGCCGGTGACGATGGCGATCAATTGAGAGAGGCATCAATGGTGCTGACACTTGAACAGGCCGTGGATGACAGTCCACAGCAGCAAAGTCCGTCTGATCAGTCCACCGACTTGTCGCTCAGACCGGTTTTTGAGTGGCAGGACATGGCTGAAATCGAACAGTACCGACTCCAGATTGCCAAGGACTCTGATTTTGTGGAAATCAGACTGGATGAGTTGGTGTCGGCAACAAAGTTTTCTCCGGCCATCGAGCTTGAGATGGACCAGGGCTACTTCTGGCGTGTTCAAGCGATCAATGCGTGCGGCGGTGGCCCATTCAGTGAAACCAGAACCTTCTCCACTCGCCTGGACCCGGTGGCCGAGTTGTCGGCCGACCACTTCGAATTTCTTCTGGCCGACACCGAGACCGCCGCTGACGAACTGATCATCGCCAATGTCGGCACCGGCAATCTCGTTTTCGAAATCGCCAGTGCCGAGCTGAGTTCGCATGGACGGAATATCGACATTATGGACCATGAGCATTGGGAACTGATCAATCAGCCGGATAATGTGGGAGGCTTTATTGAAATCGGGCCCGGGCCGGCCTTGTTACTGACCGGTGGTGATGAGGGCGTGTCGGGTCACACTGAGTTCGGGATCGTAGTCCCGTTTGATGGCACGCTGTATTTCGATTGGGGTTACCAGAGCATTGACAGCGACTGCTGGGACCTGGGCGCGTACGTGGTCAACGGTCTTCAAACGGTTCTGGCCTGCAACAGTCAACCGGTGGAGTTCTTCAAGGAGTCCGCCTCCGTGGCACTCGAATCCAAAGATGAGTTTGCTTTTCGTGTTTTCACGCAGGATGGCCTTCATGGCCCGGGCACACTGGGCGTAAGCAACCTGCGGTTCGAGTTCGACGCCTGCAATCAACCAGCCATGCCCCCCTGGTTGCATGTCGAGCCATTGGAGGGCGTCATCAAGGAGGACCAGGCCCAGATCGTCAGTTTAAGCGTCGATGCTCAAGGGTTGGAACTCGGGAATTATCTGGCTGCACTTTGCATGCAGACCAACGATTCCGATGCCGAGCAGGTCCAGGTCCTGGTGGACCTGAGCGTCGAGCCGTTCGAAGTGCTATACCCGGTAATTTTCAGGGATGTCTTCGAGGCTGAGCCGGAGCCCTAAAGTTTCAGCCCACCTGGACCGCCCGGACCCATGCCGCCTGCTCCGCCCATGCCGCCCCCGCCCTGATTCTGGCCGGGCACCATAATCGACGATTGCTGATCGCGCTGCAGCTTTTTGAGTTCTTCAACGGCTTCCTCGATGGCCTTCGAGGCCGCCTCGGGAAATTGTGCGATGGCGCTCTTGAGGTCATCGGCCGGCAACTCGAAACTGATCGGTAGCGGACCGGCCGGGGTCATGATCTGGGATTGACCGAAATACTGAACCTGACGAGAAGCGTCAGGCTGACCGTCTTCGGTGACCGGGCTCAAGCGGCGGATGCTGCCGACTCTCCGGTCGGTGAAGGTTTCTTCCAGCACCAGCTCGCTGGCATCCAGGCGGAGCTGATCGAGCATTTCCTTGTCTGACATGAATCGGGACTCGCAGTTGAATGGGCTTTCCGACCAACTTTGGGGCGATGACGGCCGAATCCAATCGCAGCGTTTGGGCGGCATTGATTGCGCGTCGACTCGATCCCATTTAAGGTGCTGATGATGAAGATGCAGAATTCAACGGTGAATCCGCTCGTTCGTGCTGCTCGCTGGGCCTTGTTGCTGGGGCTGTTGTTGCTGTGGGCGGGCCTTGTTCTCACCCCCGGCGGCGAGCCGCGAGCCGGTGATCGGGTCGCATTTGTCCTCGATATCGAAGGCCCGATTGGTCCGGCCACCCGCGATTACATGATCCGCGGCATCGAGCGGGCCGAGCAGGAAAATGCTGAACTGGTGATTCTGCGCATGGACACTCCGGGCGGGCTGGATGCATCCATGCGCGACATGATCAAGAAAATTCTCAACGCCGATGTGCCGGTCGCCACCTGGGTGGGACCGCCTGGCGCGCGCGCGGCCAGCGCCGGGACTTACATGCTCTACGCCAGTCATATTGCCGCCATGGCGCCATCGACCAATCTGGGGGCGGCCACCCCGGTCCAGATCGGGGGTGATCAGCCCGAGCGGCCGCGCACCCCGGCCGAACGCGCCCGGGATGCCCTCAGCGATGATGATGAAGACGAGAGCGCCGAGAACGACGACGATAACGGTGACGATAACGGCGAACCGACCGAGGAAGAAGCAGAACGGGCGCCGACCGGCACGGCCACCGAGCGCAAGGTCATCGAGGATGCCGTAGCCTATATCCGCGGCTTGGCCGAGCGTCATGGTCGCAATGCCGACTGGGCCGAGAAGGCCGTGCGTGAAGCGGTCAGCCTGACCTCCTCCGATGCACTGGAGAAAAACGTCATCGACGTGCGTGTGGAGAACATTCCCGAACTGCTCGAAATGATTCACGGGCGCGAGATTCAACTGGCCACCCGCAGTGTCACCCTGAACACCGAAAACATTCGTGTCGAAACACTGGAGCCGGACTGGCGCAGTCAACTGCTGAGCGTGATCACCAATCCCACCCTGGCCTACATCCTGCTGATGGTCGGCATCTATGGTCTGATCCTGGAAGGCTACAACCCGGGCGCTTTGGTGCCCGGCGTGATCGGCGGCATCTGTCTGCTGCTGGCTTTGTACGCCTTTCAGATTCTGCCGGTCAACTATGCCGGACTGGCC
>SL_3KL_010_SEDDRAFT_10003826_pt1 | contig 13642 bp, 13 predicted proteins | sample SodLakKL_010_SED_2_FD_10381 | JGI IMG/M metagenome (IMG submission 10381)
CATGCCGCTGTAAATGTTTTCCCTGCTTCTCAATGTCTGCTCCAGCGTATTCATGTTTTTTTGTTCTTTGTTTAAAATTGTTCTTTGTTTATTGTTCTTTGTTTGTTTTATTATTGATTGTGAATGGTTTATCTGACTTTAAGTGTTATGACAGCAAGAACTGCCAGAATGATTCCAACGATAAAGAAACGCTGTACGATCTTTGCCTCATGGAACCCCTTCATTTGATAATGATGGTGAAGGGGGGCCATTTTAAAGATGCGCTTTCCTTCTCCGAATCGTTTTCGGGAAAACTTGAACCAACTTACCTGTATGATTACAGAAAGGCTTTCTACAAAGAAAATCCCGCATAAAATTGGGATCATAAGTTCCTTTCTGATGACAATTGCAAAAACGGCAATAATGCCCCCAAGGGTCAGACTTCCGGTATCCCCCATAAAGACCTGTGCTGGGAAAGAATTGTACCACAAGAAACCAATACACGCCCCTACAAATGCGGCTATGAAAATTACCAGCTCACCGGTATGGGGTATGTACATAATATTCAAATAGTCGGCAAAGACCATGTTGCCCGAAACATATGCCAATACGCCAAGTGTTACGCCAATAATGGCTGACGTGCCGGTTGCCAGTCCGTCAAGCCCGTCGGTGATATTTGCCCCGTTCGATACCGCTGTGATAATCAGAATCACTATAGGAATAAATACAAGAAACGCCCAGCGTTCATAGCCCTCGCCAAGCCATTTAAGAAGGATGGAATATTCAAATTCGTTGTCTTTGAAAAAGGGAATCGTTGTTTTGGTTGATTTCACCGACTCCATTGGAAAAGGTGATTCATCTCTTGTTACACCCTCCATTTCAAGGATTTCTGTCGTACTCAAAAACTCAAGAGGGGTGTCGGTTTTTTCCCTGATTACCACACCATCGTGAAAGAATAGTGTTGCACCCACAATGATTCCCAGCGTGATTTGTCCAAGGATCTTGAATTTTCCGTGCAGTCCTTTTTTATCTTTTCTGAAAACTTTAATATAATCGTCGGTAAATCCGATTATCCCCAACCATATTGTAGAAATGAGCATCAGGACGATGTAGATGTTTTTCAGGTTTGCAAACAAAAGGGTGGGGATCAAAATTGCAGAAATAATGATGATGCCTCCCATCGTGGGAGTTCCCTGTTTGTTGATTTGCCCTTCCAGACCAAGGTCTCTTACGGTTTCACCTACTTGTTTGTTTTGCAGGAACTGAATGATCCGTCTGCCTGAGATCATGCTGATGAACAGGGACGTGATCAGTGCCATGCCCGCCCGGAAAGAGATGTATTGAAACACTCCGGTGCCGGGTAGGTCATAATTCTGATCCAGAAACTCGAACAAGTTATATAGCATTGATCATTTGTTTAAAAATTCCATTAAAAGGGCTTTGTCATCAAACGGAAGCTTCTCTCCCATGATCTCCTGATACTTTTCGTGTCCTTTCCCTGCCACAAGGATGATGTCGCCATTTTCTGCNGTGATACAGGCTACCTTAATTGCCTCCCTGCGGTTTGAGATAGCAATATATTTTTCTTTCAACCCCGGAAGCACTTCAAGTCCCCTGACCATGTCATCAATAATGGATTCAGGGTTTTCGTCCCTTGGGTTATCACTGGTAAAGAAAACCTTGTCGCTGTATTTTGCTGCGATGACTGCCATTGGTCCTCTCTTGGTTTTGTCTCTGTTTCCTCCACAGCCTATTACGGTAATGATTTTTTGACTCCCTTTCCTTATCTTATTGATGCTTTGCAAAACATTTCCTACTGCATCAGGGGTGTGGGCGTAGTCTACAATGCCGGTAATATTATTGGGAGCGGTATAAATATCAAACCGTCCTTCCGGAGGCTCGCATTTACTGATAGCTTTCAGCAGGTTTTCCTTGTCTGCATCCAGCAAACGACCTACTCCGTAAACCGCGAGGATATTGTAGGCATTAAAAGTGCCGGTTAGCTTGCTTAGCAATTCTTTGCCATCTATAAGAAGATGCAGTCCCTGAAAACTGTTTTCCAGTACCTTGGTTTTAAAGTCTGCCATAGCTTTCAGGCTAAAGGTGCTTTTGATTGCTTTCGTGTTCTGTATGGCGATCATGCCATTTTTGTCATCCAGGTTCGTAAGGGCAAACGCATGCTTATTCAATGCACTGAACAGTTTCTGTTTTGCTTTTAGGTAGTCTCTGAAACTTTTATGATAATCCAGGTGGTCGTGTGAAATATTTGTAAATACGGCACCCCGGAAATGGATGGCCTCGGTTCGGTGTTGTGCCAGAGCATGTGAACTGACCTCCATAAAGGCATGCGTACACTTTGCATCCACCATCTCTTTTAAAAGCTTATTGAGGCTTATAGCATCGGGTGTTGTATAATGGGATGGCTGTTCTTTTAAATCGATCCGGTTGCCTATCGTAGAGATCAAACCGCATTTGAAGCCCAGTTCCGAAAATACCTCATGTAACAAGGTCGCCACGGTTGTTTTACCATTGGTGCCTGTAATGCCAACCAGCTTTAGCTTTTGGGATGGGTGTCCATAAAAGTTCCCGGCAATGGTTCCTAATGCTGTTGCTGTATTATCTGTAACAATATAGGCAATTCCCTCCTTAATCTTTTCAGGAAGTTTTGTACATGCTATAGCTTTTGCCCCTGAGTCTATTGCCTGATCAATGTATTCATGGCCATCGGTTTGCAACCCTTTAATGGCCACGAACAATGTGCCTGGAATCACTTTCCTGGAGTCGGCTGTTATGCTGTCGATCTCCTCCGTAAGGCTTCCCCTGGATTTACTGATCGGTATATTGTTTATGATGTTTTTCAGTAACATATTTTTATTTATGACAATTCAAGATAAACGATGCTTCCGTGTCTGATGCGAGTGCCTGGCCTTATGTTTTGTGTCCGCACAATGCCTCGACCTGTAAAGCGCACCCTGAGTCCGGCATTTTCCATTACATAAATGGCATCACTCAAACCCATCCCAACCACATTTGGCACAAGATTTTCAATGAATTCCCGTTCGCTGAATGAAACGGTATCTGCATTCAGCCTGCTTGCTGCATACAGTCCGGCTGGCAACTCTGGTATGTAGGCATTAAAAGCGGCATAAACCTGTTCCATGTCATCGATATGAGCACTTCTGAAAGGTGGCAGGGAGGCCATGATGTTTTCCCTGTATTTGGGCTCCGGTATGAACATTCGTGCCGCATGGATCTTGTCAGCTATTTCCCTGAAAACTGGAGCAGCAACCGTACTTCCGTGAAAAATAAACCCTCTGGGATTGTGTATTACAACAATGCAGCTGTAAATGGGATCGTCGGCCGGGAAATAACCTGCAAATGAGGCCTGATAGCTGACACCCTGTGCGGTTCTGTATCCCATGCGGGTTTGAGCTACCTGAGCGGTGCCGGTTTTGCCTGCAATGGGGTATGCATCGGTTTGTATGTTTTTTGCTGTGCCATGCTCAACTACACCCAGCAAAAGCTGACGTGCATCATCAATGGTGCCTTTAGAGGCTATGGACCGGTTTATCATAACCGGACTGAATCTTTCAATTATGCGGCCAGACTGTCTTATTTCAGAGACAAACATCGGTTTCATCAACCGTCCGTTATTCGCCACGGCATTGTAAAAGGTTAACAACTGCAAGGGTGTTAGTGTAACCTCATAACCGATAGCCATCCATGGGAGCGATGTGCCGGACCATCCTGAACTGTTAACCTCTCTGATGTAGGGTGTCCCCTCGCCACTTATTTCAATGCCTAATGGCTCATGCAGGTGCATTCGTTTCAGGCCGTCCACAAATTTTTGAGGCTGCTCCCTGTAAGCTTCGTAGATGATCCTTGACACTCCCACATTTGAAGATAGGGCAAAGACCTCCTCCATGGGAATCTTGCCATGACCCTCTTCGTTCACATCACGCATAATTCGATCATAGTATCTTGTGCTGCCTGTCCCTGTGTCAACGGAATCAAAAAGTTGAATATATCCATCTTCCATAGCAACCATAAGGGCCGGCAGTTTAAAAGTAGACCCCGGTTCTGCACTTTGTCCAACCGCAAAGTTGTATGCTTCTTCATAGCGCAGGCCATCTGAGGAGCGCATGAGATTAGAGATTGCCTTGATTTTGCCGGTGGAGACCTCCATCACGATTGCTGTTCCAAATTCGGCATTAAAGCGGTTTAGCTGTCTAAGCAGGGCTCTTTCTGTGATGTCCTGGACCTCAACATTTATTGTGGTTATCAGGTCCATCCCATTTTGAGGTTGTATTTCGTGCTGGTCGTTAACGGGCATCCATGAACCGCCACTGATACGTTGCATCAGCCGTTTACCCTGCACCCCTTCCAGGTAATGCCTGTAGGCACCTTCAAGTCCGACATAAACACCTTCCCTTTCATAACCAATTGTTCTTGCAGCAAGCGTTTTGTATGGCATCTCCCGCCTGGTCTGCGCCTCTGCAATTAAACCTCCGCCGAAGCGACCCTGCCTGAAAATGGGGAAATGCTGAAGTTCCCTGAGCTCACTGTAAGTAACATTGCGTTTTACAAGATGATAGCGTTTCTGGGCTTGCCGGGCACGCAACAGGGAAGCCCGGTATTGAGCTGCACTTCTGTCGCCAAAAAGACGTGACAGATGCCAGGCCAGCGAATCAAGGCCGGAATGGAACAACTCATCGGAAATAACATCACGACTCAGGTCCATGCGTATTTCATAAATAGGGATACTTGTGGCCAGCAGCCGGCCATCGTCAGCATAGATATCGCCTCTGACAGCATTAATGTTTACGTAACGCATGGTTGCGGTTCTGGCCTGTTCACGCCAATGGTCGCCCTCCACAAGTTGAATGTAAAGGACCTTGCCAATGATCATAAATGCCAGCAATGCCATCATGAAATATATGAGGCGCATGCGTTGTAATATGCCGGTTTTTTGGTCCAACGTGTTGTTGTTTGGTTGTTTTTGTTTTTGAATTTGGTTTGTTCTTACTGAAACAGGCGTCGCAAAAAGCCATGTTCCTCTTCCTGCTGAACAATTATTCCGGGTGGTTCAACCGGTTCGATAAAACCGCGGCCTCTTAATTGCTGCGCCAATTCTGACCTGCCGGTCAGGTACATATACTGTGATTTTGTGTTGATGTAGTTGATTCTTAATGCTGTCATCTCCCGACGAAGCTGATCTGCCTCCCTGGCTTTTTTTTCAGCATAATAGGTGTTGAAAATCAAAAAGAGAGCAAGGCAGGATACATATATGATAAATGGGAACAAATCTGGCGTGGTTTTACGGGTCAGCAAACTGCCATCAAGCAATTCGGTGAAAAAACGACTGGCAGAACCCCTTTTGGTGCTCTTGTCTTTTTTGTTGCTTTTTTTGAACTCGTTTGCAGACATCGATCTGTTATATTTTTTCAGCGATCCGCAATCTGGCACTGCGCGATCTTTTGTTACGTTTAATTTCCTCATCAGATGCNGTTAACATTTTGGATACTACCCTAAACGGACCCTGAATATTNCCATAAAAATCCTTCTCAACCTTTCCGCAAAAATTTCCCGAACGGATGAAGTTTTTCACCAGACGGTCTTCCAGCGAATGATAGGAAATAACCACCAGACGTCCACCTGGTCTTAATACCTCTCTGCTTTGCTCCAGCATGGCTTTTAGGGCATCAAGCTCTCCGTTTACTTCAATCCGAAGTGCCTGAAAAACCTGGGCCATAAATTTCATCTCCCTTGCGCGGGCAGAAAATGGCTTCAAAAGCTCTGTCAACTGTCCGGTTGTTTCAATAACTTTTATAGAACGTTGCCTTACAATTTCCTCAGCAATTTTCCGCGCATTTTTCAATTCACCGTACAGGTAGAATATATCTGCCAGCTCCTCATAGGAATAATTCTTTATCACATCAGCAGCGCGCTTTTCCGCCCTGCGGTTCATCCGCATGTCAAGCGGTCCGTCAAAGCGGGTCGAAAACCCCCTTGTCGATTCATCTATCTGGTGCGAAGAGACCCCAAGATCTGCAAGAATACCATCTACAGGGATCGAATCATGCCACTTCAGAAGGTTTTTCAGAAAACAGAAGTTGTGATTCAAAAAAAGCAACCTCCTATCTTCAGGTACATTTCTGGTGGCATCTTCATCCTGATCAAAGGCGATCAGCCTCCCATTATCCAACCTCTCAAGAATGGCACGTGAATGCCCTCCACCTCCAAAGGTCAGGTCAACATAGGTCCCGGCAGGCTTTACAGAAAGACCATTGATGGCAGCCTCCAGCATGACAGCATCATGATACATCTTCCCCTCCTGATGATTGCATCGCCTTACCCATTACCTCTTCAGCCAGGGAAGAAAAATCCTCCGGCTCATTGTCAAGCATGGAAACATAAGTTTCCCGGGCCCAGATCTCAATGCGGTTTCCATAAGCAAAAAGAACGATCTCCTTCCCAATACCGCTGTATTCAACAAGAGACCTTGGCAATAAAAGCCGGCCTGCCGCATCAAGCCGCAACTCACTGGCACCTCGAAAAAAGTAACGCACAAATTCACGATTCTTTTTGTTGTAAAGATTCAGCGCATTTACCTCATTCGAGATCTTCAGCCATTCACTCTCCGGATAAAGGGTGAGGTTGTGCTCAAAACCACGGTTAACCACAAATCGCTCCTGATCACCCGGACTAAGCTGCTTTTTTAAAGCTGAGGGCAACATGAAACGGCCTTTGGCATCTATTTTGCATTCATATTCGCCAAGTAAGTGTCTCATCGCTACACGAATTGGTTTTGGAACTGTAAATATAAGGATAAAATTACCACATTTTCCCACTTTTCCCCACATTGTTAATAACTTTTTTGCTTGCCAGTCTCGGTAATTATATGTGATTATGTGTTTAAGACCTTGAAAAACAGTGCTTATGGCTTCTTTTGGGTCGTTTTTTGCTCTTTTTGAACTGGAGTGCTTTTTGCTTTTTTATCGGATTTTGGTTGATTGATGCGAATAGTTCTGGGTTGATCTGGAAAAATATTGATGTCTGGTTTTGTTGTTTTTGTTATTTTTGAGATTTAAAATTGTTACCTGGGGAATATACTGTTATGGACAACAACGAAGTACAGTTAATTAATGTGGATCGGGTGATACGGTCGAAGGCAGGAAAAGCTTACAGGTTTGTACCGGGTGCCTTGATCCGTTATGTGGAGCGGATTGTGCATCAGAATGAGATCAACGAGGCTTTGCTTGAAATGAAGGGAATGACCGGTCTGGACTTCATTGAGTTTGCACTGATCGACCGGTTTGGTCTGGACATTGAGGTGATCAATCCCCAAAACATTCCGGCCACCGGCAGGTACATTGTTGCCTCCAATCATCCGCTTGGCGGTTTGGATGGGATGTCACTCATGCATGTCATAGGAAAAAAACGAAAGGACATGAAGTTTGTGTCGAACGATATTTTAATGGAACTGCATGCATTAAAGGAGTTGTTCATTGGTGTAAACAAACATGGGCGAACCAACATGGGGATGGTGCGCGAACTTGAAGCCTGTTTTGCTTCAGACACCCTGATTCTGATTTTTCCCGCGGGGTTGGTTTCACGACGCAAAAAAGGGCTGATAAGAGACCTTGAGTGGAAAAAAACATTCATAACAAAAGCAATTAAACACAAAAGAGACATTGTGCCGGTATACATTGAAGGGCGCAATTCAAATTTTTTCTATAATTTAGCCAATTGGCGCAAAAGATTTGGGATTGGAGTGAATCTTGAAATGTTGTATTTGCCTGATGAGATGTTTCGTCAGCAAAACAAAAAACTGCGCATAACCTTTGGGAAGGCTGTTCCGTATTCAACCTTTACCAAAGAGCACACCCATTACGAGTGGGCACAAAAAATGAAAGAACATGTTTATGCCATGGCAAAAGGCAAAGACGTTTTTAAACAAGAGGCATAACAGATACATGAATGGAGAAGGATATGAAGCAAAAGGAAGAACCCATCATACCACCTGTCGACAGAAAAGTGATCACGGATGAGCTGAACCGAGACACATTTTTCCGGGCAACCAACAATGCGCGCAATGAAATTTATGTTGTAGATGCGCATAGTTCACCAAATACACTTAAAGAAATTGGGCGATTGAGGGAGGTTTCATTCCGTCAGTCGGGAGGTGGCACCGGGAAGTCTGCCGACATTGACCAATTCGATACCGCTGAAATCCCATACAAACAGCTTATTGTTTGGGATCCTGATGCACAGGAAATTGTAGGAGGTTATCGATACATCTGTTGCTGGGAGGCAGCCAAAAAGAAGGATGGTACACCACGTGTGGCGACTGCTGAGTTGTTTCAGTTCTCAGAACAGTTTATCAACGATTTCCTCCCATATACCATTGAACTGGGACGCTCTTTTGTGCAGCCTGCTTACCAGCCTTCAAGGGATAACAGAAAAAGCATTTATTCCCTTGACAACCTTTGGGATGGCTTGGGTGGTTTGGTTGTTGATTATCCTGAGTTAAGATATTTTGTTGGTAAGGTAACCATGTATCAACATTTTGATCCTTATGCCAGGGATCTTATCCTCTATTTCATGCAGCGATTTTTTCCCGATCCGGATGAATTAATCAGGCCTTTTACTCCCTTGCCGGTTAATACACCTGAAGAAGATTTGGCAAAAGTATTTACAGCCGATTCTTTTGAAGAAAATTATCGCATTTTATCCAATGCAGTCAGAAAGAAAAAGGAGAATATTCCACCGCTTTTTAATTCCTACATGGGACTGAGCCCTACCATGCGAACATTTGGTACCGCCTTCAATGAAGGCTTTGGAGGGGTCGAAGAAACAGGAATCATGGTAACGATAAAGGATATTTATCAAGCCAAAGCGCGTCGCCACGTAGCGACTTATGAGCGTGATAAGGGGAAAAGGTGATTCGGTAATCCACACATCCATGAAAATTCACTCAGCTGAGTTTGTGAAGAGTGCCACTAACGTCAAGGAATGTCCGGCGCCAGCATTTCCTGAATATGCTTTTATTGGCCGTTCAAATGTTGGAAAGTCCTCCCTAATCAATATGCTCACCGAGCGTAAAAACCTTGCCAAGACATCAGGTACGCCTGGTAAGACCAGGCTTATTAACCATTTTTTTATAAATGACAATTGGTATTTATGCGACTTACCTGGTTATGGTTTTGCCAAAGTGTCAAAAAGTATCCGGGAAAAGTGGGAACATATCATCAAAAATTACCTGCTTCACCGCGAAAACCTGATGTGTGCTTTCATACTGATCGACATCAGGCACAGTCCGTTGAAAAATGATATTGAGTTTTTGGACTGGCTGGGCAGGAAAGAGGTTCCGTTCGTAATTGTTTTTACCAAAGCAGATAAGCTCTCCGATGCAAAAGCGGACCGGCAGATCAGGATTTATTGCAAAGAGCTTGCCAATACATGGGAACCTTTACCTTCGATGTACATTTCCAGCGCTTCCACTAAAGAGGGGCGTGAAGAAATTCTTGAGATGATCGAAACAACCAATAGGGGATTTACAAACTGATAACAATCAAAGTGTCTTTGTTTTTCATTGCTATCGTGGTCTGAACCTGGATCCGGCCAGTATTTTCTGATAATCGGTTTCTTCAAACAATTCCTGCAGACCTGTATCGGGATGTCTGCGCATGTACTCTCTGACAATTTGCCAGCCAAGCCATGCTCCGGTTCGTGGAGCAGACTCATTTGAGAATGGGGTCGTAAAGGGAGCCAGATTAATGAATTGCCGGATTACCCGCCGGTCGGTTGAATATAAAAGTTCATTATCTATTTTATAGGTGAAGGCGTATCCCTGAAAAGCCTCCATCCAGTTCATTTGCTGACCGGTGTAAGCAATTTTCAATGTGTCGTGCGTACCTGGTAACATGCAGTCGAGAAAGAACTGTTTCTTCCCCTCATGGATCATGTGATCAAGAAGTGATTCGGGTGTGCCTGCCATTTTGCTCAGATGGATGTCGGCAAGAATGCGCATCACGTCAACGACCAAACGCTCCGGTCGCATCCATCGGGAAATGTATCTCGGGATGCCCAACCGGTCATATTGTTCATAATCGGGACCAAGATAGTTGTCCAGTGCGATAACCATTCGATTATCGATAACCTTGACAGGCATCATGTAATCGATCCCTGATATATAGGTATGGAAAACCGGGATGTCACGATCAGGGAAGTGAAAACGGTAGAAACGAAAAGCGCGTTCAAGATCTGTGATAAGCGGGCCAATGTCATCCCAAACTTCTTGACTGTCAATATATATATAAAGCGACAATGTCAGGATCGGTTGCGAAATCAAACAAAGCCTGAATGGCCAACTCATCATCAATGGTATGGTCAAGAAAAATATAAAAATCGTCCTTGTAAGGAGCAAGTGCCTCATTCAAAATAAAAGGGTTTGCTTCAAATAGAATCTGCTCATATCGCAGAATCTGTATCTCCGGTTTTTCAATGTCAGAAACGTTCGCTTCATAAAACGGTTTCCGTCCACCTCCTGTACAGGATACCGTAAAAACTGTCAGGAAAACCAATAACCCTCTAATCAACAACGTTTTATCCATAAATCTTTTACAATAGTATCAATCATCCAATCATCTAATCATCCAAAGACTTTAACAACCATACTTTTTTCAACAAAAACCTTTCTCAGGTTGTTTGTTTTGAAAGTTCTTTATGTATCTTTGGATTGCCGAGTCACCCTCATTACAATTACTCTCGTTTGCATAATTATTAACCGGCATGTTCGTTGACATTAGAGCAAACGCAAACCATTAATGAAAAATTATGAAGAAAGCGACATCATTTCTGATTATAGTACTTCTGAGCCTGCCTGTTATGGCGAATGATTTTGGTTTTCGGTTCGGGTTAAAGGTTTCACCAAACATTGCCTGGTTCCGAACTGAGACCAGATTTTATGAAAATGACGGTGTAGGTCTTGGTTATTCCTATGGTTTAATTGTTGACTACGAGTTTGCTGAGAATTATGCCATCACAACGGGGTTAAACATTTTGCAAACCGGTGGGAAATTAACTTATCCCCTGAATGTTATTGAAAATGGCAACCTGGAACAGGCACAAATGCATCGGGATCACAGATACCGGCATATTGAGATACCACTTGCATTAAAATTACGAACAGTAGAAGTAGGCTACATTACCTATTACGGTAAGTTTGGAGTCGGACTTGGTTTTTTGACCAGTGCTTTTGCAGACGAGGAGTTGCGATTACCCAGTGGCTCCAAAAAAATTGAACCACAAGTAGACATCCATGATGAAACAAGTTTTTTAAGGGCAGGTCTTGTGTTAGGAGCAGGTGCCGAATACAATTTTGGAGGCCTTACATCATTGTTGATAGGTCTTACTTTTCACAACGGGTTTTCCAATATCCTTGAACAACAAAATGATGCAGTGCCACATACACCCAGTGCGCACAATCTTTACCTGGAATTGACCCTGGGGGTCATGTTCTAAAAAAGTTAATCCCATGCGCGTTGCTTTAGCACAAATCAATTTTCATGTCGGTAACTTTTCTTATAACCTTAACAAAATGGTTCAGGCCATTAAGGATGCACGGAAGCAATATGCCGACCTGATCGTTTTTTCTGAACTTTCGGTTTGCGGTTATCCGCCACGCGACTTGCTTTATTCTGATCGCTTTCTTGAAGAATGCATGGACACAGTGCGTCAACTTGCAAAAATCTGCACAGATATTGGTGCCATCGTTGGAGGTCCATCCAGAAATGAGAACAAAGGTGGCAAAAAGCTCTATAACTCGGCATTTCTGCTCTATGATGGTGCCATTCAGGAAGTTTACCACAAAGGTTTGCTGCCCACCTATGATGTCTTCAATGAATACCGTTATTTTGAGCCAGCAAAAGAATTCAATACGATAAATTTTAGAGGGAAACGGATAGCGATCACCATTTGCGAAGACATCTGGAACATCAACGCAATGGGGATGTATCCGGTGAATCCCCCCGATATCCTGGCACGGCAAAACCCGGATATGATCATAAATATTTCCGCATCCCCGTTTGCATGGAATCATCGGCCGCAAAGACTTCAGGTACTTGTTGAAAATGCTGCTAAATATAAAGTGCCTCTGTTCTCTGCCAACCTTGTTGGTGGCCAAACCGATCTTTTGTTTGATGGGGCCTCTGCGGTCTGTAATGCAGATGGGAAACTGGTGGATGTAATGCCGGGCTTTGAGGAGGCAGTTCGTGTGTATTCGCTTGATGAAGTAAATGATCATCAGGGTATCGAACCACCCTTGGTCTCATCCGGATCAGTGAAATACAGACTCATGAAGCAAGCCCTTGTTATGGGTATACGTGATTATTTTAAGAAAACGGGAATAAAAAAAGCCATTCTGGGCCTTTCCGGTGGGCTTGATTCGGCACTTACACTGGTTTTGGCAGTCGAAGCTCTCGGTAAGGAAAACGTCTGGGCGGTCCTGCTTCCCGGTCCATACAGCTCTGATCATTCGGTAACAGATGCCATGCAGCTTGCCAGTAACCTCGGAGTCAAACACAGTACCATTCCTATTGGTGATTTGGTGAAAAGTTTTGACAAAAGCCTGGAACCATATTTCGCCGGAACCGCATCCGGAATTGCTGAAGAAAACATCCAGGCACGTGCCCGTGCCGTGATCCTGATGGGTCTGTCAAATAAGTTTGGCTACATGTTGCTGAATACTTCCAATAAAAGTGAAGCAGCCGTTGGTTACGGTACACTTTACGGTGACATGTGCGGCGGATTGGCCGTGATTGGTGATGTTTATAAGACAGAAGCATATGGGTTGGCCAGGTTGATCAACGAAAAGGAGGAGGTCATCCCCCATAATACCATTGTGAAACCGCCAAGTGCCGAATTAAAACCTGATCAAAGAGATACAGATTCTTTGCCCCCCTATGAGGTTCTGGATCCCATCTTGTTTCGCTTGCTGGAACAACAAGAGGACCCATCATCCATCATTGCCGACGGTGCTGACGAACGACTGGTCCGGAAAATTGCCCGGATGGTATTTATGAATGAATATAAAAGATTCCAGTCCCCACCCATCTTGCGGGTATCACCAAAGTGCCTGGGTATCGGCAGGGAAATGCCGCTGGAAGCGGTGAACGGAGCGCTGTGAGTATATTTCGGTACACAGGTCAAGCCCTGTGTCTACAGAATGTTTAATTGATCGCTTCAACAGCTTTAATCTCCGGGATTGCCTTTCTTACCGCTTGTTCTACGCCTGCTTTCAGGGTCATCTGGCTCATTGGACACGAACCACATGCTCCCAGGAGCTCAACCATTACCACATTGTCTTCAGTAATACTGTCGAAACGAATGTTGCCACCGTCAGCTTCCAGGTACGGACGGATTTGATTTATGACGTTTTCTACTTTCTGTATTAGCTCTGTTTTTTCTGACATAATGAAACAATTATTTGGAGTTTTTATCTTTATTTAGTTTCCGTAAAAATAATACTTTTTTTATAAATAAAAGTTTTGTGTTTTTTTTTGAATGTACTTTTTCTTTGGCAACCATCCAAAGAAAAAGTACCAAAAAGAAAGATCTCCGCTTCTGATGCATCTGCTAAAATCTACGGCATCTTCAATCC
>SL_3KL_010_SEDDRAFT_10003827_pt1 | contig 13641 bp, 9 predicted proteins | sample SodLakKL_010_SED_2_FD_10381 | JGI IMG/M metagenome (IMG submission 10381)
TCCTCGCCGAGGGCCTGCAGATCATCGCGGTGGCCGGCTTCGAGCGCCCGCTGGGCATCGAGTGGCGGGTCGATGGGCTGTCGCTGACGCTCAAGTGGCTGAACGCGCTGATCGCCGTGCTGGTGGGTTTGTACGCGCTGGCCGACTATCACCCCGGCCAAGGCAAGGGCCAGCGCTTCTGGATCCTGTGGCTGCTGCTGACCAGCGCCATCAACGCGCTGCTGCTGTCGTCGGATCTGTTCAACCTGTTTGTCACCCTGGAGTTGCTGACCCTGGCCGCGATCGGCCTGCTGGTCATCGACAGCAAGGCGGCGGCGCTGCGCGCCGGCATGCGCTACCTGATGCTGGCCCTGCTCGGATCCATGCTGTACCTGATGGGCGTGGCCATGATCTACGCCGCGGCCGGCACGCTGGATCTCTACCAGGCCGGCTCCATGCTGGAGGTCGATCCGGTGCCGGTGGTCGCCCTGATGCTGATGACGGTCGGCCTGCTGATCAAGTCGGCGATTTTCCCGCTGCACGGCTGGCTGCCGGCGGCCCACGGCAATGCGCCCGGGCCGGTCAGCGCCGTGCTCTCGGCGGTGGTGGTCAAGGCCTCGATCTACCTGATCTGGCGCCTGTGGTTCTGGTTTGCCGACGGCTGGTCGATGGACTGGGCGCTGACGCTGCTCGGCGTGCTCGGCGCCGGCGCGATTGTCTACGGCTCGGTGCTGGCCTGCCTGCAACAGCGCCTGAAGATGATGGTGGCCTATTCGACGGTGGCCCAGCTCGGCTACCTGATGCTGCTGTTCCCGCTGTTCGGCCTGCTCGGCTTCGCCGGCGCAGGCTACCACCTGCTGGCCCACGGCGTGGCCAAGGCGGCGATGTTCGTCGCCGCGGCCAACCTGCTCAAGGGGCTGGGCAGCGACCGCATGGACCGGCTCGACGGCGCCGACCGCAAGCTGCCGATCGATGTGTTCACCTTTGCGCTGGCCGGGGTCAGCATCCTCGGCTTGCCGCCCAGCGGCGGCTTCATGGCCAAGTGGCTGCTGCTGCAGGAGGCCTGGGGCCAGGCCGGCTGGGGCTGGGTGGCCGTGCTGCTGGTCGGTGGCTTGCTGGCCGCGGTGTACCTGTTCCGCCCGCTGGCGCGCATGTGCGCACGGCCGGTCGCGGCGCCGGAAGCGCCGATCCAGTCGCCGCGCACGGCCTTCAGCCTGCTCGGCCTGCTCCTGGCGCTGCTGGCGCTGGGCATGGGTTTCACGCCCGCGCCGGTGATTGAGCTGCTGACGGGCGCGGCGCCCCCGGGGTTGGCGCCATGATGGACTGGCTGCTGTTCTGGCTGCCGTTTGCCGTGGTCATGGTCTCGGCGCTGTCCGGCCTGGTCATTTTCTGGGCCGGGGAAGGGCGCCAGTGGCTGCGCACGGCGCTGAACCTGTTCGGCGCGCTGGCCAAGCTGGTCCTGGTCGCCGTCATGGGCTACCTGGTGTGGCAGGGTTACCAGCCGGAGTTTCGCTTCGCGCTGCTGCCGGGCCTGGACTTCGTGCTGCATGCCGACGCCATGAGCATGCTGTTTGCCACCCTGTCGGCCGCGCTGTGGCTGGTGACCACGGTCTACGCCGTGGCCTACCTGGAAAGGGGTTCCGACCGCGCGCGCTTTTTCGGCTTTTTCAGCCTGTGCGTGACCGCCACCATGGGCGTGGCCATGGCCGGCAACCTGCTGACCTTTTTCATCTTCTACGAGCTGTTGACCCTGACCACCTGGCCGCTGGTGGTCCACCACGGCACCAAGGCGGCGTTCGCCGGAGCGCGCAGCTACCTGATCCATACCCTGGGCGCAGGTGCGGTGTTCCTGGCCGGGCTGATCTGGCTGTACTCGCTGACCGGGCCGCAGGACTTCATCGTCGGCGGCAGCATCGCCGGGCTGGGCCTGGAGCAGACGGTGCAGCTCAAGATCATTTTCGCCATGCTGATCGTGGGCATGGGCGTCAAGGCCGCGCTGTTTCCGCTGCACAGCTGGTTGCCCAAGGCCATGGTGGCCCCGGCGCCGGTCAGCTCGCTGCTGCACGCCGTCGCCGTGGTCAAGGCCGGCGCCTTCGGCATCGTGCGCGTGATCGAAGACGTCTACGGGCCGCAGCTGGTCGCCGAGCTGGGCCTGGCCCTGCCGCTGGCCGCCATCGCCAGCTTCACCATCGTCTACGGCTCGGTATTGGCGCTGTACCAGACCGACATCAAGAAGCGGCTGGCGTTTTCGACCGTCAGCCAGGTCTCCTACATCACCCTGGGCGTGGCCATCGGCGGGCCGCTGGCCACGCTCGGCGGCATCGTCCATCTGGTCCACCAGGGCCTGATGAAGATCACCTTGTTCTTCTGCGCCGGGATTTTCGCCAACCTGCTGGGGGTGAAGAAGATCGAACAGCTCGACGGCATCGGCGCGCGCCTGCCGTGGACCAGCCTGTGCTTCACCATCGGCGCGCTGGGCATGATCGGTCTGCCGCCGGTGGCCGGTTTCATCAGCAAGTGGTACCTGGGCACCGGGGCGGTCGCCGTGGGCATGAACTGGGTGCTGCTGGTGCTCATCGCCAGCACACTGCTCAATGCCGCCTACTTCCTGCCGCTGCTCAAGCGCATCTGGCTGAACCCGCCGCCCGAGCAATGGCCGAACGAGGTGCCGGCGTCCCGCCTGGAGACCTACGGCATGATCGGCTCGGTGCTGATCACCGCCGGCCTGTCGCTGGCGGTGGGCGTGTTCGCCGGTCATCCCCTGAGCCCCTTGAGCTGGGCGCGCGGCATCGTTGCGGGGTATTTCCCATGAGCGCGCTGATCGCGATCCTGCTGCCCATCGTCTTGCTGCTGGCCGTCCTGCTCAGCGGACCGGATGTGCGTGCGCGCCTGTATCCGCTGCTGCCCTGGGCGCCGCTGATCCTGCTGTGGCCGCTGCTGGACCAGCCGCAGGCAGAGGTCCTGTCGCTGGTGCTGCTGGGCTCGGTGCTGACGGTGGACGCGGCCGCCCAGCCCGTCCTGTGGCTGACCCTGATTGGCTGGACCCTGGCCGGCTGGTTCGCGCATCAGACGGTGAGCAGGAACCGGCGCTGGTTCTGGGCCGGCTGGCTGGGCGCGCTGACCGGCATGCACCTGCTGCTGCTGGCCGGCGACATCGTCAGTTTCTACGTCGGCTACGCGGTCTTGAGCCTGTCGGCCTACCTGCTGGTCACCCACGCGCGCGACGCCGAAGCCTGGCGGGCCGGGCGGATTTACCTGGTCATGGCGCTGATCGGGGAGGCCGCCATCCTGATCGGGGTGCTGGCCATTGCCGGGCAACTGGGCAACGTCAACCTGGCGGTGCTGCCCGAGCAGGCCGATCTGTTCAGCCAGTCGACGGCGCGCTGGCTGTTGTTCTTCGGCTTTGCGGTCAAGCTCGGCATCCTGCCGCTGCACGTCTGGCTGCCGCTGGCGCATCCGGTCGCCCCGGTGCCGGCCAGCGCCATCCTGTCCGGCATCATCGTCAAGGCCGGCCTGCTGGGCTGGCTGCGCTTCGTGCCGGCATCACTGGACGATCCGGCCTGGATCGGTTATCTGCTAATGACGCTGGGCTTCCTGACCGCCTTCGGCGGCGTGCTGCTGGGCCTGACCCAAGCGCGCCTGAAGACCCTGCTGGCCTATTCGACCATCAGCCAGATGGGCCTGCTGCTGGTCGCCTTCGGCATGATGTTCGTGCTGCCGGATCAGCGCGAGCTGCTGATTGCCGTTCTGGGCGTCATGGTCCTGCACCATGGCCTGAACAAGGCCGCCCTGTTCCTGGCCTGCGGTTGCGCGCCCGGGACCAGCGCGTTGCGCCTGGTGCTGTTTGCCGTCCCGGCCGTGGCGCTGGCGGCGGCCCCGTTGACGACTGGCTTCCTGGCCAAGGGGGCGCTCAAGGACGTGATCGATCTGGCCGAAATCTGGGTCGGCGTCGGCATCGTGCTGTCGGTGACCTCGACCGCAACGGCCCTGCTGCTGTGGAAGGGTTTTCAGCTGGCGCGCGCTGACGCGAAGGCACAGACGCGTTTGCATCCGGCCTGGCCGATTCTGGTCGTCGCCGCGCTGCTTGTGCCCTGGGTTCATGCCGCCCAGGTCGATCTGGGTGCGAGTTTCACCCTCGCCAAGCTGGCGGACAGCCTGTGGCCTTTGCTGCTGGCTACGGCTTTGCTCGGCCTGTACCACGCCGCATTCCGGGGCGTGAGCGTGCGCCTGCCGGAGGGTGATCTGGTGGTGCTGGCGGAGCGCCTGGTTGCCGTACTCGGCGGCTTGCGCACCAGCGTGCCGGAATCGGGGCCGTCCCAGGCCACCTGGCCGCTGGCCGAACTGCCCAATCGCCTGCTCAGGCTGGAGGGCCAGCAGCGCCGGCTGGCTGTTGCCGGAATCCTGTTGTTGTCGGTCGGGGTGATGCTGGGGCTTCTGGTGTTTGTCTATTAGCAGATTCTTTCCCAGTGCTGGCTGCAGCTTTCTTGGTGCGGCTTCCACAAATCGAGCTTGTTTATGGTCCCCAATCATCAAGTCATCCACGAGGGTGTTTGCAAAGGTTAACAATTGCCCGACATGAGCGGCAGCTGCGGTGTTGAGTCATATTGCCGAGGGTCTACTTGGGAGCCGGAGGGATCCAGAAAAAATTTAAAAAAGGTCGCGATATCAGGTGGTTGACGTCGCATATCACCATCTCCGGAACTTCTTTATTCGGCTGGTCATGTGAAAACATGCCTGTGCGGGATTGCCTGTCGGAGAGTGCAGGCTGCCGGCGGCAAGGCGCAAATCGAGTCGCTATACTCGGGCCCATTTTCAGTCTCCACCAGGATCATGATCGCCAGATTTACCGCCACTGTCCTTACCCTGATGCTGTTGCTGCCGGGCGGCTGGTCCGCGGCGGCGGCCGCGGATGAATCCACAAAATGGACCGGCGTGTGGGACAGCCGCTGGCGTGATGGCGGTGCGCTGCTGTTTCTCGAGCAGGCCGGTGATCAGGTCAGCGGCGTTTACCCGACCCTGGACGGCAGCATCGAGGGCCGGATCGACGGCCAACGCCTGGTTGGCGAATGGCGGGATCCAAGCGGAACCGGCACTTTCACCTTCACGCTGTCGCCGGACGGCCGGAGCTTCATGGGCCGCTTCGGAACCGGGGAGTGGTGGACCGGCGAGCGCGTGAGTGAGGAGATCGTCGAAGAGGACAAGACGCCGGTCGAGGCCGACTCGCCTGCCGAAGTCATGTACAAATTCCTGCGCGCCGGCAATGCCGCGCGCGATGGACGCACCGGCCGCCTGGGCCCGATCTTGCACCTGCTGGATTACGGGCCGGATGAGGCGGAACTTACACCAATGGACCGCATCAGCCGGGCCTCGGACATGTTCCGCGCGCTTGACCTGCTGACCTTCCGCGTCTGGTCGCTGCAGCCGCGTAACCCGGCCGCGCGGGAGCATCGGGTCTTCGTCGCTCAGGCGGGAAGCGATGCAGGCATGGATTTGATCTTCAGGCGAACAGATGAAGGCCAATGGCGCCTGGTACTGCCACCGAAAGAAGACCTGGCGGAAATCATGAATGAGTTGCTGGTCGTGCACGACGGCGAGTACCCGCACGCCCGGCGGCATCATGAACTGCGCTCGCCACGCGAGACCATGAAAACATTCATTGAACAGTGGTATGCATTTCGCTTCGAGCCGACCGAGTTGTTCCTGAATACCATGGATATCTCTCAGCTGCCGGCGGCAAACCGCTCCGACGAGGGCATGCTGCGCGGCGAGTACCTGAAGGAAGTGATCGATCGCATCGGGCTGGTGCTCTGGCAGGAAATTCCCAACAATCGGTTCCAGTCCAGTCCGTATGTGCACTTCTCGCATCCCGAGGGTGACATCAAGATCGTGCCCGTCAAGCAGCCTGACGGGGAGTGGATCTAGCAGTTCAGCGCCGAGACCGTGGCTGCCGCGCGGCGGCTGTTCATGGCTTTGGAGGACATGCCGCTTGCCGACGACAGGCTGCGCGCTCAGTCGACCCCCTTTTTCGAGCTGCGCAATCGGATGCGCGAGATCAATCGTGGTCTGCTCCAGCCTGTGGGCGGAGTGGAGATCTGGCAATGGCTCGCGCTGGTTTTCTGGCTGGTCATCAGCATCCCGCTCAGCTATGCACTGACCTGGCTGGTCAGCGTGGTTTTCGGCCTGCATCGCCTGCCGAAAGACGGCAGCGACAGAAATTCGAAGTGGCGCTTCATCTGGCCGCTCAGGCTGCTGTTCATTGCCCTGACTGGATTGCTGGCAGTGCGCTACCTGGGACTGCCGCAGACCATCGACATCCCGCTGCGCGTAGCGATCGGAACAGTGCTCTCTGTCGCCGGTGGCTGGGTCGCCTACAACATCGTCGACCGACTGAGCGCCATGTACGCCGTGACCTCACGACGCTACCAGTTCAACAACGAAATCTTGCACTCGCTGGTGACCTCGCTGGCCAAGCTTGCCGTCGTCGTGGGGGCCGTGTTGTTCCTGGCCGAAGTGCTGTCGATTCCCTACCAAGGCGTGATCGCCGGTCTCGGGATCGGTGGCGCCGCACTGGCGCTGGCTTCGCAGGGTACGCTGGCCAATATTCTGGGCGGGATCAACCTGTCGGCGGACAAGCCGATAGAGGTCGGCGACTTCTGCAAATTCGGAGACCAGCTCGGAACCGTTGAGTCCATCGGCCTGCGCTCCGTCCGGATTCGCTCGCTGTCGCGCACGATTGTCAGCATCCCGAACTCGGAATTCGCCAACATGCATATCGAGAACTTCGCCCGCCGGGATCGCATCTTGTTGCGGACCACCATCCAGCTGCGCTATGAGACCACGCCCGATCAGCTGCGCTGGGTGCTGGCCGAGATCCGTAAGATGCTGTTGGCCCATCCGGAGATCACCGCGGAACCCGCCCGTGCGCGCTTTGCCGGCTTCGGCGAACACTCGGTCGACATCGAGATCTTTGCCTACGCGGCCACTGCCGACTGGAACCGTTTTCTCGGCGTTCAAGAGGACGTTTTCCTGCGTCTCATCGACATCGTCGATGCTTCCGGCACCGGCTTCGCCTTTCCCTCGATGGTCAACTACCTGGCCCGTGACGGCGGCATGGACGAAGAGCGCCAGGCCCGTGTCAAGGCGATCATGGACGAACTCCGTGGCCGCGACGAGCTGCCGTTTCCGGAGTTCGATGAGCAGACCCGCGGTGAATTGTGGAATACGCTGGAGTATCCACCCGAGGGTTCGGCATCGCGGGGCAAGCGCGGAACCTGACGGCTTTGACCTGCCGGCCCGGCTCGCCGCCGGGCGGGCGACTCAGCCATGCTCTCGACGGTCGTGGGCCGCGTATGCAGCTGACAGTTGAATGCCTGCGGGCCGGCCAGTCAGCTTGCTTCAGTCAACTGCGAAAACTGCCTCTCCGCCGGTCGCACGCGCAACGGCGCGGCCCGTTGTCGCTCGGGGCGTGACAGGCCAGCGCCTGCAAGCAAACAGGCCGGAGGGTTGTTCGACTTCCCGCGACAGGGGCGAATCGGGGGCGATTCGACCTTGAAGCTGCATGCAAGCGGGGTCAGGCGTCAGGGCGGCAGGCCTGTGGATACTTCTGCAGATCAGGCCTTATACTTCCCATCCAAAAGACTGAAGGCGTTGGCAAATTCTGCGCGCACGTTGGTTGCATCGTCTTGAATCCGCCCGCGTTCCTGCCGGATCTGTGACGCGACAGCTCGATGAATGTTGCCGCGGACGCGCACCCCGTCGGCGCAGGCTGACAGAAGGTGAAGTATCGTGATCGCCAAAATCCCCCAGTGAAGACCATTTGCATCATCGAAGATGAACCGGTCCAGAGGTCGCTGCTTGAGGGCATGCTGTCGGCGGCCGGTTATGCGGTGGTCTGTTTCGAGAGTGCCGATGGTTTTCGCCCGAACGTGAGTGCCGGTGAGGTCGACTTGCTGCTGCTGGACTGGCACTTGCCTGGGCAATCGGGGCTGGATTTGACCCGGCAGTTACGCCAGACTGATCGCAATCCGCTTCCGGTCATTTTCGTGACCACGCAGGATGACGAAGAACACATGGTCGAAGCGCTGGACGCGGGCGCGGACGACTATCTGGTCAAACCGGTCAGTCGGGCGGAATTGCTGGCCAGGGTGCGGGCCACCTTGCGGCGCTCTCTCAACTCCATTTCCAGTCGAGATTCGCATCCGCCCTATCAGCTGAATCGGAATCAGCGCCAGGTGGTGGTCGATGGACGGGTCATCAGGGCCACCCCCAAGGAATTCGATCTCCTCGCGTTTCTGTTTCTTCGGCAGGGTCAGCCCTGCTCCAGGCAAGCGCTGCTCGCGCATGTCTGGAAGACCCGAGTTGCAGTTCCCACTCGAACCATTGACACGCACATCAGCCGGCTCAAGAAGAAGTTTCAGCTCGATGGCCGCCATGGCTGGTTGCTGGAAGGGCTGTATCAGCAGGGATACAGGCTTTTTCGGGTTGGCCAGTCTGTTGAAGAAGATGAAGGTGGGGCAGCATGAATGACTTACCTGCAAGCCGCTCGACAGCCACGACTGGGGCGGAAAGCTTCGATCAGGATCGCCTGGCCGAACTGGCTTTCATCGAACGTGAGCGGCCGGGGTTCAGCGCCATGATCCTGGATCATTTCGAGTCTCACTGGCAGGCCAGCCTGAAGCAACTGCAACAGGCGGCCGCGGCCCAGGACCGGCAACTGACAAGGCGAATCGTCCATCGCCTGCACGGCTGCGCTGCCAGCTTCGGCGCCACCCGGCTGACTGCGCGACTCAAAGAGTTGCAGGGCCAACTGAAAGCAGCCCCGCGCATTTTGAGCGCGCAGGAAATCCTTCACTTGCGCCATGCCGGAACTCGCGCCGCGGCCGGCTACCGTGACTGGCTGAATCAATGACTTGTTCGCCAGTCGGTTCCTCCCTCGTTCCTGCATTGCTGCTGACCACATTGCTGGTCGGCACCCCTGCCGAGACGGCCCACGCCGGCATGGACACCATGGATCCCGCCTCGGGTGATTTCGCGCAGCGCGCCGCGCTCCGGCTCGAACGGGCCACCGAGGCCCGGGACCAGACCGCTGCTGCCCGCGCCCACTATCAACTCGGCCGGCACTTCAACAGCGTCGGTCTTTTCTCGCAGGCCGAAGCCCAAGCTCGTATGGCTGCCGGACTGGTCGACAGGGACGGCGACCCGGAGTTGGCGATTGATATCGACTTGATGCAAGCCGCCTTGCTCATGCGCCTGGACCGGGGCTTCGAAGCGACAGAAATCCTGCTCGATGCTCTCGATGCGATCGACCGGCTGGGACTGATCGACGCCGGTGTGCGGGCGCGAATCACGCTTTCGACCCTGCAGTCGCAGGCCGGTGCGCCCGAAGCCGCCCGGGCAACGGCACTTGCGGCCCTGAAAACGGCTGAAGCGCACAACATGACCGATTGGCAGGCCAGGCTCTTGATTAATCTGATGCGTATCGAACTGACGATGCCGGCCAAGCGCGACAGGATGGGCGAGCCCTGGATGAGCCAGGTCATGGATCTGGATGCGGATGAGTTTACGGATGAAACTCAAATATCGCTGCTCCTGGCGCAATTGTTCTACGCGCGTACGAGCGGCGAACTGGACAACGCCGTCTATCTTGGCGAGCGGGTTTCCAGACAGGCCGAGGTCCGCGGCAATGTGTTTCTGTCCGGAATTGCCGATCGGGAAACCGCGCAGCTGCACTGCGTCCAGGGTGACCTGGAGCGGGCAAGGGCCCGCTTTGAATCCAGCGTGGCCAAGTTCGAGCAGGCCGACAATGTTGGCGAGAAGGGCTTCACCCTGAACCGATGGGCAGACTGCGAGGCAGCAGCCGGCAACTTTGAGCGGGCGTTTGAACTTGACCGGCGCGGGAACGAATTCATTGCCGAAAGGCGGCAACGGCAACAAGAAGAACGAGTGTTGTCCGCTTCTCTGGCTTTCAACACCGAACAGAATCTTCGGGAACTGGAGCGCTTGACCGCGCAGGAAACGATTCTCGGCGCTTCGCTGGCGCGGGAGCGATGGCGTGCGGGCGCCCTGCTGGCGCTCTCGGGCATGCTGCTCGCGCTGCTGGCCATGGCCTGGCTGCGTCAACGCCGACTGTACGAGCGGCAACAGGCAGAGCATCGGCTGGCCCAGGCTCAGATTGAGCTTCTGGCACGCGTCAGTCACGAGATCCGTAACCCGGCGCAAAGTCTGGCCGGGGTGCTGGACAGCCTGCGCTTGCAATCACCGAAGGTCACGGACGATCCCCACTTCAAGGCGGCTCTGGGCAGCAGCCGCTTGATCACCCATCTGGCGCAGGATTACCTGGATCTGGCTATGTCGGAACAGGGCCGGCTGTCGGTCGATGCCCGAGACGTTTGTGAGACGAGATCAATCCTGGAGAACGTCAAGCACATCGGGCTTGCCATGGTTCCTCAGGAGCAGCATTCCATCCATCTCGACGTGGCAGATGATGTGCCGCAAAAAATCCTGACCGACGGCGACCGATTGACGCAGGTCCTCCTCAATGGCGTCGTCAACGCCTTTAAACACGGGGGATCGGGGCCGGTAACCCTGCGAGCCTGTATGGACGAAGCTCGCGCCGAACTGAGATTCGAGATCGAAGACAAAGGTCCNGGCTTCAGCTGCCCGGACCATCGACTGTTCGAGCCTTACTGGAAGGCAGCAGACTCAGACCCGCGGGGAAGCGGTCTCGGCCTGGCCGTCAGTGCAGCCATCATCAAGCGGCTGGGAGGAAGCATTCAGGCCCGCAATCTGGAGCCTCACGGTGCCCTGTTAAGCATCCGTCTGCCCATCCAGCCTTTGCCGGCGATGGCCGATAAGACAGAGTGGCTGGGGCCAGTGCAAGTCAACCGGCGGTTTCCACACATCCGGGTTGCGATCGTGGATGATGACTCGCATTCATCGCTCGGCCTCAGCGCCATGGCCGAGGCGTTGGGTTGCCGTGTGGAAACCGGCGAGGACGGGGCAAGTCTGGAGATCTGCATGGAGAGATTCGATCCGCAGTTGGTCATCCTGGACCAGCAGCTGGCCCAGTCGACGGGCGGGGATCTTGCGCGGCAAATCCGCACGCTGGATGCCGAGGCGGGACGCGGTCATCGCCGCGTTCTGATCGTCAGTGGCAGCCAGCCGCCAGAGCAAGCGAATGAGCCGGCCTATGATGAGTGGTTGCAGAAGCCGCTGTCCTTGCGGGCGCTTATTGCGCAGCTCGAACTGATTGATCCAGCGTCGGGATGAATCGTCAGCTTCCGTCAATCCAAGTCGCTCAAACCGTCAACGCATTTTCCGTAAGCAAGCAGACCGAAAAACGGCGTCAGCACGCTGACGCTCATCCATCCCGAGTCATGGTCGACCATCATCGTCCAACCCACGCCGCCGTTGGGAACGTCCTCATGGAGATCGCCGCCCTGTAACAAAGAGCGGCCGGAGAAATGCTCCATGCGCTCGATCGGTGTCCGGCTGCCGTCGCGGCGTCCACCCATGGCAACGATTTCCGCACCCTCCAGATCAAGCCGAAAGAAGTTCGGCAGATTGACATGACCCGGCAAGACCCGGGTACATTCTTCCATCTCTTCGCATTGCAGAACGGTTCGCAGTGAACAGATCTGCGGGTCGGTCAGCACATCGCCGGCAACAGGATGTGCCGTCACGAGCGCCAACAGAATGACCGATACCGAAATGCTTTTACTCATAGCTGAAGCTCCTGATCTGTCAGCTGACCGAGTAGCCACGGGCCTCAAGACAGGCGCGCTTGGCGCGATTGAAGTCGGCGCGTTGCCGTTGCTCGTAGGCCTGCTGCTGCTGAGACCACTCCTGCTGGGCCGCCGCCTGGTCATGCCGATGGACGCCCCCGAACAATGCGCCGGTAGCCGCGCCGACGGCTGCACCCTTGCCGACATCACCAGCAATCGCACCACCGACCGTGCCGATCAATGCACCCCGTACCGCGCCGCCGACCATTCCCGGTCCGCTGGGCCCTGCCGCGGGTGCGCTGGGGCGCCTCGGGTACAGGGGGTCGAAACCAACCTGCCCCGCGGCCCACTGATGGCATGCAGCCTTGTCGTTTCGGGTCTGTTCAGCACTCTGCCCTTGCGCGGGATAGACGAACAAGTCCTGGGCTGAAAGCGCGCCAGACACAAGCAGGCCCGTCAGGAAGCAACATAAGCAGCGCAATTTCATGAGTAAAAATCCGACGATTCAGTTAGACATCACGCCCGATACTAACGGCTTCGATCCCGCCAACGCACGTCAAAAAACGTCAAAAGGGTTTATGCGCCGGGCGTTTTCCCAGGGCTGGGGTCGCTACCGTGGGTCTCGTTGGCGCGCTTGCATCGAGATCAGCACGGGCTCTTTGCTGACCACAGATCATCAGACGGGGCATTCAGCGATCGATCGCCAGGCTGACATCGACCCCGGTCTCCCGGTCTCCCGAAACAACGCGTATGCCCCAGCGCCGGGACAATTCATAGCGGCCGGACAGCACGTTGCCGGCTTCGAACAGGCCGATGCCATAGCTGACGAACAGGCGCGGTAGCAGATAAAAGCCGACATTGATGGCGGCCTGGCTGTCGGACTGGTCGATGTTGGCGCCGGTGATGAGATAGGCCATGGCCATTTCCTGGCTGGTGGGTGGTTCGGTAAACAGGCTGATGCGCGGATCACGAGCGCTGCCGCGGATGCGCACACCCGCGGCTTCGACCTGCGGATCGCCGAAGATTTCGCGGATCGCATCCACGTCCAGGCCCGGGTTGTCGACCGCCCGGCCGGTAAAGATGACCTGGCCGTCGTTGATCCGCAAGTTCTGTCCATAGGCCCGATACGCGCCCTGCGGAATCCGGATGACCCCACGCGCGGTCGGCTCGGCCGGCGCTCCGTCCCATGACAACTCCAGGCCACCGGCCAGGCTGGCCTGCATGCCCAGCGCACTGGTCTGGGCATCCTCGCCCAGGTTCAGTCCCAGCCGGCCCTGCAGCTGTTGGTGCGGCCGGGTGGCGCGGTCATCTTCATCTCGCTCGCCGCGCACGCGACGGTCGGGCGAGGCGTCGATCCGCTGTTCGCTGCCCGGTGGCATGCCGGCCCGCAGGTGATCGATCAGGATGTCGCCGTCGATGCTCAGCACACCATCAGCAGAACGTGACAGGCGGATGTCCGGACTGGCGCTCAGGCGCAGCCAGTGGACGTCGGAGACGCGGAAGCGTTCGCCTTCGATGCGGGCATCGAGCTGCCACTGCTCATCGACCAGGGCCAGATCGCCGCTGAGCGCCAGCGTCCCGTCGCCGCCGCGCATGCTTTTGCGCAGAGTAGCGCGGCCTTCGGTGGCCTCCAGCGTCAGAACGACGTCCTCCATCCGAAGGTCAAGCGGCGCATGCACCGCCAGCCCATCGTCCAGGCGCAGCTTTCCGCTCAAGCTGGGCCCAAGCAGGGCACCGCGCGCGCCCATCTCGCCCGCCAGGCGCCCGCCGAGCTGATCCAGCTCCGGTAGCAGACGCAGAAAGACGCCGATGTCCGGCCAGTCGAGGCGCGCCTGCGCATCGATCGTGGCCGCGGCGGGATCCTGGAGATCGGCGATTTGCGCCGCGCCAGTCAGCCGGCTATCGCCTTCGAGCACTGCGTTCAGCGTGAGCTGCACAA
>SL_3KL_010_SEDDRAFT_10003828_pt1 | contig 13641 bp, 7 predicted proteins | sample SodLakKL_010_SED_2_FD_10381 | JGI IMG/M metagenome (IMG submission 10381)
GCGAAACCTATGTAGAATTGACAATTGATAATTCTGAACATGTTGATGAAATCAGATGGCGCACACATAACCCGATTACCGATGAAACGGAAACTGTTTATTACGGGAATAGAATAAGAATGGCTGATATTCCAGAATACAGCCTGTTTGTAAGGGCCGAGATTGAAGGAAACGAAGGAACAATCTATACCCAGCCATTTTATGTAACAGAAAGAAGCGAGTCGAATTGATGTTTTTAAGATCCTCATGTGTTGCCTTTTTATTCCTGATATTCAGTGGTTGCAGTCAGGATTTAGAGCCTTTGGGCCAAAACGAAGCTCTCCGCGTCTATACTGAATTCGCTGATGGTACCCACAGGGGAATGTACGATCCGGAAACAGACAGCAGCGGGTTCCCGGATGAAGATTACGATGCCACAACGGCAAAGGTAATCAACTGGCACCGGCTGCCGGAAACGGATTCATCACTTAATGCCCGGCTCAGATATCGCATGATCCACCCATCTGAATCTGATTGGATGACGGCTGAGGGTGAATCGATGGAGTTCTGGTACAGAGATGAAAGGGTAAACCGGGTTGTATTGACCCAATTGAATCCCGGTTCGGTATATGAGTTTATAGTACGTGAAGACGGGGAACGATTTCGATTCCGTACCATGCCCTCAAGCCTGGAAGAAAGGCCGCTGAAAATTGTAATGACGTCCGATCATCAGTCACCCGGATGGAATCAGTTTGCTCATGACAATGCAAGAATGGCAGCTTTGCAAAAACCGGATATGTTTGTCGTTGCAGGAGATTTTGTAAACGATGAAGGCAGGATTACCCCTGAAAGTGCAAACCGTTGGGTTACCTATCTGGATCACTTGTATGGCATTGAAGGGGGTTATTTCATCTATGAGAAAGAAATAGATGGAAAAAACTATGAAAACCTGATTCTCCCGCATGTAAGTGTATTGGGTAACCACGAAACAGGAGATGAACACCACATTCGCTGGCCGGCGGATCTATATACATCCAATGTGGGTTATCCTGAATATGTGGCTTCAAACTGGATGCAGTTGTTGTTCCACTGGCCATTCAGCAGTGAGGGATTTTATAGTGAGTTCAATCCGGATCACCCCAATATAAACCCCGAACATGCAAGAGAAGGGTTCGGAAAAGGAGGATTCGGAAAACTGAGTTTTTCAGATTATCTGTTATTGATCGGTTTGGATAATAGCCAGAATTGGGAAGGTGAGCCGGAGAAGGGGTTAAAAGACTGGGAAGGAAACCTGATCACAGACAGATGGCCCTGGTATGAAACGCATCACTCTGAAGTGAGACAGGACCGATGGTTAAAGAATCTTTTGGAACCAGAAAATGGACTAACTGCCGGCGAAACATATACACATATTCTTCCGGTATGGCACAGAGGATTATTTGGGACCGTCAGGAAAAATATGACTTATAAAAACAGGTCTTTATTGAAGTATTGGTTGCCGATTCTATACAGAAATGGTGTTAAACTTATTAAAGAAGGGCATGATCACAGTTTTACCAGAACCATTCCAATGCATATTTCCACTGAGCAACCTACCAATACCACTATTGAAAGCATAAGCTATGCCCCTACAAGCTGGTCGTTGTCCGATAACCTGGGCCAGGAGTATCTGGACGGTTTTTTTTCGATAAATAGTTTGAAGGATAATGATACAGGTGAAATCGTCGGGTGGGAATATGATGGAAATTATATTTCATACAATCCAATGGGAATGATAACCATCGGCCATGGAGGCTGGGCCGCCGGCCGCAGGGAACCCGGTGGACGCGGTGGTGGTAATGCGGGCCTTTGGTTTGTTGATCCTGAAAAAGGCGGAGATGCCTATGGGGGTGAGGAATCATTTCATCTGACGACCGTGCATCTGACTACAGATGATTTTACGGTTGAAGCTTTTCACCCGGATCAGCTCGAAAACTTTGAAAATGGACATGAGCCGGAACCCATTCACAGGTTCAAATGGGACATGCTGAATGAGAAATGGTTCACTTTCGATTCTGTAAACCGAACCTGGGTCGATTATCCGGAGATACCTGAACAAAATCACTCATTTGATACAGCATATTAATACGGAATTTCCCTGAACTTTTTAGTATGATAAACAGTCAATCTTTAAACAAACAATATCCAATTATGAAGTCCACGAGTTTATTCGCTGCATTAATATTATTGATGGTATGCTTCTGCAGCACAGATGCAGATGCCCGGCAATCCATAACTGAAAGAGCTCACTATGAATCTCCGGATCTTGTTGTCGGGATTATTATTGACCAGATAAGGCCTGATTATCTTTACAAATACTGGAATCACCTTGAAGAGGATGGAATTAAAAGGCTGATGAATGAGGGAGCCGTTTTCCGGAATGCATATTACCGCCACCTGCAAACTTCAACCGGTCCGGGCCATGCAGCACAACTGACCGGAGCCTCCCCAAGTGTTCACGGCCTCATCGGTAACAGCTGGTATGTCAGGGAACTGGATCGGAATATCAATGTCATTGAAGATGTCGGATCCGGTTATCAGGGGGTTGGATCACTGTCTGATTACCCGGGTGAAAAATCTCCGAATAATATGCTCACTACTACGGTAGGTGATGAGCTTTTTATGTTTACCGGTGAAAGATCCAGAACTGTCGGTATATCGCGGAAAGACCGAGGTGCTATATTACCGGCAGGTCATACCGGATCTGCATACTGGTATGAAGGAGCAACAGGTAATTTTATCACGTCAACTTTTTACAGAGATGAGCTTCCGGGGTGGCTGCAGGATTTTAATGACCGGAATCTGCCACAGGAGTTTCTTACCAGGACATGGGAACCGCTGCTACCAATCGAGCAATATGTGGAAAGCCGTTCCGATGATAATCCGTATGAAGGGACATTTCCCGGTATGGATACGCCGACGTTTCCTGTTGATCTTGCCTATCTTGTTGAAGAACATGGCCAGGGGCCGGGATTGCTGAGTGCAACTCCATTTGCGGATGAACTACTGTTTGAACTCGCAATCGCTGCACTTGAAGGTGAAGAGCTGGGACGGGGCTCTGTTCCTGATATACTTTCTATTTCTCTTTCTGCTCCGGATGCAATTGGCCACAGGTTTGGCCCCGCCTCCAAACAGGTACAGGATTACTATATCAGGCTTGACCAATACCTGGCTGATTTTTTCAGTTACCTGGATGATGAGTATGGCATGGATAATGTACTGATCTTCCTGACGGCAGATCACGGGGCATCCTATATTCCGGAGTATATGAGTGACCTGGGCATTCCAACAGGTCATACTGAATTTGGTGTATCCGCTGCAGGTCAGGTCAGCCAGGCTGTGCGTGACTATATGGAAGAAACGTACGGTGAGGACTTTCTTCTGTCGTACAGTAACCAGAATATGTACCTTGATCACAGTTATATCGATGAAAACGGACTGGATCATGCAGAAGTGCAAAATGACATCATGCGATTTGCGCTGTCACTTCCACAGGTTGGTGGTGCAATCACGGCGGATGCACTGAATAAGAGTGAATTCACTGAAGGCATGCGGGCACGGGCTATGCACTCATTTCACCAGCAGCGTTCCGGCGATGTAATCGTCTGGCTGAAACCGCAGACTCACGGCTCCGGAACAGGCGGAACCGGTCATGGTGCAGGCTGGGCATACGATTCACACATCCCGCTGATTTTTATGGGATATGATATCAAACCGGGACAATACTACGAGAAAGCTTATGTATCGGATATCGCATCCACAGTCTCGGTATTTCTCAACTCTCCATTTCCGAGCGGGAATATTGGTAATCCGTTAAATGGGTTCATCAGAAGGTAAAGGACTGATATTCAGAAATAATCAGAAGGAGGAAAGGTATAAATCTGAGTTTGATTAACCCAAAAAGGCCTAACAATTTTTTTGGGTTAATAATCAGGTTATAACACTGTGTAGAGGCAGTGAGAAAATACGTAAACAAATATACAGATCATTTTTTTTTACCACGAGGGCACAAAGTCACCAAGACGCACGAAGATTAATAATATCAATTAGATAATCTTCGTGAAACCTGGTGTCCACGTGGCTTCGAGACTCATGGTGAATTTAACAGACTCAGGAATATAATACCCCGGATACAGTCATCATCCGGGGGCTATAATCCAAATCATAATTTGATTGATGATAACAACTTTTACCTTTTGAGATTTTACACTGAAGTATCAAGGATTTTTCAGGGGTGTTCATTTTTAGAGTAGAATTTTATTAACTGGGAAACCATATCGATTTTCACCATTGATTCACGAGATAGGGCAGGTTTTGTGCGGAATGTGTGGGTTTCGACCCCGTCCGATCCGCCGGGCAGATGGTCCGTGCCATACTGCACATGCCGAAACATTGCATTATAAGTTATTGATTTACAGTTAGTTTTGTCTTATTTGATAATTTTGAGTTGATATTTAACAATGGAACCGCTTTTTTAAGTATGTGGAATCTAAATAAGCAGTATTTGTTTAAAGATTTGAATAAATCTATGGGAATAAACAATACTGATACAATTTTTTACAGTGTGATTTAACTGATGCAGTTTTACGAAGATGAGGGGTTAGTAAAGTTAATCAGGCTTGGAGATAAACATGCCTTTGAAGTGATATATCATCGATATCACAATCAGCTCTATTACCTGGCAATGAAATATCTCAAGAGTAAAAATTTATCTGAAGACGCTGTCCAGGATATTTTTATTAAGCTTTGGCAGAAAAGAGGCCAGCTCGACCCGGAAAAATCAGTGAAAGCCTTTTTATTCATAAGTATGAAAAATCATGTACTGAACATGATTCGAAACAGAAAGAACAAGATCATTTCAGATCAGGAGTATATAGAGGAGCAACATGAAACGAGTGAGAATGTGTTCAATGAAGTAATCTCGGCTGACTATGAAAAGATTTTACATCGTGGACTTGCGGAGTTACCGGAGAGAAAGAAATATGTATTTGAACTGAAAGCGTTTAATGGTTTTTCAAATTCTGAAGTTGCAGAACTATTAACGATATCGATCAATACAGTAAAAGTACACTATTATCACGGAAGTCAGTTTATCCGGTCATACCTCAAGAAACACGCGGACATTAATTCGTGATGGGCTTATCCTATAAGGATTTTTTCCCTTATTCGATAAACTGAGACAGAAGAAAATTTTTAAAAGGCTGATTCCGGAGCATATGGAATCCCTCCATTCTGCCCGGCAGAAAAGCGTCGCCGTGCGCCGGTCGGGATGACAGGCACTCACTTGTACCAAGGGCGGGTATTTGGTAAACGGTTGGAATCAATGATGGTATTTACCAGCCAGGAAACAGATAGAATGACGGTTGATTGACCTTCCGGATTACCGCAAAAGTCACAAAGATCCGCGAAATTTCTCTTGATCAACTCCCATTAGTAATCAATAAACCCGATTCTAATAATTAAAAATTTCGCGGATCTCCCGGGATTAAAAAAATTCAAATTCCCCTAATACTTCCCCGCCTCAGATGTGTATTCATAGTAAGAGCCTAACTGGAAACACAGAAATTCCGAATGGGAAAAATTCAGGATTAATCGACCCAGTTAAAATCTTATGATCCCATACAATGCAGCAAGTGGAGCAGTTGCACTTGCTGCATATTTTTTTTGAACAGATTCAAAACTGTTCTGTAGTGACTTATCTGCAACTGGTGTGATGTGGCAGATTTAAATTCAGTGAAATAATCAAATAGATATGTAAAAAAGCTTCAAATTATACGATGTAATTTGACATATGAGGGATTGTGAAGATAAAGGATTGGTGAAATTAATCAGGCTTGGAGATAAACATGCCTTTGAAGTGATATATCATCGATATCACAGTCAGCTCTATTACCTGGCGATGAAATATCTCAAGAGTAAAAATTTATCTGAAGACGCTGTCCAGGAAATTTTCATCAAACTGTGGCAAAAGAGAGACCAGCTGGATCCGGAGAAATCTGTCAAAGGGTTCCTGTTTATCAGTATGAAAAATCATGTGTTAAATATGATAAGAAACAGGAAAAACAAGATCATCTCTGACCTTGAACTGGAGGAGAATCAACATCATACAGAACGAAATGTGATGAATGAGATAATTTTTTCAGATTATGAGCAGTTACTTCAACGTGGTTTGTCGGAACTGCCTGACAGGAAAAGAAAAGTTATTGAATTGAAAGCTTTTCAGGGGTTAACAAACTCAGAAGTTGCTGAAGTACTTTTGATATCGATCAATACAGTAAAAGTACACTATTATCACGGGAGTCAGTTTATCCGGTCATACCTGAAAAAACATGCGGATATTAATTCGTGATGGATGAATGTTTGCCTAAATAATGATTCCTCTATACGCTGGATCCAAGAATAACGGGATCCCTCCACTCTGCCCGGCAGAAATGCGTTGCCGTGCGCCGGTCGGGATGACAGGCACTCACTTGTACCAAGGGCGGGTATTTGGTAAACGGTTGGAATCAATGATGGTATTTACCCGCCAGGAAACAGATAGAATGACGGTTGATTGACCTTCCGGATTACCGCAAAAGTCACAAAGATCCGCGAAATTTCTCTTGATCAACTCCCATTAGTACTCAATAAACCCGATTCTAATAATTAAACCCAAAAAAGTCGTTAGACCTTTTTGGGTTAAAAAATTTCGCGGATCTCCCGGGATTAAAAAAAATATCAGATATCACCTAATACTTTCCCGCCTCAGATGTGTATTCATAGTAACAGCTTAAAAAAAACACAGAAATTCCGAATGGAAAATATGAATAAAGACCTCCTGGAAAGGTTCTTTAACGACGAGTGTACAGCCGAAGAGTCGGCAAAAGTATTAAAATGGTTTGATACCGAAGAAGGTGAAAAATTCCTTCAGGGGGAACTGGATTCGGATATTGAAAATATGATGTCAGGTTCAGGACAATTCGGATCAGCATACCCGGAGCCGAATTCTGATAAGATATTGAATTCTATCCAGGGTATTATCAGAAAGCAGGAATTCAGAAATAAAAGAAAACAGCAGGTTATCTACCCGATCGTCAAAGTTGCTGCTGCAATATTAGTCGTACTGACTGCATCCTTTTTCTACCAAAACGTTTATCTGCATGAATCTGAAGAAATTACTGAACAAGTTCCCATCCACTACACCACTTCTGATGATGAACAGCGAAAGATAACCCTGGGTGATGGATCAACGATTCAGTTGAACAGCAATTCGGAAATCTGGGTATCGGGTGCTTATATGTCAGAAAGCAGGGAGATTCAATTACAGGGGGAGGCCTATTTTGATGTCATGCATGATCCGGAAAGGCCGTTCAGGGTTTATGCGACTGAATCAGAAGTCGAGGTATTGGGAACTGCTTTTAATGTTAAGTCAAATGTTCATAGTGACAATATACAGGTTGCCGTAACCGAAGGCCGTGTGGCATTTCATAACAGAGGGGATTTAAATGAAGGCCCATCAGTCATACTTGAAGCTGGCCACTACGGGTACCTTGACCTGAATAAAAATGAGATTGCAGTGGATAATTTTGCAATCGAAAATTACATGTCCTGGATGAGCGGAGAGCTGGTATTTGAGGATCTGTCTCTTGAGAAAGTCTGCTTGCAGTTGAACCGTTTGTATGAAGTTCAATGTCGTTTTGAAAATGATCAACTCTCAGGCCTTAGACTGACAGCAAACTTTTCTGATGATTCTCTGGAAAAAACTCTTTCTGTTATTGCATTAACTCTGGAAATCGAATTTTCCGTTGTCAATGGACAGGTAGAATGGATGAATAAGTATCAGAGTGAAGCCGGTTCTGGCGAAGGATAATCCAATGATTATGAATGAATTAAACGATAAAGTACAAGCACAACATAAAACCAATAATATGAACATGTTACGAAATATAAACCAAATAGGTGATTTGTTACCTGGGATGAAAGGTTTTACTGCAATACTGTTGTTCGTTTTTACATCAGTACTCTATTCGAATGATGTACATGCAGCGCAGGAAAATGATTCGTCATTGTCAGCATTAGCGCAGCAGGTGACCGTAGACAGATCTGATGAAGTCATGTTGTTTTCAATCGACATAGTGGATACTCCATTATTAAGGGCCCTGGAAATGCTTACCGAAGAAATGGGGGTGGGACTTTCATACAGTTCAGAAATTGATTTAAGCAAAAAGGTTTCACTCAATAAAAATAATGCACCTTTTCATGAAGTGCTGTACGCTTTATTGGAAGGTACAAATCTTGTTCCCACATTGCCTCCTACTAAAGATGTGCTTGTAATTCTGGAGCAAAAAAAAGAGATAGAAGAGGAAAGTTTTCAGGAGACGATTACAGGACAGGTAGTTGATGCACAAACAGGTGAAGCACTTCCGGGAGTGAATATTATTATTCAGGGTAGCTCAATAGGTACTTCTACAAATGTTGATGGTGAATATGATCTTAGTGTTAACTCCTTAGATGAGATACTTGTTATTTCATACATTGGATACGAAGTAAGAGAGATTCCTGTTGATGGTCGTACAGAAATTAATATAGAATTGACCTCCGAGGCATTAATTGGTGATGAAATTGTCGTTGTAGGGTATGGATCACAAAGAAGAGAAGATATTACAACAGCAGTATCTGTAGTTGATATTGGGAATGCAAGAGAGAGGCCAACAACAAATCTAACTAGTTTATTACAAGGAAAATCACCAGGTGTGGTTGTTCGTCAAACTACTGGAACACCAGGTCAAGAACTTGAAGTTAATATTCGTGGAATCGGCTCATTGGGTGCAGGAAGTGATCCGTTGTACGTAGTCGACGGATTCCCAGTTGGAACATCAATTGGACAGCATATTGATCCAGGTGATATCGAAAGTATTACAGTATTAAAGGATGCAGCTTCAACTGCTATATATGGAGCAAGAGGTTCAAATGGTGTGGTTCAGATCACTACAAAATCAGCTGAAGCTGGCCAAACTAACATTACATTTAATGCAACTTATGGTGTTCAAAATATTCCTCATTCAAGAAGGACTCAAATGATGAATGGTCCTGAATTTGCTCTGTTTAAGAAGCAGGCATATATGGATAGAATTCGAAATTTTGAAGGCCGGGAACCGAGTCTGGATGAAGTTCCAGAGAGTTTTAGGCACCCGGATCAAACACAGTATTCAACAGACTGGACAGGTGAAATTCTTAATATGAATGCACCATTTCAGAATTATAATATTACTGTTGGAGCGGGAGGAAGCTCTATTAGATCACTGATTTCTGTTGGCTATTTGAATCAGAGTGGAGCTGTTATTGGAACGGGATTTGAGAGATTACATGCAAGGGCGAACTTAGATGGTGAGATAAATGAAAATATTTCCGCTGGCTTGAATCTGACCGGATCTTTTTCCATGGAGGATTATGCTCCTACTACAGGTCGGGATGCAATTATGGGATCGGCTTTGTGGGCAGATCCCAGGGAACCTGTCTATAATGATGATGGTAGTTATAACGCTTATATAGGAGGACAAGATGGGGTATTCGGAACACCAAATCCAGTTATGGAATTAATGGAGGTGGACAGAGAACGAAACATCGGGAACCTATCAACGAATGGATATATAGAGTTTACTTTTTTGGAGAATTTTGAATTCCGGTCATCGGCAAATGCTAGTATTAATAACCGAAGGCAAAAAGAATTCCGTCCATCTTATATGGCAGGCAGAGGGTTTAATAACCCACCACCAAGAGAAGCTTTTCTGAATGAGCAGGTATATGAAGTTATTAATTATTCGATTGACCAACTTTTAACCTACAGAACCAGCTTTGGATTAAATCATGATGTAACTGCATTGGTCGGCTTTTCCGCACAAGAAGAAACGGTAAAAGGAATAATGGCCTCAGGTGATGAATACTCAAATGATATAATTAGAAATCTGAATGTAGCAACAAGAACCGATGTAGGCTCCTCGGAGGCAAGTTGGGGTTTACTCGCCTATTTTGGCAGAATTAATTACACATATCGAGACAGGTACTTGCTATCTGGAACATATCGCCGAGAAGGAAGCTCGAGGTTTGGTGTAAATAACCAGTGGGGGGATTTTCCTGCAGTTTCCATGGGATGGCGGATATCAGATGAATCATTTATGCCGGAACTTAACTGGTTGTCGAACGCAATGATACGAGGTAGCTGGGGGGTTACAGGGAACAATAGTATTGGAAACTATACCAGCCTCTCAACCATGTCACCGGCAAACTATCTAATTGATGGCAGTTTTGTAAGTGGTCAGGTTTTAAGCTCATTTGCAAATACTGAATTGGGCTGGGAGCAATCCAATGAAGTAAATCTTGGAATGGATATATCATTATTGGATAATCAAATTGATTTTACTGCTGAAATTTACAGAAAGACAACAAATGACATGTTGCTATCTGTTGACATACCCGTCATTTCAGGATTCCAAAATTCGTTTACAAATATTGGGAAAGTTGAGAATAAGGGATTAGAATTCAGTTTGGGATACCGTACTTCATTTAGAGAAGCACAAATTCGCACTAACTTTAATATCGGCTTCAATCGGAATAAAGTTCTTGAAATTGGTGGTGGTGAAGATGAAATAAGGCAAGGTGGAATGTATGGTCCCAACAATGTATCAAGACCAGGCAGACCAATTGGTATGCTACATGGATTTCGTGTCTTGGGTATCTTTAATACATGGGAAGAGATTGAAAATGCTCCTCAACAAGATGGTGCTATTCCAGGTGTTTACAGGATGGAGGACACAAACGGGGATGGCGTTATAACTTATGATACTCAGGACATGGTTGAAATAGGGAACCCACATCCAAAATTTGTATGGGGGTTTAGTTTAGGTGGAAATTATAGAAATTTTGATCTGAATATGTTGTTCACAGGTGCACAAGGTTATGATCTTTATCGACAAATCGAAAAAACAACAATGAATATGGATGGTGTGTTTAACCTGGCAAAACAGGCTGAAAATAGATGGCGTTCGCCAGATATACCTGGTGATGGAGTAGTACCCACTTCTGATGGATGGCAATGGCAGCGTGAGGCAAATTCAAGATATGTATATGATGCAAGCCATGCCTGGTTGAAAAATGTAACATTGGGGTATACGCTTCCAAGTTTCAGCAATTTAAACATTAGCCATATCAGAATTTTTGCAAGTGCTGATAATCTGTTTTTGATATCAAATTATCCAGGAAATAATCCAGAGGTAAATCAAATAGGTGGTATAAGACCTGGGGTAGATGATGAAGTATATCCGCTTCCCCGAACATTTACTTTTGGTGCTGCAATAAATTTTTAAACGTAAAAACCCAGTCGTAATGAAATTTTATATCATAATACTCAAAGTAACTTTATTGTTGGCTTTGGCTGCATGCAGTGATGACCTTCTTAATAAAACCGATCCTCAAAACCTTTCAACAGATAATTTTTATCAGACGGAAGAACATATCGAACAGGCTGTTAATGGTGTCTACTCACAGCTACAGGGAATAATGAATAATCAGTGGCAGTACAACGAGTTTATTACAGACAACACTACACTTCATTTTAATCCTGCAAATCGTGGGCAGGGACCAGCACTTGAGGCAATACACTATTGGAATATAAATCCATCTACTCCTAATATTAATAATTTATACAATAGCCTTTATCAGGCGATGGTAAATATCAATACTGCTCTTTTCAGGCTGAAAGATGTGCAAATAGACGAATCTAAAGCCGATCAATTTGAGGGTGAACTGAAATTTCTACGGGCATATTATTATTTTCTGCTTGCTCAATACTTTGGAGATGTTGTTATTATAACTGAACCACTCGAATCACCTGATGAAGCTTGGGATTATACTCGTCAACCAGTGGATGATGTTTATGCACTTATTAAGAGTGATCTGGAAGATGCAATAGCCGGAACAGGATATCCCGATGAAGTTGAAGTGGGCAGGGTAACAAAAGGAGCTGCTCTGAGTTTGTTGGGCAAAGTATATCTCACGAGGCATGAGTATGCTGATGCGATTTCTATTCTCGAACAGGTTGTTGATATGGACTATATTCTCTTGCCTGATTATGCTGATGTTTTCGATCCTCAAAACAAGAATCATGATGAATCCATTTTTGATGTTCAATATGATGGCCGTGATGAACTGGGCCTTCACAGTAGCTTTATTTATACATTTGCTCCGAGAGAATCAGAAGGAGCAGTCATTGACTTCTCAGGTCAAAATGGGGCCGGATGGAATATTCCAACATTAGACATTATCGGTGCTTATGAAGAGGACGATCTGCGAAAGGATGTCTCTTTAGCAGAAGGTTATACAAATAATGATGGAGATTGGGTTCCGGTACCTTATGTGACGAAGTATCATCATGCTCATTCGATACGCGGGCAGACGGATGATAACTGGCCGGTTCTTCGCTATGCAGACGTTTTATTAATGCTTGCTGAAGCGATCAATGAGGAATCCGGGCCCAATGGAGATGCATATCACTATCTGAATCAGATACGAAACCGGGCAGGGCTGGACAATCTGAGTGGATTGAGCCAGGATGAATTTAGGGAAGCAGTTCTTCATGAAAGAAGAATTGAACTGGCCTTTGAAAACCATCGTTGGTTTGATTTAAAACGAACCCATACTCCCCAGGAATTAACGGATTTCCTGAATGCTTATGGTGAATTTTCAAGAGAAAATCCGACAACACCCAGAGGAGGAGTTCCTTTTTCAGCTAATGATTATGTTTTTTCACCCCATGAGGTGTTATTTCCGATTCCTGCCGACCAGATCAGAATTAATCCGGAGTTAACTCAAAATCCCGGCTATTAAATTTCAATCGATTAATTTATTAGAATAAATTCACAGGAATTATCAAATAAGTACAAGTTAAAAATTAAAATCAAATGGTAACGATGTTATTAGAAACACTTTCAGACATATGGGTCTGGGAGTTTCTTGGCCGGTTGCATCCGCTTGTTGTGCATTTTCCGATCGGTGTGTTGATTACGGCTTTTTTCCTTGAACTTTTTACCTTGGGAGACAAACGCCCTGAGCTGCGCCCGGGAATACGCTGGCTGATCTATATCGGCGCCGGTACTTCCCTGATTTCTGCGGTAGTCGGACTGATGCTTGCCTATGGTGGTAACTATCCGTCCACAGAGTTGGATGTACATCTTTGGGCCGGTCTGGCTACTGTCGTGCTATCATTAACGGCAGCTTGGTTACTTTATCGAGCTGAATCAAGCGGCCTCAAGAAAGACATGATGATTTATCGCGGTACCTTTACAACGGCGATTCTTGTGTTAACCGTTGCAGGCCATTTTGGAGCAAGCCTGACACACGGCAGCGATTATTTAACATCGGTATTACCCTGGAATTATGAAACCACATCACCAGGTGAGTATAATGAGTTAATTAGTGAGATTGCCGAACACAGTGAAATGGGCCTCCTGACAGAGCCGCATCTGAACGAGATGAATCTGAGTGTACGTCGCATTTTTGCCCATAGCTGTTATCGATGCCACGCTTCCGATACCGACGCAGACGGCGGGTTGGAACTGGATAGCGAAGAGGCGACCATGGCCGGAGGGG
>SL_3KL_010_SEDDRAFT_10003829_pt1 | contig 13640 bp, 8 predicted proteins | sample SodLakKL_010_SED_2_FD_10381 | JGI IMG/M metagenome (IMG submission 10381)
TGCTGGGCATTTCCCGTTGTAAGGTTTCCGGAATGGCTTGAATGCCCGACCTGTCACCGGCTTGGCATGGAGAACAAACCTTTCGAATTAAAACCAGATGGCAGAGTCTTCTGTGCTGCATGTAACCGTGTAGTAAACCCTGTTCGTTTCATTATAATTTGCCCGAATGGGCATATACAGGATTTCCCATGGCTTGAATATGCTCATCGCAACATAGCTGGCTGGAAGGGAAGAGAAACGCACAGCCTCTTTTTAAAATCTGCCGGGAAAAGCGCAGCTTTAAGTGATCTCTACCTGGAATGCAAAGAATGCCTTGGGCCAAAAGAAGATTTAGGTGATATTTTTATGCAGGAAAAAATGAAGGATTTGGACTTACGGTGTAAAGGGTACAAACCATGGCTGGGTACCGGAAAAAGAGAAAGATGTGCTTCGGCTAAGCTGCTCCGGCCAAGTCAACGAGGCGGATCAAGTGTTTATTTTCCTGTTATGGCAAGCATGATATCGATTCCCCCGGCCAGTGATGCTGTTGCAGAATATTTACGTGGTTCCTATCCTCTTTTGGCCGGCATGGAAGAAAATCAAAGAAGAATTGTCCTTGAGGGTTTCTGTAAAGAAAAATCGATTCCTGTTAGTATAGCCCTTAACTGGTTTGACAGTTATCATGCCCAGCAGACAGGTCAGGTTGTTCGGAAAGAGGCTAACGCAAGATTCGAGGAGTATAATGCACTTAGTATTAATCATCTGGAAGAGCCTGTCGGCGGTATTTATCCTGAATTTCAGACAAAAACAGTTGTGCCGACATATGCAATGCAGAAATGGTTTGATGTTTTCACTTCTGTTGAAAGGCTCAGGGAAGTCAGATCATTGTGTGGATTCACACGTGTAGAACCCAAGACGCTTCATGCAGAAAGAATAGGCGAAGCGATCATTAGGCGCGATATATCTCCATTATCAGACAAACCCATGCTCTGGTTACCAGGCATAGAAATACGGGGAGAGGGTATCTTTCTGAGATTTGATCAGAATAAGCTTGGTAAGTGGCTGGATAACTCTCCGGAACTTGTTAAAAGGGCTGACAGGATAAACAGTATTTATGAATATTTCAGTACTCATAAGTACGGCACTGAGAGACATTATACTATCACACCTCAGCTTTTGATGATTCATTCCTTTGCACACGCAATTATAAGGCGGCTTTCGCTTGACTGCGGCTATTCTGCAGCCAGCCTCAGGGAAAGGTTATATATCTCTGAACCGGGTGAGGAAAATCAAATGGCAGGAGTCCTTATATACACAGGTTCATCTGATTCTGATGGAAGTCTCGGTGGATTGATTCATATGGCCACACCGGATAGTTTGGAAGTTATAGTCAGTGGTGCTATTGAAGATGCAGGCTGGTGTGCTAGTGACCCTGTCTGTGCGGAAACCGATCCCAAACTTTTCAGTGAAAGGCTTTCCGGTGCCTCGTGTCATGCCTGCCTGTTGTTACCGGAAACATCCTGTGAACGTTATAATAAAGAGCTTGACCGGGTTATGCTCGTGGGAACCCCGGATGGAAAAACAAAAGGATTTTTTACGACTTATTATAATCAGATATAAGGATATATTAAAATGGCTAATATGATTCCTGATAATGTAAAAGATAACGCCCCTTTGTGGGAAAGGATACTATTTAACCGTTTCAGAAATGAACTTACTGATGAATTTATTATTCTCCATTCACTGGGTATTGCACGTCATCGAAGTAAAAGATGGGGAGAATGCGATTTTGTGCTTATTGCACCGGGAGGTATCATCTTTCTTGAGGTTAAGGGCGGTGGAGTACAATGTCAAAAAGGCAAATGGACCTATACAAGTCCCGATGGAAAATCTTATACAAAAACTGAAAGCCCCTGGGAGCAGGCTAAAAATGCCATGTTTTCAGTAAAAAAAGATTTGGAAATTAAACATCCTGAATTTAGAAATATTTTGTTTGGTTTTGGTGTTGTAATGCCCGATGATGTCTTTTCTGTAACGGGACCTGAGCTCGAACAGGAATACCTGCTAGACAGACGTAACTGGCACATGAATTTAAGTCATTACATTAAACAGCTTATTATGATATGGGAAAAACGTTATTATACAGTGACCGGTGACCGACCAAAATGTCTTTCCAGGAGAGATATAGAAACTATAAGAAAAGCATTGCGGCCGGACACTGTTTCAGCATATACGCTTGCTTCAAGGCTTAATTTTGCTGAAAAGCAAATGGTTAATCTTACATCATCTCAGATCAGGGCTTTCCAGGGATTACAGGATAATGGCCATGTTTTAATCGAGGGAACTGCAGGTACAGGAAAAACTTTAATTGCTTTTGAACAGGCCAGAAGATTTGCCGGCGAAGATTTAAAAGTTCTATTTCTGTGTTTTTCCCGATTGCTGGCTATGCATATTAACACAAATATCATTAAGCTGGATGATCTGTCCGGGAAAGTTTATGTTTCCACTTTGCACGGGTTGTTCAAAAACACTATTATTGATGCCGGCTTAAAGGAAAGACTGGAGACCCTCGAAAGAGACAATGAAAATGGTTATTTTTATAAATCAATTTTCCCCCGTATTTTTCAGGAAGCAGTTTTAATTAAGATTCCTGATATATATGATGTTCTGATAATTGATGAGGCACAGGATATCCTGTCAACAGAAAACCTTGACGCACTTGATCTTATCCTGAACAAAGGGCTTCGTAACGGTAACTGGCAAGTTTACCTTGATAGAATGCAAAATATATACAATCCTGACAAAATAAACGAAGCACTTAAGTATCTTGAAGAAACAGGCTATGCCAAATACAGACTTACCTTAAATTGCCGCAATACACTGGAAGTTGCAGTGTCAACTTCAGTTATTTCAAAGATAGATATGGCTCTCGCTGGTGCTGTTTCTGGAGGTTATCAGAAGAGTATCTATTACAGGAACGGGCTATTTAAAAAAACGGTGGGTAGTATTGTAAAAGAACTGCATGCACAGGGTTTTCACTCAAATGATATCATTTTTTTATCAACAAGACAGCTGGATAAAAGCAGTTTTTCTGAGATCAGATCTATAAATGGCAGAAGCTTGATTGACTTGACAAAGGAAAACTCAAAAAAAGGTTATGATTTTTGCACAATGCATGCATTCAAGGGTCTCGAGCGTAAAATGGTGATTGCGGCAGACGTTTTTGATCAGGATATACCGGATCTTAAGCGTCATATTTTATGTTACTCAGGCCTTTCAAGGGCTTTGACTGGTTTGATTTTACTTGTCAATGAAAAGGATAAAAAGGAACATGAAAAATCAATGAGAGAATTTGGTGCCAGGCTTGCTGAAATAACCATATAGCAGAAATTTGATAGAAAAGAAGTGATATTGTGCCAATAATTTTATCCCAGAGAATAGATTTACAGTCAGAATATGAGGATATACCTTTTGTGATATACCACTTTCCTGCACGATATATTAACCAAATCAAATCCGGCGATATTTTTATTTATTATCAGGGAGATCGTTCAAAAAAGGCTAACCGTTATTATTTTGGTGCAGGGGTTATAGGTGCGATTGAGCCGGATGTTACCGGAAAAAGTTATTATGCATCAATTATGGAAGGCGCTGTTTTTCCGGCTAAGGTTCCGATTCATAAAGATGATGGCAGTTATTATGAGGCAATAGACTATAATACAGTCAGAAATAAAATGAAACCTCCATGGCAATCATCTATCAGGCCTTTGTCACAAAAAGCTTTTTCATCAATAATAGATGTTGCAACAGTGGAAACAACCCCTCTTTTCAGTTATGCGAATATAGAAACTGCCGGTGATCCACTGGATGTTCTTAAAAAGGTTAATGAAAAATATAAGAATGCACTACCTGATAAAAAGGAAAGATTGATTAACAGGTATATCGACAGGGGCAATGCTGTTGTTAACGCACTTAAAAAAATACTGGGAGCAAAGTGCCAGATATGTAATGGTGAAGGTTTCATAAAAACAGATGGAAGCAGGTATATTGAAGCGCACCATATCACTCAATTGGCGTTAAATAAGGAAGACTCGCTTTGTTCTGATAATATTATTCTGTTATGTCCTAATTGTCACCGGAAGTTGCATTACGGAAAAGAGGTCGAAATTTATGATTTGGAAGATAAAATATTTATTATAATTAATGGAAAACAGAACTATATTAAAAAGAATAAAATGGAATATATTAAAACTTGTTATAGAAGAGAATAAAACCGATTGCCGGATGAGATTATATCTGAATTAAATAATGCCGCAGGCAAAGTAGATGAATGTTCCATTTAATATGAATTGTGGAGTGCGTTATGAATAATAAACAGTATAAAGTTTTAGATCTATTTTCAGGTGCCGGTGGTTTTTCCTATGGGTTTAAGACTTTAAAATCCAGTGGTCATAACCCTTTTATGATTGCAGGCGCTGTAGAGATTGAAAAGCAGGCAGCAGAAACTTTTATATCTTCTCTGGTCCGCGGTGGCATGAAAAGAGATGAAGCTGATAAAGTTGTTATATCGGATGATATAATAAAAAAAGAAACCAAAAAAAAGTTGTATCAGGTTTGCCCTCAGGCTGACATAATTATCGGTGGACCACCGTGCCAGTCATTTTCCCTGATTGGCCCCCGTTCAGGTGATCTCGATAGAAAAACCAGATTTTCCAATGATTACAGAGATAATCTTTTTAATGATTATGTTGAAATCGTAGATTATTATAAACCAAAGTTTTTTGTTTTTGAAAATGTTAAAGGCATATCTTCCAAAAAAGATACTTTAAATAATAAATATATTGATATTATTGCCGATAGCTTTGAAAAAATCGGATATCATTTGGGCTTCAAAAACAGCAGGTACAAATATTTGCTTTTAAATACTGCTGAGTATGGAGTACCTCAATTAAGGGAAAGGTTTATTCTAATCGGAAATAATATTGGAATTGATAATCCTATACCGGAGAAAACGCATTGTCCGCCTGATAAGGTAAATGAAACCGGCTTAAAACCTTATTTAAATGTCAGGGCTGCTATAGGTGATCTTCCGTTTCTAAAGCCGAAAATTACATTTACCAGGCTTGATAAAAATTCGCATTTTAATAGCCAGGAGTGGATTGATCAAATTAAATTACTGAACGCCAAACGTTTTAATGGCGAAGATCCGACAGCCTATCACTGGGAATTATTTAGAAGCCATTATCATAATTGTTTTTATTCAGAAAAAGAGTTTTTGGATTTTGTTAAGCCAAAATATAACAGTGCCATGTTAACCGGTCATATAGCCAGAAGCCATCAGCTTTCTGATATAGTACTTTTTAAGGGAATCCCTGAAGGGCATTCCTCTGCAGATCTTATTAACAGTGAAGACCCCAAATTGGCCGGCCTCACTAATCAAATCAAATATAACATGGATAGTTTTAAGGATAAGTATAAAAAAATGGCTTGGGATAAGCCATCTCTCACAATTTTTGCGCATTTGCAAAAGGATGGCAACCGTTTTATACATCCTGACAGCAGGCAGACCAGAACTGTTACTGTCCGCGAAGCAGCAAGACTCCAGTCTTTTCCGGATGATTATGAATTCATGGCAAAAGGAAATGTTCGCTTCAGATATATTGGTAATGCTGTCCCGCCAATACTGGCGAGGGCTATCGCTCAGGCAATTTATGATTCACTTAGAGCTTATCAGTAAATAGATTTGGAGTTAATTATGGATATTAAAACACCCGAAGAGAGAAGTAAAAATATGGCTGCTATCAGATGTCGTGATACCAAGCCGGAACTATTGTTGCGTAAAGCTCTTTTTAGTAAAGGTTTAAGATACAGAATTATAAGTAAGTTACCGGGTAAGCCTGATATAGTTTTCCCCGGTAGGAAGCTGGCGATATTTGTTGATGGTTGTTTTTGGCACTGTTGCCCGAAATGTTTTAAGACCCCGGATACAAACCCGGAATTCTGGAGAGATAAAATAGCTACAAACATGAGAAGAGATTTGGAGGTTAACAACCTATTGATAGATGAGGGATGGAAAGTAGAACGCTTCTGGGAGCATGAGATATATCAGGATTTAGATGTAATAGTTCGAAAAATATACAGTATAGTAATAAAGTAAGACCTGAATCTCATTTAGTGTAATTTATAACTCAGCAATAAACAACTTCCTATAGTGGGGGGACAAAATGAGTAGATATGAAGAGCTGCCACCGAAGGCCAGTGCCATGATTGCTTCATTAAGAGCCATAGGTTATGACTTGGCCATGTCTGTTGCTGATCTAATTGATAACAGTATCTATGCAAATGCAAAAAATATATGGATCAGATACCATTGGGAAGGCTCCCTATCATGGGTTTATATACTTGATGATGGCCATGGTATGGATGAGGCCTGTTTAAAAGAGGCAATGAGGTTGGGTAGTCAGAGCCCACTGGAAGAAAGAGATCCGAAGGATTTAGGCAGGTTCGGTCTGGGTCTGAAGACTGCATCGTTTTCTCAGTGCCGGTTGTTAACTGTTTATACAAAAACCCCCGATGGTAATACTGCCCTGAGATGCTGGGATCTTGATCATGTCGAAAAAACCCACAAATGGGAGCTGGACACAAAGCCGCCGGTTAATGCCGAAACAATTCTTTCAGAAATAGATAGAATGCCTCAGGGTACAATGGTTTTATGGCAAAAACTTGACAGGGTGGTTGAGTCTGAAGATCCTAATGATAACAATGCCAGACAGGATTTTTATAACAACTTTTTGGCAGTCCTAAAGTATCTGGAGATGGTTTTTCACAGGTACCTCTCACCTCCGATAAATCTTAAAATCAAATTGGGCACCATGGACCTGAAACCCTGGGATCCTTATTTGAAGAATAATTTCTATACTCAGGAATTGGCAAATGAGAAGGTTGAAAGTGGCATGGTTAAAATAAACCCGTTTGTTTTGCCCCATGTATCGCACAGAACAGATAAAGAAAGCATCGACGGTGCCGGGCCAAAAGGCTGGAATGCCCAACAGGGGTTTTACCTTTACCGGAATAAAAGAATGCTTGTTCCGGGAGGTTATCTTAATCTTGATATAGTCCCTGAGGAGCATTATAAGTTAGCTAGAATAATGGTTGATATAGGTAATAATAAGGATCATGAATGGGGAATTGATGTCAGAAAGGCTACAGCAATACCGCCTGATAAGCTGAAGCCTGAATTGATAAGAGTGGCGAAAGCAACCCGCAGGGCAGCTGTAGAGATTTATCGGACAAGAGCTGGAAAAGTCAGAAATACCGGGAAAAGAAACCATAATAATGTATGGAAGAGAGTGCGGATAGGAGATAAGGTTGTTTATAGGATTAACAGTAGCAATGAGGTGATTAAAGAAATTTTAAAAGAGGTTTCATCTTCAGGTTCCTGGGTTAAAAAGTTGTTTAATGTTATAGAAACAACAGTGCCGCATACTCTTATTATAATAGATAATAATGAAATTGAGGATTGCCATGTTGATCTTCCTCCGGAGACGAATAAACCATCGGAAGCATTAATTAACTTATGTGTTGATTTTTATAGAAAAAACCGGAAAAATGGCAGAAATCATCAAATCGCCATGGACATTACACTGGCTACAGAACCTTTCAACAGCCACCCGGCTTACATGGCTGCATTGGAAAATATGAAAGACAGGGAGGAAGGATAGTGGATACAATTTACGATACCATCATTAAAATATCCCACACCTATTTCGAAAGAGAAGTTGTTAGCCCACAGGGAATCAGTAATTTTATAAACAAAACAAGATTACTGTATCCGGATATAGAGATAGATGAAGACTGGTTGTTCCGGAAATTGGAAAGCATACATGATGTAGTTATAGGAGTGCCCGATTTTATTGACAGTGGAGCCGATCATGTAGAGTGGTTCAATCCATCGGCTAATACCCCAATACACAGAGAATTCGAATGGCATTTCTGGGATCATTTTAAGCAGTATATGATCACTAAAAAAGGATGGCCAAGTATTATTATAAACAGTATAGATAATCTTTCGAGTGAGATACTTTCAAGATTGGAGGATCCATGCCGCGAAGGATTTTGGGACAGAAGGGGCATGGTAATGGGGAGTGTTCAGTCCGGTAAAACTGCAAATTACTCAGCCCTTATAACAAAAGCAGCAGATGCAGGTTATAAGTTGTTTTTAGTGCTGGCAGGTGTGCATAATAGTTTGCGAAGTCAGACCCAAACAAGGCTTAATGATGAATTTCTGGGTTATGATATTGAACGTGTTCAACAGCTTACCGGAGCAGAACAGGCTATTGGTGTAAGGGCATTGTTCAGGGATCATAAACCTGTATATTCACTGACCAGTAGTGCTGAAAAAGGTGATTTTCAGAAAAGCATTGCCAGCCGAAGCGGAATACCACTGTCTAAGGATGGACCGCCTATTATATTGGTAATCAAGAAAAATGTTACAATCTTAAGAAATCTGATAAGCTGGGTACCATCTATCGTTGGTGAAACAGGTCCTAATGGTCTTGTACATATACCTGAGATACCAGTTCTGGTTATAGATGATGAATGTGATTATGCCTCAATAAACACTACATGGCCGGAACGTGATGAGGAAGGCAGAATAATTGAAGAATGGAACCCAACTTCAACGAACAGACTGATAAGAGAACTTTTGAGGATTTTTGATAAGAGTGCTTATATTGGTTATACAGCCACCCCTTATGCAAATATTTTTATACACAGGGATGAGGAGACCCATCCGATCTATGGTGAGGATTTGTTTCCCCGAAGTTTTATAATCAGTCTCCCTGTTCCAAGTAATTATCTGGGGCCGGAAAGAGTTTTCGGTTTCGACAGCGACCCTGATCGTGATATAGAATCTGTAGATCCCCTACCACTTATTCGGGTTGTAAGTGATCATGAAGACATCATTCCTGATAAGCATAAAAAGGATCTAAATATTACAAGTATGCCAGATAGTATGGAATATGCAATGAAAAGTTTCCTTTTGAGTTGTGCAGCCCGTTCTTTACGGAAGGAGGGCACACCCCATAACTCGATGCTGATTCATGTAACAAGGTTTACTCATGTCCAGGATCTACTTTATGACTTAATAACAGTAAAGCTTCGTGATTTAATGTCGAGAATAATGAGTGGAGAGGCACTAAATGATTTCAGGGTTATCTGGGAAACAGATTTCATTGTAACCACAAAAGGTATGGCAGAAAGTATTCAGCCTTTTCATGATGCTATAACACATCCTTGGGTAGAGATAGAAAAAGTATTAGCTGATACAACACGTCATGTTAAAGTAAAAAAAATCAACGGGACCTCCAGGGATTATCTTGATTACAGAGAAGCTGAATTGCAAGGTGCTGCCAGAGTAAAATCAGGTGAGGTAGTCTCTTGGCAGGAACGGGGTCTCAGCACAATCGTAATTGGCGGTGATAAGCTTTCACGCGGCCTTACATTAGAAGGATTGTCAGTAAGTTATTATCTGAGAGCTACTAAAATGTACGATACATTAATGCAAATGGGCAGATGGTTTGGTTATCGTGATGGGTATAGTGATTTGTGCCGTATTTATACAACAGGGGAACTTTTATCCTGGTACCGTCATATTGCAGCAGCCACTCAGGAATTACGGGAAGAAATCAATTATATGAGTAGTATTAAAAAGACTCCGGAAGAATTTGGTTTAAAAGTTCGCAGCCACCCGGGAAGATTGGTAGTTACATCTGCCGGGAAACGAAGAAATTCAGAACGAATTCTACTCTCATATGAAGGCCAAATCCCGGAGACCATCAGTTACGACAGACATTATACAATATATAATTACAACGCTTTAAAAAGAATGGTAAGAGAAATAAAGCATACAAATGGTGTTGATCATAGGCAAACATCAGCTGGTCAGCTATGGTTTAATGTAACACCGGTAGTTGTGATAAACTTTTTAAACAATTATCAGCAGAGAGAAGACGCAATGAGGACAGTAAAAGCTTCTGTTATAGCGAAGTATATTGAAATGCAAAATAACAACGGAGAACTTTCAGACTGGTGTGTTGCAATGATTTCTAAAACAAATGCTGAGGAAACAATTGCGGTTGATGATTACCAAATAGGTTGTGTTAAAAGAAAACCTTTTCCGGCTGGTTCTTTAAGTGAATCATCTGTAACCATTAAAAGGTTAGTGAACCCCAGCGATGAAGCCCTAGATCTTTCCGATGAGGAAATTGAGAAAGCAAGAGAATATGACAGAATTCAGGACTCTACAAAAGAAGGTGGTTTCAGGCCTTCAGGCACTACTATAAGACGCTATATCCGACCTAAAGAGAGGGGTCTGCTACTGATTTATTTAATACATGGGGAAGATTCAGATGGAAAAAGATATGGTGGCCCAAAAGACCCTGTGGTGGGCTTTGCTGTAAGTTTCCCTGGCAGCAGCACTGCTAAACCCATTGAATATTTGGTTAATACTGTATATGCCTATGAGGATTTGGGGTGAAAAGAATGAGGCAAGCCATGGAAGAAACAATAAATGGTATCTGGTGCGATTTGGCGCAAAAGATTCAGTCCGATGGCAGTCATATAGAGAACAGAGTATATCGCAGGTTAGATTTGGAAAAAGATAATGGTATACGTCTTGGTGTTTCTATTCCGGGAAATAAAAAAGAATTGCTTATTGAATTAACTGACCTTCACAGGCATGGTTTTATTGATCCTAAATGGGCTGGATTAATGATTAAAGCAATAGACCTTGATATTCATAAGGAAAAGATCCCGCATCTAATGTTGCACATTTTAAGGCGGGAACACGAAAGTGTATTCTTATTGGTTTGTGCAGATATAGTTGTTACATTAATGAATGTTGTCAGGCCTGAGCAAAGGGCAATTGAGTTGAATAATTGCCTTGACAAGTGGAGCAGGTTTTTCAATAAACATGGTTTTGATGGTTTGGGAACAGAAGCACAGCGTGGATTATTTGGGGAACTATTTTGGATGCAGCGAATTATAAATGCCGGAATGAATAAAAAAAAAGCTGTTGACGCTTGGCAGGGATGCTTAGGTGCAGAACATGACTTTATATATCAGAATGGAGTTCTGGAAGTCAAGACTACACTTTCAAAGGAACCGCGAAAAGTAAAAATTAATAGCGAAAGGCAACTGGATAACAGGGCTTTTGAAAAAATGTTTTTGTATGTTCTAAGTCTTCAGGCTTTGCCTTCAGGCGGGTTGACACTACCATCATTAATTGCGAATATTCGTTTTTCTCTTTCAAATAACATGACTGCTAAGATTTTATTTGAACATTCTCTGCATGAAGCCGGTTACATTGATTCACATGATTATATCTATAAAGATAATTATATAATAAAAAAAGAGGAATCATTTCTTGTTAGGGATGGCTTTCCAAGGATAATTAATATTCCTTCCGGTACTGGTGATCTTTCATATTCAGTGACCATTTCTTCCTGCTATGATCATCTGATTGACTTAGATGTCGTAAAAAGCTTCTTTATCGGAGGTGATAATAGTGCCTGATTTAGGTGAAAGTATTAAGCTCCTGCGAGCAGACATTTCTACAGCATCTCATGAGCTCGAAATGCTTAAAGAACATAAGTTTACAGAATATGTTGGCGATATACTTGTTGAAGCAGGTGAATTGGATGATTTTATAAGGTCATCTTACAAGTCCCGTGGAATGAAAGTTGACGGGTATTGTTTTGATGAAGAATATAGCAATCTTGATCTGATAGTGACAAACTGGCTGGGAGAATCAGATGAACCGGTTGTGAAAGTAACAAACACAGAAGTCGAGAAGTATTTTAGACGCTGCACAAATTTTTTCCAAAGCTGCAAATCAAAACTATATGCCAAAATCGAAATTGCTAATGAGGCCTCTGATCTTGCTAGGCTAATATATGAATTGCGTAAAGAAATTATCGGAGTAAGAATATTTTTTATTACTGATGGAGTTACAGAGAAAAGGGCAGCAAATGTCGAAATTATCGATGATCTAGAATTCAGATATGTTGTGTGGGATATTGAGCGAATAATACAGTTTATTGATACCGGTGAGAAAGAAGAAGTAGTGGTTGATTTTAAAGCTAATGGTGGCCGGCCGATACCTTATCTAAGTAGCAGAGGGAATAATAATATGTACGAAACACATTTGGCATTTGTTCCTGGACAGGTACTTGCTGATATTTATTCACAATGGGGTACAAAAATGTTGGACATGAATGTCAGGGTGTTTCTTTCAGCCAGAGGTAACGTTAACAGAGGCATTAGGGATACAATAATTAATGAACCTGGAATGTTTTGTGCCTTTAATAACGGCATTACAGTTTCCGCGAGGGAGATAGAAACCGAAGAGCTAAAAGATGGAACACAGGCAATAAGCAGAGTAAGAGATTTTCAAATTGTTAATGGTGGACAAACAGTGGCCTCCCTGTACCACACGAGGAAAAAAAACAAAGCGGTATTGTCTGAAATAAGTGTTCAGATGAAGCTTATTGTTATTAATGATCATGACGAGTTAGATCTTTACGTTCCGCGCATAAGTGAGTATTCGAATACGCAAAACAAAGTAAACCTTGCTGATCTTGCTGCCAATGATCCGCCACATCCGGAAATACATGAAATATCCAAGAGGTTGCCTGCACCTGATCCCACAGGTGGTTCAAAAACATCATATTGGTTTTATGAAAAAGCGAGGGGGAGTTATGAAGAAACAAAAAACCTTGAAGGAAGGACACCGGCCAGAATCAGGGAGTATGAAGCAAGGTACCCCAAAAATCAGCGATTTGATAAGGCCTTGTTTGGAAAAGTGTGGAACACATATTTAAGGAAACCTTACACTGTCAGTTTGGGGGCACAAAAGAATTTTGCTAATTTTAATTTGTGGTTACGGGAACAGGAGGAAGACTTAACAGTTTTTTTCAAAAAAACTGTCGCACTGGTTTTGTTGTGGAAAAACGCTGAGCGAGTTGTAAGAAAACAGAGTTTTGATGGTTATAGGCATAATATAGTTACATATACCCTTGCATGGCTGATGGAATTAACTAACATGAAAATAGATCTGGAAAGATTGTGGAAAAACCAAAAAGTTGATGATTGCATTCTGGAGGCAATTGAAAGTATTTGTTATGTGGTTAATGAACATATCCGTAATACAGATAAGAATATTTCGGAATGGTGTAAGAAGACAGAGTGTTGGAGTCTTCTGAGAGAACATAGCTTTGAACTTTCTGAAGAGATTAAAAGTACGTTTCTGGCATCAAACGAAATGGTAAGTGAATATAATCCGGAGATCAGGTCTGAAATGGAAATTATAGATTTTTGTAAAGTGAAGGGGAGTCAGTCTTGGTGGGAGCTAGCAAAATGGTTGAAACAAATGGATTTCCTTACCGGGAAACAACGTAGCCAATGTGCCAACATGGGGAAAATACTTCAAAATAAAAAAGAGCCAAGTATAAAACTATCAGTTCCATGTAAAAAAATATGGGAAGAAGCGATTCTGAGAGGCTGGACGCCTGATAATTAAGTGTTTTCCGAGGAGACAGGGATGGCACCTGTATCTGAAGGTTGGTGAGACAACTTATTTAGTGTAACAAAAAATACTGCTG
>SL_3KL_010_SEDDRAFT_10003830_pt1 | contig 13637 bp, 10 predicted proteins | sample SodLakKL_010_SED_2_FD_10381 | JGI IMG/M metagenome (IMG submission 10381)
CCTCCAGGGTTCCTCCTGCCCCTCCGACCCACTCTTGAACCCTGTAGCCAGCCGCCAATTCCGGCGCCTCCTCGGCGATGGCCCGGGCCAACAGACGGGGAAGGACAGCGTCTCCGGTCCCGGGTTTGAGGAGGGTGGGCGCCCCCACCAGGAGCCCCCGGAGGAGGGCGGTGGCCCCGGTGCCCGGGACGTTTCCGGCTCCGATCTGGACCAGGAGGCGAGGGGGCACGGCCCGGACCCGGTCCCCCCCCGGCCCGGATCGGAATCCATCCAGAACCAGCGGATCGGGGAAGTCTGCAGTCAGCGCCGTCCGAAGCCGATCCGCCGTCCAATCCCGGGCCATCCCCTCCAGCAGCTCCCGGCTCCCCTCAGGGGAGAGGGCGGCATCGCCTGGTAGATCTTCCAACGCCTCCCGGGTGAGGGGGTCTGCTGGATCCAGGAAGCGAGCTCCCGCCGCCCCCAGTCGGACCAATCGCTCCTCGACGGAGAGGGCCCCAAGCGCCTCCCACCCCCGGTTCTCCAACCCATCCAGGAGTCGGTCCGCCTCCGGCCGGGACAGCTCCGTCATCGTCCCCCTCCACCTGCGGCCAGGTAGTCCTCCATGGTGAGGGAACACCCCCGGGGTTCGGCCCCCGGCGCGCGGCCCAGGACCTGGAAGCCATCTCCCTTCTGGATGCCCAGATCCTCGGTGAGGACCAAGGCGGCGGAGAAGAGGTTCGCCAGGTCCAGGTGGCAGAGGAGCCCGGGCTCTCCCGGGGAAACCGGAGAGAGGTCCCTGGGATCCAGGACCCGGGTCCGGACCCATGGAGGCCCCACCAACCGGCGAACCGACGGGTCCTCGGGGCCCCCCTCGCCAAGCACGGGTTCGTAGAACTGGGAGAGGAGTTCGGTCATTCCGTACTCATTCACGATCCGTCCCACCGGTACCCCCAGGGCCGCACTCGCCTCGCCGTAGAGTTGCCCCCGTTCCACCCGCCGACTCCGCCCCTTGAAGCCCCCCGTCTCCATGATCCGGGAACCTGGAGGAAGCGTCACCGGATCCGGCCCACCGTCCAGCCACTGGACCAGCCCGAAGGCGGTGGAGATCAGGAGGACGGGCACCCCCGCCGCCTCCGCCCGGGCCAAGGCCTTCGCCACCCGATCCCGCTCCAGGCGCCACTCACCGTCTGCGAGGAAGACCCCCTGACCCCCGTCCCACGCCTCGCTCAGCACCCCGGCCATGTGCACCAGGGAGGAGTGGGGCTGGAGACCGGGGGGAGGAAGCAGGGCCAGGACCCGGATCGCCTCGCCGTCCGGGAGGAGGTGTCGACGGGCCTGAGCCAGGAGGGACGCATGATAGAGCTCAAGGTCCAGCACCCGGTGCTCTCCCCGGAGCTCGGTACCTCCGGTGGTTCCGGAGGTCCGGAAGAGGGCCGCCGGCTCCCCTGCACCGGCCACCGGGGGAAGCTCCTTGAAGGCACGGGTGGGAACGGGAGGGAAATCCCGCCAATCCGAGGTCGTCAGGGGGTCCACCCCCCTCCGCTCCAGGAGCTTCCCGTAGACGGGATTCGCCCGGGCCTGGTAGCGCAGGACCTCCAGCCCCAACGGATCCACCGCCATCCCCTCGGCCTCTCCCGCCATCCACGCCAGGAGGCGCTCCCGAAGGCGCGCCGCCTCTTCCTCGAGGGCGCCGGGGGGGACGCCGGGGGGCAAGCCGGGGGGGACGCTGGGGCGGTCGCTCGGGCGACCGTCTCGCTGGGCTCCTCCGGTGTCTGCCGACGGAGTCACGAGGAGGAGCGGCGGATCCGGCCCGGCTCGAGTCCGCCGGACTGGAGGATCTTGGCCTGGAGTCGCCGTCCTTCCTCCTCTGCGAACTCCACCAGACGATCCATTCGGTCCTCCGCCTCCCGATAGGCCTCTGCCGGGAAGTCGTCTCCCTCGGCGTGGCGGATGGCCCCGGCCAGGGAGTCCATCTCCCGTCGACTCTTCTCCAGGGCGCGAACCAGGCGGTTCAGGGCCTTTCGGGCTTCCGACTCGACGCGGGTCATGCCTCTTCTTCCAGATCCAGGGGGGGGTGTGGGGGAGACCGGCGGACGCACGGCGCGTCCGGGTGCCCGACTGATTTCACGATGATGGAGATCCCCGCCTGGAGCAATGGGAGGTCAGAGGACCCCGAAGGCGGAGAGGAGGGCGCGGCCGCCCAGGACCACGGTGACCAGGAACACGGCGGCGCCCAGCAAGTTGGAGGGGAGGCCGTTCCCATGGGTCCCCATCCACCGGCGGTCGTTCACCGCCAGGAGAAGGAACGCGGCAATGCAGGGAAGGAGCATGCCGTTGGCAGCCTGGGCGAAGAGGATGGCTTCCACGGGCCGGATCCCGGTGGCGGCAAAGAGGGCGCCCACCGCGATGACGCCCCCCCAGACCAGGCGGAAGCGGGGCGCCCGGAGGTCCGCCTCCCACCCCAGCGCTCCGGCCGTGGCGTAGGCCGCCGCCAGTGGCGCGGTGATGGACGAGGTCATGCCGGCTGCGAAGAAGCCCACCGCGAAGAAGACCCCCGCCCAGCGACCCAGGAGAGGCTCCAGCTGGGGGGCCATGTCGGCGGCCCCGGCCACCTCTGCGCCCGTCCCATGGATGGTCCCTGCCGCTGTGATCAGGATGGCCAGGCTCACCGCGCCCCCCACAAGGATGGAGATGGTCAGGTCCCGCCGTGCCGCCCGCAGTCCCTCGGGGCCCTGGAATCGCTCCCGCACCGTGGATGCATGAAGGAAGAGATTATAGGGCACCACGGTGGTCCCAATGAGAGCCACGGTGAAGAGGAGGGCACCTTCCGGCAACACAGGAACCAGGAGGCCCCGAAGAAGCTCGCCCAGGGGCGGCCGGACCATGGCGGCGGTGGTGATGAAGACCACCGACATGAGGGCCACCATGCCCATGAGAAAGCGCTCCAGGAGTCGGTAGCTCCCGGTCCAGAGGAGGGCTGCGGAGGCACCTGCGATGAGGAGGGCCCAAAGGTTGGGCCGTCCGGCCAGGATGGCCTCGAGCCCCAGTGCGGCCCCCAGCAGGTTGCCGGTCTCGTACGCCGCGTTCCCCAGGGCGATGGCAGAGACGATGAGGAGGATGGCTCCGACCTTGAGGGCCGGGGTGGTGAAACGCCGCCGCACCGCCTCCCCCAGGCCGAGCCCGGTGACGACCCCAAGACGTGCCGCCATCTCCTGGAGGATGAGGGTCGCCCCGATGGAGAAGGTGAGGGCCCAGAGGAGGGTGACCCCGAATCCGGCGCCGGCCAGGGTGGCGGTGGTGACGGTTCCCGGGCCGATGAAGGCGGCGGCCACGATCCACCCCGGTCCACCCCCCCGGCCCCGGAACGGGCGGGGACCTGTGGGGTTGTCGGGCTCCGATGGGGATTCTTGCATGGCGGGCAAGCTAGAAGGTCCCGCCCCCCTGCGACAGTCGTTGCACACCGGGTCCGCTCCCCTCGCCTGAAGCGCCCTTTTCGGACGGGCTTTTTGGATAATCCACCGCGGACCCCCCATTTGCACCCAACCGCCATGGCACCCCCCTCCCCACCTTCCCTGCACGGCCCCGGCCCCATCTCCCCCGACGGCGAGCCCCCGCCCCTCGACCCCGGCGAGCCGGTGGACCTGGCGGTGGTGGGTGCCGGACCCTGCGGCATTGCTGCGGGAGCTGCGGCCCGACAGGCCGGGCTCTCCACACTCCTCATCGACCGGGGCCCCCTTTGTGACTCCCTGGTCCGGTATCCTCCCTACATGTCNTTCTTCTCCACGCCGGAGAAGCTGGAGATCGANGNNCTNCCCTTCGTCACCGTCGGCCGGAACCCCACCCGGCTGGAGGCGCTCACCTATTACCGTCGGGTGACGGAATACTTCGGTCTTCCCACCCGTCTCTACCGGGAGGTGCTGGGGATCCGTGGCGAGGCGGGGGACTTTCGGCTCCACCTCCGCGCCCGGGCCGGAGATGGGACCGGCGAGGAGACCGGAAGGGAGGAATGGGTGCGGGCCCGGCGGGTGGTGGTGGCCACGGGGGGATTCCACGGGCCCAACCTCCTCAAGGTCCCTGGAGAGGAGCTCCCCAAGGTGAGCCATCATTATACCGAGGCCCACCCCTTCTGGAATCAGGACGTGGTGGTGGTGGGAGGCGGAAACTCGGCGGTGGAGGCCTCGCTGGAACTCTTCCGCGCCGGGTCCCGGGTCACCCTGGTCCACTTCCTGGAGGACTTCGACCGGGGGGTGAAGCCGTGGATCCTTCCCGACATACGGAACCGGGTGGAGAAGGGGGAGATCGGGATCCGGTGGCGACATCGCCTCCGGGAGGTCCGGCCCCGATCCGTCCTCCTGGAGGAGGTGGCGCCGGCGCCGAGGACGGAGGAGGATTCCGGGAGGGATGCAGGGAAGCGGCCCGTGGCGCTGGAGGGCGTGGAAGGGTCGGTGGAGGAGCTTCCCAACGACTTCGTCCTGGCCCTCACCGGATGGAAGGCCGACCCCGGTCTCCTCCTTCAGATGGGGGTCCCCGTGGATGAAGCGTCGGGAATCCCGGCCCACGACCCGGACACCATGGAGACCCCGGTGGCGGGAGTCTTCATCGCCGGAGTGTTGGCCGCGGGGCATGACGCCAACCGGATCTTCATCGAGAATGGACGATGGCACGGACGGGCCATCGTGGCGGCCGTCACCCGCCGGTGAGAAGGGGTCCCAGGACCCAGATCACCACCCGGAAGTAGATGAGAAGCCCCACCACGTCCATGACCGTGGTGATCCCCGGTGACGAGGTGAGGGCAGGGTCGATCCCCATCCTCCGGAAGAGGAAGGGAAGACTCGCCCCCACGAGGTTGGCGCAGAGGGCAATGAGTACCATGGTGATCCCCAGGGCCACCGCGATCCGGGGTTCGGCCCGGAAGGCAAGAACGTAGATCGTCATGAAGGCCCCGAAGGCCAGCCCCAGGAGCATCCCGGTCTTGAGCTCCTTCCAGAAGACCATGAAGTAGTCCTTGAGCTCGAGCTCCCGGGTGGCCAGGGCCCGCACCACCAGCGTGGCCACCTGCGCCCCCACGTTCCCCCCCGTCCCGATGAGGAGGGGGATGAACGCGGCCAGGATCACCACCTCGGCGATGACGTCCTCGTAGTGGTTGATGACGTTGAAGGTCAGCGTCATGGAAACCACCAGCAGGACCAGCCAGGACGCCCGCTTCCGGAAGAGGAGCCAGGGGTTCGCCCGGACGTAGTCGATGTCAATGGGCGCGGCACCCATGCGGTGGATGTCCTCGGTGGCCTCGTCGGTCACCACGTCCAGGACGTCATCCACCGTGACGATCCCCACCAGCCGCTCCTCTTCGTCCACGACCGGGATCACCGACAGGTCGTAGTCGGCCATGACCCGGGCCACCTCCTCCTGGTCCGTGTCGGTACGGATGAAGACGGCATCGGAATCCATGATCTCCGAGACCCGGACTCCGGTTGGAGCCACGATGAGCTGTCGGAGAGAGAGCACCCCCCGGAGCTTCCCCTCTCCGTCCACCACGTAGAGGTAATAGATGGTCTCGGCGTCAGGTGAGGCCTTCCGGAGAAAGGCCAGGACCTGTTCCGTCGTCATGGTGGCACGGATGGAGATGAACTCGGGGGTCATGAGCCCCCCGGCCTCCTCTTCGTCGTACCCTGCCAGGGTCGACGCCACCGCCAGCGTCTCCGGGTTCAGGAGGTCCTTCACGTCCTGGGCCTGACCAGGATCGTGGGTCTCCAGGGCCTGGAGGGTGTCGGCCAGGTCGTCGGGGGAGAGCTCCTCCAGGAGTTCCGCCACCTGAGGGAGGGTCAGGGCCTGAAGGGCTTCGGGCTGCTCCTCTCCCGAGAGGTTGGAGATGAGCTCGGCTGCGTCCTCGGGGGGCAGCACGCCCAGGACCCGGTCCCGCTCCTCCGGCTCCAGTTCGTACCAGAGTTCCAGGAGTTGCTGGGGACGGAGGGCCTCCAGCGCCCCAGCCAGACCCTCGTCGTCCGGCAACTGGAGGAAGGTTCGCAGGGCGGTGAGGAGCTCAGGGGTGTCGGCGGTAGCGTCCATTACCGGGCTCTTGGACGTGGATGGAGGTCACGCCCCGGCATCCCCAGGGACCAGAACCCATCCGTGATCGGTGAGGGCTCTCACCTGGCCAGGGGGACCCCCGGGCCCGCCAATGTACACCTTTCCCGGCGGATCCACCTCCCTGCGGACGTAGCCCAGGGCCACGACCTGCCTGAAACGGGGGGACCGAACGACGCTCCGGAGTTCTCCCGCCGGGCGATCCCGCCCGGGAATGAAGAGGGGTGTTCCCGGCTCGGCCCCCTTCCCCTCTCCCAGGAGGATCCCCCGCAGGTGTCGATTCACCCTCCCCCGGTCCCGGATCCGGACAATCACCTCCTGGCCGGTATAACACCCCTTCTGGTGGTCGATCCACCGCTCCTGGAGTCCGGCTTCGGGGGGGATGATCTCGGGATCCAACTCCCTTCCGAATACGGGACGCCCCTTCTCCACCCGAAGGATCTCCCAGAGGGACGGGTCAGCCTCCCCGACACCCGCCTGGGAAAGCTCCTCCCGGAGGCGGGAGAGGGTCCGCACCTCGCCCAGGAGGTCAAAGGCCGGGGGGTCCACCTCCCCGTTCCTCACCACCCGGAGTCCGCCGATCATGGATTCGTCGGGACCGGGGGATTCGGGGGGGGCGGTGTCGGAGGTCGGAGCCGGGGCGTCCGGACGGGGGCCGACCGGTGCGAGGACCCATTCCTCCCCCTCCTCCATTCCGGCCAGTCCCTTCTCGCCAAGGGCTTCGAGTCCGAGGAGTGAAGTGAGAATCCGGGGGGCTTCCGGGCCCACGATGGTGAGTAGGCCCAACTCCTCCGAGACATCCACCGCCCGGGCGAAACGGGGCGGAAGGTAGCGCCGGAAGTGATCCAGGAGGCCTTCGAGGCCCTCGGCGGGAAGGTCCAGCAGGAAGGCCCCTTCCCCACCGGGCTCCAGGCGATGGAGCCAGACCTCGGAGACGATCTTCCCCTTGGGGGTCAGAATCGCCGAGGGGAAGCGCTGCCCCCTGCGGACCTGGATGCCGTCCTCCTCGAGGGGGTCTTCGAGGAAACTCTCCAGGGGGGCGGGGATTCGTCCGGTGACGATCCCGGTGAGCATCCGGGCAGGCGCCCTACCCTCCACCCGGAGGCGGGACCGTCGGGACCGGTCCATCCACACCGCCGAGGTCGTGGCTCGCTGGTGAAGCTCCTCCTCCCGATCTGCCTCTCCATTTCGACTCATCCTCGCCTCCCCCCCATCCCCTCTGATTCCCCGCCGGTGGTTCGGAGTTCTTCCACCAGCGTCCGGATCCGGCCGGCGTCCGCTGCCTCCGGGGCGTAGTCCAGGTACCACTCCAGCTGCTCCAGGGCCTCCTCGGTGCGACCCATACGGGCCAGGAGAGTCCCCCGGTCCCGGATCTCCGATGGAGAGGTGGGGTGGATCACCAGGATCCGCTCCACCGCCGCCAGGGCCCTGCGATGATCCCGGGCATTGAGATACACCCCCTTCAGGTTGGTGAGGAGCCGGACCAGCATGTCCCGTCGACTCGCGGCACGAAGAAAGGCCGGCTGCACCCGGACCATCCCCCCATAGACCCGGTCCAGGAGATCCTGGGCCTCGTCCTCGAATCGGACCCGACCGCCGTCGAAGGGGTCCACGAGGAGACGGACCTCCTCGCCCTCGAACCGGACCAGGAAGTGTCCGGGGAAGTTCACCCCGGTCATGGGAAGCTCCAGTCGCCATCCCACCTCCAGGAGGACCATCCCCAGGGTCAGGGGAATTCCCCGCTTCCGATCCAGCACATCGTTGAGGAAGGAGTTCCGGGGGTCGTAATACGCCTCGCGGTTCCCCCGGAAAGCGTTCCGATGGAAGAGTGCGTCGAGGAGCTCCTGGAGGACTACGAGGGGCGCGGTCTCGTTGGAGAGGCGCCCCTTCACCTCTTCAGCCAGGGCGTCCAGACGGCTCAGGTAGGGCTCCACCGGGAGCTGTGGATACTCCTCCTGCGCCACCAGGAGGGCGGCCCGCGCCAGGTCCACCTGGTCATCGGGACGATCCACCTCCTGGGCGAATCTTCTGCGCGGCGACGGCACGGAGAGAGTCACGACCTTCTTCCATCCTTCACTTGATTGCGTTTCCCCCACGGCTGCGACGGGGGTACATTGCTCCAGTCTGTCGGGAGGATCCCTGTGCCGGCCCCGGGCTGGGGCGAAACAGGACCCTCCCTCATGTGGGAGCTTCCAACCTGAGCCGACCATGCGTACCCTCATCCTCTGCACGGTTTCCATCCTCCTCATCGGCTGTGGGGAAGCTACCCCGCCCGCCGATGCCGGGGAAGCCGGTCCTTCCCCCCACACCTTCCAGGATCCGGACGTGACCCGGATCCACCAGCGTATGATGTCGGTGATCGCCCCTGACAATGGCTGGGAGCGGGCCCGCTACCTGGAGTTCGACTGGGCGGTCCGCCGGGCTCCCGACGAACCGCCCCTGATCCGGTCGCACCGCTGGGATCGCTGGGACGGGATGGCCCGGGTCCAGTACCCCACCTCCGATGGGGAGCTTGTGGCGGTGTTCGACACCAGCAATCCGGAGGCCGGAGAGGCATGGGTCGGCGGGGAGGCGGTGACCGGGGAACGACGGGAGGAGCTTCTCCGGGGTGCCCACCGCGCCCACATCAACGACGCCTACTGGCTCATCATGCCCTTCAAGTGGACGGATCCCGGGGTCCACCTGCGCTATCTGGGCGAGGAGACGGATGAAGAGGGACGGGAGTGGGAGGTGGTGGAGCTCTCCTTCGACGACGGCACCGGCCTCACCCCCCAGAACCGCTACCAGGCCTTCGTGAACCCGGAGTCGGGCCGGATGGAGCGTTGGCATCACTTCTCCAACGCCGACGCCGACCCCTCACCCTCCGACTGGGTGGACTGGCGCCGGGTGGGCCCCATCGAACTGGCGGAGAACCGCCTCTCGGGGGGTCAGATCCGCATCTTCTTCCCCCATCTCCGGGTGGAGACCGAGGTCCCGGAAGGCGTGTTCTCCGGGCCCTGAGGGCCCAGCGGAGACCTCGCCCGCCCAGCGAGAGGACCCCTGGGAGCGTAGGGACCTCGCTGGGCGGGCGAGGGCGAGAAAAGCAGGCAAGGTCTTGGGGAGGGAGGCTACTCCACCCGCACCCCCGGGATCTCGGCCCCTTCCTCCCGGGGACGGCCCAGGGGGGGGGGATTGGCCGGACCCTCCGCCAGGGCGTGGCCCAGGACGTCATCCAGCTCCTGCACCAGATGGATGGTGAGCTCCTTCGCCACCTGCTCCGGGATGTCCTCCAGATCGGCCTCGTTCTCGTGAGGCACCAGGATCTCCGTGATTCCGGCCCGGACGGCTCCCAGGACCTTCTCCTTGACCCCCCCGATGGGGAGGACCCGCCCGGTGAGGGTGAGCTCTCCGGTCATGGCCACGTCCCTCCGGATCTTCCGTCCCGAGAGGGCGGAGACCAAAGCGGTGGCCATGGTGATTCCTGCAGAAGGGCCGTCCTTGGGAATGGCGCCGGCGGGAACGTGGATGTGGACCTCCACCCCCTTCATGAGCTGCTCGGGGATGCCGAAGTCCTTGTGCCGGCTCTTGGCGTAGGTCCAGGCTGCACGCCCCGACTCCTTCATCACGTCCCCCAATTGACCGGTGAGGACCAGCCCCCCCTCTCCGGGCATCACGCTGGCCTCCACGAACATGATGTCGCCCCCCATGGGGGTGTAGAACATTCCGGTGGCCACACCCACCGTGTCCTCGATGCGCATCTTCTCGGGGTGGACCCTTGGACGGCCCAGGAGCTCCCGCACCGTGGCGGGGTCCACCGTCACCGACTCCGTTTCTTCGGCGGCGATCCGTCGAGCCACCTTCCGGGCCACCTTCCCCAGTTCCCGCTCCAGCTGGCGGACGCCGGCCTCCCGGGTGTACTGGGAGATGATGTCCCGAACCGCGTCCTCCTCGATCTCCAGTTCATCCTCTTTGAGCCCCGCCTCCCTCAACTGCCGGGGCAGGAGGTAGCGTCGGGCGATTTCCAGCTTCTCCTGCTCGGTGTACCCTGAGAAGTCCACCCGCTCCATCCGGTCCAGGAGGGGTGCGGGGATCCGGTCTACATAGTTGGCCGTGGCGATGAAGAGGACCTCCGACAGGTCGAAGGGAATCCCCAGGTAGTGGTCGGTGAACGAGGAATTCTGCGCCGGATCCAGGACCTCAAGAAGCGCCGAGGAGGGGTCCCCCTGGAAGGAAACGCCCAGCTTGTCCACCTCGTCCAGGAGGAAGACCGGGTTCTTGGACTTCACCTGGCGCATCCCCTGCAGAATCCGACCCGGCATGGCCCCCACGTAGGTCCGCCGGTGCCCCCGGATGTCCGCCTCATCCCGGGCGCCACCCAGGGAGATGCGGACGTACTTCCGACCCAGGGACCGGGCGATGGACTGGGCGATGGAGGTCTTCCCCACCCCGGGAGGACCGGTGAAGAGGAGAATGGGCCCCCGGCCCACGAGGTCGTCCTCCTTCTTGTCGGAGGTGGGGTCGGCCTCTTCGTCCTCGGCCTCCTTCTCCGGGGCGGGGACCTCGGCGGCCGCAGGCCCCTCCTCTCCCCCCTCCGGGTGGGCGACCTCGCCGATGACGACCGGGGCGTCGTCATCCAGGGAACCGTTCCCCTGGCCGTTTCCAGGGGACTCCCCGCCGGCTGCCGGTGCTGACCTTCCCATCGTCTTGATCCCCCGCTCGTCCTCGGGAATGTCCTCGTCCGCCCCACCTGCGGCGGCCTCGGGGGCGGCGGGCTTCGGGCTCCGTTCCGTCTGGAGCTTCCGGACGGCCAGGAACTCCAGGATCCGGTCCTTCACGTCTTCCAGCCCGTAGTGGTCCTCGTCCAGGATCTGCTGGGAGCGGGCCAGGACGATCTTGTCGTCGGTCCGCTCATTCCAGGGGAGTTCGGTGATCCACTCCAGGAAGGTCCGGATCACCTGGTACTCCGCCGACTGGGGCGAGGTACGCTCCAGGCGCTTCAGCTCCCGCTCCACCTCGGTGCGGGCGTCCTCCCGAAGCTGAAGGGCCTCGATGCGCTCCCGGAGCTCCTCCACCTCCTTCCGGTCGTCTTCGTCCCCCAGCTCTCGCTGGATCTGCTTCATCTGCTCCCTCAGGAGCATCTCCCGCTGCCGCTCACCGAGCTCTTCCTGGACCTTGGCCTGGATGTCCTCCTGGGCGTCGAGGCGGGCCAGTTCCCGCTCCACCGCCACCAGGGCACGGCGCATCCGCTCCTCGTCGTCCAGCACTTCCAGGAGCTTCTGCTTGTCCGGGGTGGGAAGGTCGAGGTAGAAGGCCACCAGGTCCGAGAAGGAGCCGGGCTCGTCCACGCCCTGGATGAGCTGGTTCAGCGCCTCCGCCGGCACCCCTCGTCGAGTCCCCAGCTCCGCTGCCCGATCCCGGAGCTCCTTGTCCAGGGCCTGGAAGCCGGGATCTTCCGGGTTCCGGGGAGGGAATCGAATGAGGGAGATGAGCGAGGCCTGGAGCATCCCCTCTCCCTCGGATTCGTAGGTAATGGCCTCGGCCCGATCCTCTCCCTGGACCAGGAGTTGCACGCCGCCCCGGACCCGATGGGTCTGGATGACGCGGACCACGGTCCCCACGGAGTAGAGGATCTCCGCCGAAGCCTCGTCCTGGTTTTCCCGCTGCGCCACGGCGAAGAGGCGACGATCTCCGTCCATCGCCTTCTGAACCGCCTCCACGGTTCCGGGACGCCCTGCGGAAATGGGGACCGCGACACCGGGGTAGACCACGGTGTCCCGGAGGGGAAGAACGGGGAGAATGAATCGGTCGGGCATGGCACCTCACTTGCGGGAAACTCTCCCGCGTCCCACGGGGTGGGACCGGGAGGAAACGCGTTCCGGGTCGGTCACCCCGAGGGGCGACGAATTCGCTTCAGAGAACCGAATGTGAGAGATTCAGGTGCAGGAATCCTGCCAGCCCCGTATTCGCCAGGAAGATGCCGCTCCGGCGGGAAACCTGCCAGAATGACCCACGCCTCGGTAAGAGTGTCCCTTCTGTCCCCCTCTTGATTCCCCGGATTGGCAGGTCATGAGCTCCCAGGTCGCTGAGCAGCAGAGGGAAGCCCCCCGAAAACCCACACGAACCGGCGTGTTCGCCGGAATCCGCCTGGGCTCGGTGGCCGGCTTCGAGATCTCCCTGGACTACTCCTGGTTCATCATCTTCTTCCTGATCCTGGGGACGTTTGGGGGCGCGGTATTCCCCGCTCATGCCCCGGAACTGGGCCGGATCACCCACCTCCTGATGGGTCTGGTGGGAGCGCTCCTCTTCTTCATCTCCCTCCTTCTCCACGAGCTGGCCCACTCCTTCGCGGCCCGCTGGAAGGGGGTAGAGGTGGAAGGGATCACCCTCTTCATCTTTGGGGGAATGGCCCGGACGAAGACCGAGGCGTCCACGCCCGGGGACGAGTTCATCATCGCCGGGGTGGGGCCCCTGGCCTCCTTCGCCATCGCCGCCGTCCTCTACATGGTGGCCTGGTGGGGACCGAGGGTGGGGCTGGGGGAACCCGTCACCGTGGTGGCGGAGTACCTGGCCTTCCTAAACGTCCTCCTGGCCGTCTTCAACCTCTTCCCGGGGTTCCCCCTGGACGGCGGACGCCTCCTCCGGGCCACCCTGTGGAAGGTGACGGGGAACCTCCTCACCGCCACCCGCACCGCCACGGCTGCTGGCCGTTTCCTGGGGTGGATGATCATCGCCCTGGGGGTCTGGGCCCTCCTGGCCGGGGGCGCCGTGGTGGGCGGCCTCTGGTTCGTCTTCATCGGGTGGTTTCTCACCCAGGCCGCCCAGTCCTCCTACCAGCACGTCCTCCTGCAGCAACTCCTGAGCCCCCTCTCCGCTCGGGAGGCCATGAGCCCGGATCCAGAGACGGTCCCGCCGGACCTCTCGGTGGATGACCTCATCCACGATTACTTCATGCGACGCCCCTACAATTCCTTCCCGGTGACCGAGGACGGGATCATCGTGGGGCTGGTGACCCTTTCACATGTGAAAGGAATCGCACGGGAGAAGTGGTCGGATCTGAACGTTGCGGCGGTCATGACGCCCCTCCACGACACCCTGGTGGTGGAACCCGACCTGCCCATGATGACCGTCATGGAACGGATGCGGGACGCCGACGCCCGCCGTGCCATCGTCGCCCGGGAGATGGAGCTCGTGGGGATCATCTCCACCTCGGACATCGCGCGCTGGATGGAGCGGATCTCCCTTGTCGAAGCCGAAGAAGGACGGAGTTGACATGACCCCGCCGGACCCCGATCAGGTGATTCCCTTCGAACGTCTCCCCGCCGGCTTTGCCGAGCGGTTGGAAGCCCCCGCCCATCCAGCCCACCCCCGGCCTGCGGCCACGGTGGTCCTGGTCCGGGAAGCGGGGGAGGGCCCCCAGGTCCTCCTCCTGCGGCGGACCCGCTCCGCCGGCTTCGTCCCCGGCGCCTTCGTCTTCCCCGGGGGCCGGGTGGACCGGGCCGACGCCCACCCCGAGCTCCTGGAGCGGATCCGGGGGGTCGAGCCGGGCGAGGTGGACGCCCGCCTCGGGGCCCACGGTCTCTCGGGTGGGGCTGGCG
>SL_3KL_010_SEDDRAFT_10003831_pt1 | contig 13636 bp, 10 predicted proteins | sample SodLakKL_010_SED_2_FD_10381 | JGI IMG/M metagenome (IMG submission 10381)
AAATATGTGCCCGAACCGGGAATTATTCGCAGTTTGATAAAAATGATTGATCAGCGGCGCATGATCGTGATCTTTCCCGAAGGAGGCCGCCGATGGGACGGACGCCCCAAACCACTGATTGAAACCACACTCAAACTGTTCTGGAAGATGGGGATTCCGGTTCATCCTGTTCAGCTTCATGGCTCGCATCTTGGATGGCCGCGATGGGCCGATAATTATCGAAAGGGGAGTATTGAAATCCGGTTTATGGATCCAATTCACGCATCCGATTTTGAAGATTACGACACCTTTGCCGCCTATTGCCGGGAAATGATCGATTTTGATGAGTACAACCCGCCCGAAGATACTTATCCAAAAATCTGCAAAAAACCGGCATCGGGCATACAGCGGTTTTTATACCGATGCCCAGATTCGGGAGTTGCCGGTTCGATATTTACCCCGGATGGGGAAAATGTTTACAGCCGCACATCAACCATGAAATATAAAATGAATGTGGCATCCAGGCTGGTTGACCGCCATGGAAACGAACATTCGGTTAACGACCTGCACGATAAAATCAACCGAATGCCGATGGTGTATGAGCGACCGGATGAGGATGTGGTTCTGCAAAAATTGGGGAGCCAGATTTACTTGGTAAATAAAGTGCACCAGCGTGTGAAGCTCGACCGAGCTCTTGTAGAACTGAAAACCGACCGACTGCTGATATCTATGGGTTCGGAAGTGTTTGATCTGCCCATGGAAGATCTTCGGTACATTTCTGTTGAGCAAAATCATAAAATAACGGTCACAACCCCTGAAACAACACTTCAACTGGTGCTCGAAGGAAAAAGCGCCCTGATGTGGCAAATATTTATTGATCGGCTGAAGGAGGGAGAAAAACCGGTGAAATCGTTGTAGATGAGTTCGTGGACAATTGACATTTCGGCCGGTGAGTTTTTCCTCGATTTTGCCTGGATGGGGTTGCTGCTGGTAATTGCCACCTGGCTTCGCAGCAAAATCGGCCTGCTTCAAAAATACCTGATTCCCGCAAACCTGATTGCCGGCACCCTGGGGTTGATTCTGGGAGCTAATCTGCTTGGCCTGATCGATCTTACATCGGCCCGGCTTGGCACCTATGTGTACCATTTACTGGCGTTGCTTTTTATTGCCCTGGGCTTGCGTGCACCGAGATCAAAAATCGGCCTTTCTTCGGTTAAATTTGGCATGATCTTTATTTCCGTCTATCTGGTACAAGCCATCATCGGGCTGCTGATTGCATTTTTGTTGTTTTATACAATAATGCCTGAACTGTTTGTCGGTATCGGATTTCTGCCGCCGCTTTCATTTGGCATGAACCCCGGTATTGCCTACTCCATTGGATCAAACTGGGAGCAGTTTGGGTTTGAGCATGGCGGAATTGTGGGGCTGACTTTTTCAGCCGCTGGATTTCTGGTGGCTTATACGGTGGGGATCGGGCTGGTTCGGCGTGGAATCAAAAAAGGGAAGGCAACGTACATCAATTCGGACTCAGGGTTGCCGGAGGATGTAAAAAAGGGAATTGTGGCCAACCCGAAAACCAATGGTGATGAAAAAATCACCACATCTCCCGAAAATATTGAGTCGCTCAGTTTTCATATCGGGCTGATCGGACTGGCTTTTATTCTTACCTATGGTATGGTTTCCCTGATGGAACTGGGGCTAATCCGGGTGGGTGCCGAAAATGAAGTTTCAACGCTTTGGTCGTTTCATTTCATATTTGCGGCAATGGTGGCACTCTTTCTCCGCAAAGTTACCGATCTGTTTGGGGCAAGCTGGCTGATTGATGATGTTACCATGACCCGCTGTTCAAATCTCTTCATGGATTTTATGATCGTTGCCTCGGTGGCTGCAATCAGCCTTGTAGTGGTGGCTCATTACTGGCTGCCGTTGTTAACTATTTCCATTGCGGTGGTGCTGGTGACCTGGAGTGTGATCAGTTTACTCACACATAATACATTCAGGAAATATACCCTTGAACGGTTTGCAGCCATTTTCGGAAATATGACCGGCACCCTGCAATCGGCACTGGTGCTGCTGCGCATTCTGGATTCGGGGATGAAATCGCCGGTGAGCTATAACCTGGTGTATGGCAGCGGACTTGCTCTTGTATTTGGGTTTCCGCTGCTTCTGCTTATCAACGCACCCGTACACTATTTTAGCGATGAAGTTCAGGGTTTTTGGATGGTTCTGTTTGCCCTGGTGGCCTATCTGATTCTACTGGCCATTGCCTGGCAGTATCTGAACCGAAATGGTGGGGATTGAGGAAAAACCACTCCTCGTAGTCCATGTATGAGCAGAGTTACTTCAGTTAATACTTTCAATTTTCAGGTATCATAAGCCATATCAAGCATTTTTTTGCAGAGCAGGTAGAGCATGATTTTGGGCTCACTGGGCGGGACAATCCGGGCAAATTCATCCCAGGCTTGCCTGCTCATCTTTTCGGCTTCCTGCTTACAAACATCGAGGGCGCCTGATTGTTTTACCAGAAAAACTCCTTCGTCAAGAATTTCTTTTTTCTGCCTCAGGTTTTGATTGGCCAATATTTTTCTCAAACGTTTGCTGTCGGTCTCACCCAGCATTCTGATCGCTTTTACAATGGCATAGGTAAGCTTTCCACTGGAGATATCTTCACCGCAAACTTTACTCCATTTTTTCGAATTGCTGAAGTTCAGCACATCATCCACCAGTTGAAATGCCACGGCAAAACTCATCGCAAAGTTTACGGCGGCCTCTTTGGTTGGTTCGTCAGATCCGGCACGTATCGCAGCAAATTCGGCCAATCGCTTCGGACCGGATGCCGTTTTGTAGTCATACATTTGCAAAATTTTTGATTCGATGTCTCCATTAAGCCAGTGTTCCAGATTTTCAGCATTCATATGGTTCGACCAATAAAGATCCATGGATTGCCCAAGGTGGGCTTTTACGAAAGCATCGGTGTATATTTGATGAAGCTGAAGTTTTCTATTGTCTGACAGGTGCTTGTTGTGATACAGTTCCACAAAAGGCAAAAAGTAAAGTGTATTTCCTGCATTCAGTGCTGTATTGAGCCCGTATTTGATGTGAAGTGAAGGCTGGCCGCGGCGCAGTTCTGATTGATCTTCAATGTCGTCGATGATTAATGAACCAGTATGAAACAATTCGATGAGCGAAATTGCCTGTTCATATTTGTCAGCAGATCTTCCCAGAGATTCCTGAATCCAGATACCGAATATTGGACGCCACCGCTTGCCACGGCGTATAATTAAATCCCAAACGGGCTTGTTAATCATTTCCGTCAGAGCATCCGGATCGTTTTGCCAGTCCGGCTGACCGGCATAATGGCGGATGGTTTCTTCATTCATCTGTTTTGGCAGGAATTGTTCAATGTGATAATCTACCCGGTCAGCAAACCGTTTTACCTGGTTCTGAAAATCAAAAATAAATCCGTATCCATAAAATTCAGCACGCGCTCTGCCTGTAATTTGCTTTCCGTTCATTGTGCCGTGAATTTGGCCTTCTCCCTCCCAAATGGCTCTTGCAAGACCAAAAACCATGATTTCCTGATTTTTAACAATGGGCTCAAAATGTATATTCAGCCCCAATTCGCTAATCTCAATTTTCCATGAAACCGGATAGCGAATACGTGTGGAGCTGCTTTCCCAGAACTCAATTGGTTCCGCTTTCAGGCCATTTAAAAAAGTGTAGTTCCCGTTATCATCAAGTTTAATAGCACTGCTAAAACTTAGATTACCGGTCTCGGCCTCTTTGTAAAGATGAACAATCAAGTGGGTACCATCATCCAGATTAATACCAAACCAGTCCCAGCCATACAGATTTTTTTGGTTGTCTGGTGCTGCCGCCCAGGCCGAATCACCCCATTGATGGTCCATCCAGGCTTTACCGGTTACCGGAACATTTCCGATTTCACCTTCAGCGCTCATGTCCGGATAACAGCGATAGCCAACATTTTTATCAGACAGCCCGTGTTCTTGATTCAGGTCGATATCAAACAGTTCACACTGGGGAAACAACCGCATCGTACAGCTTTCATCATCCTCAAGCAGTGGAAATGTAATTTCGAAAAAATTTTCGGTTTGAGTGAGCGAAAGATCATGCCAGGAGATAAATAAACTGTTTTCGGTGAAAACACTTTCTGCCAATTTTTCAATAACAGGGCGTAACGGACCGTGCAATTTGGTTTCATGTATCAGGGCTTGGATCAAATCCCTGTCTATCTTGTCATGTTGAAAATTTTTCAGGTATTCAATCAGCTCCTTTTTTACCGGTTCATCGATCTGACTGAGTGTTCGGTTTTCTCCGGTTTCAGGATTCAGCACTGAGAGCAGAACGGAGTGTCCCGTTTTTGCAGGCATATCTTTTTCGGCCAGATTATACCGGAAAAACGTAACCATGAAATATCGCTTGCCCATTTTATCTGATTCAATGAATCCGTTAAAAAACCACCATTCAACAGGATATTTTGAGTGTGGTATTTCCAGGGGAAGATGTTTAAGTACCGTTTCTTCTCTCATGTTATCTTTTTATTTGGCGATGATATTTATCTGATTTTTGATCCCTGCAAATTATTAAAAAGAACTACGAATAGGCAGACTATTGAAGATCTGTTTGATGGCATTTAAATAAAATCTGACAGTTATAGTTAAATATTCTATAACACGAATTAAAAATAAGCCAGCTCCAGAAGTATAGCTGTATTTAGTTCAGTTTATAAGACAGATATAATTGAATATCTAATATCAATATGGAAAAATTTCTTTAAATAAAATAACAAATAGTCAGGTTCTGCCGATTAAACTGTGTATATTATAAGTAGAAAAAATGGTGGGAGTATGGCAGACACGCCTCAATCATATCATCAATTACCCCTCTTGCCATATCGCTTCAGGTATGTTGGATTTTTACTGATTTTATTGAGTTTCGGAGCAGCCTATCTTTATTTTTGGGGCGGCAGGCCGGACTTTTTTGAGATTCCGGTTTTTGCAATTGTTACATCGTATGCTGAAACCCGCTGGATGATTGTTGCCCAGACAAATGCCCTGGACGAAATAGCCGTGGTTTTTGGAATTCTGGGTTTAATTTTTGTTGGCTTTAGCAGAGAAAAACAAGAGATAGCCGGNTANAATCCTGTCAGAGTTAAAGCACTTTTCTACTCGGTTTATATAGCCGCCGGCCTCTGGATTTTAATCTACCTCACTATATTCGGCTGGCCTATCATTATTATATCAGCCATGATATTTATACTGTTCCTGCTTACCTACATTATTACGTTCCGTTTCCTTCTCTTTAAAAAGGACATAGAAGTATCCAGCATTAATCAATTAAAAACTAAAGAAACCAAAGAAACATGAATTCTAAGATACTTTTCACATCAATTATTTTGACAGGAACGTTAGTTTTTTCTGCCTGTAATATTCTTGGCGGCAGCTCAAGCTCTTCGGGAACAGACCCTATCGGGGGTGATCCAACTCCTTTAGGTGCTGTTGGTAATTCATTTGACATACCTGCTTTTCCGGGTACATCAGACCGTGTAGTAGAAGTAATAGCCCGTGATGGAAATATTTCTACCATACAAGGTTCGGTAACTGTCAGCAATCCAATGATTCTGGAAATGGCAAAATCACTGCCTTATCTGGAGGTAGAAGGAGACAAAGTTTCTGGCTCTCAGGATTTCCGGATCACTGACAAAGGTATTCAAAATGTGTACGATGATGGTAAGACCCTGACGTTGGTAAACTATGATGCAAAAAAAGGTGATACCTACAGTTTAAAACGCGACGGGCATACTATTCGGAGAAAGGTTCAGGAGGTCTCTTCTGAAGATGATTTTATGTGGGGCTTCATGTACATCAAAGTGATTGAGATCGAAGAAACCGGCAGCGGAATACCTGGTTTGTCGAGCGTGGTGTATTACGCAAATCACCGGTTTGGAATTGTCGGGTTTGATGTGCACTACGAGGATGGTTCCACAACGTACGGTTATGTGTATAGCGACAACAATAACAGATAGATTACGATGAAGGCCGTTTACCAGCCGGTTTGAACGGTTTTACTACCCCACATCCAGCTTGTGGCTGCTGCAATTAAATAGCAGCCCAGGCCGAGAAGTATTACGTTACTGAACCCGATGGACATCGACAGCATGATGGCCAGAGGCGCCGCCGTTACCGATGCAAAACCGTTGATTCCCCACGCCCAGGGAATCAGGCTGTCGCTCTGTTTCTCCAAAACTTTCATACCGCTTGGGAACATCCAGCCGAGGAAAAACGAAACCGGCATCAGCATAAACACAGTAATGGCAAAGCGCCATCCGGTATCAAGGTGAATAAACCGGTTCAGAATTGTATCGGAAAAGAAAAGAACCAGCAACGCAGTTAAAATGATGGCTGAAACGGCTATTCTCATCCGGTGTTCGGCGATCAGTCCCAGATGATCCTGGATACTGCTCCCGATACCGGAAAAAACCAGAATGGAGGTTAAAATTGCCGATACACTGACAATGGGATCTCCCAGAAACCGGGTAAAAATCTGGATAAATGTAATTTCAACAAACATGAATCCGATGCCGATCGAGAAAAAGTAAAGTAGCGCCGGCATTTTTTTGGGGGCTGCAATGTACGTGGGCAGCCGGAAAAGTAACGGAGCAATAATCAGCAAAAGAGCAACAACGAAGAGTTGTAAAAATGTGATCAAGAGTATAATGTAGCCCAGCTCAAGCCGCTGAAACCAGTCATCACCATAGGTATCAAGAAACAGATTGAGTGAATCCCATTTGAAAAAATTTTGAAAATAGGGGCTGTCATCCACCGGGCTTCGTACATAATAGGCCCAGTCATCATAAAACGCTTCGGCATCGCCAAATAAAATTTGCTGTATGGCGTGGTGGATGTAGGAGTAATTTCGATGATCCGGACCTTCAATCACATTCATCTGATCGATATCCGCCGAATCAATTCCCGGGTAGTATTCCAGGTCGAGTTGCAGTTCGCCGCTTTCCTCACGGAATCGCTGAAGCCGATCTTCGGAAAGCGGGGAGTTGGAGAGTATGGTGTTTGCTGCAAGATAATTTCGGCTTACCAACAGATGTTCTGCCGGCGAATCGTCACTAAAATGCGAGATTGCATCTGCAAACATGGAAAACAGTTTGATATTGTCGCGCGGCGGCGACTGGATTCCCCGGGTTATGCTGATGAATCCGGTGTCAGATAGCCGGGAACGCGCAACGGCTGCAGCTTCTCTGGTGAGCAGGTAATCTTCATTCAGTCCCTGCAGGCCACCGGTTCCGGTTGCAGTGGTTTCTCCCGCAACAATATGAATCAGATCATATCGAAGATCTGTCTGTTGCAGGTAATGCCGGGGATCTTGTGTAATCACCCGGACTCTTTCGTCCCGGAAAACCCCACCTCCGAGATCGGCCAAATCAGTTCGAAACAGGGTTTCGATCTGGGGGTTGGACTGAACAACAGTGATTGAACTGGCCCCCATTCGTTTTGCCAGCCAAATATTTAAACCACTTACTTCACCAAGAAGTAATACCTCAGGCTGATCGAGCATCCGGTACGGGAGGGATTGCGGAGTGAATTCCATGATGGCAGCCTCTTCTTCATGATCGATGGAGAAGATGGCGCCGGCTACTTCGCCGTCCGTCAGAAGGGCAAGCTGATCGGGCGGCAGGGCAGTTGCCAGCGGACTTGCAAACAGGGTGTGATGAAAAGTAGGAGAAGCAAAAATGTCAATTTGTCCGCGGGGACCGTATTTTTGCAAAAGGTGTTCGGCATCGCCCTGCCGTTCAAGCTGCTGAAAGTGCGACAGGCTTTTGTACGGGTCAACGGTATCGGGCGGTTCTGAAACTAAGGAAAAAGTTGCACCTGCAAAGCCGAAAAAAAGCAGCAGTAGGCCTGATTTTATACGAACCTGAGGCTGACCAAAGCCGGATAAAAAAAAGAAAATCATGCCGATGAATACAATGGGAGTCACGATTACCGGCAATTGATAGGCCGGTGCCAGATACATCATTCCCAATGCCAAAATCCCCCCTAAACCGCTTCCTATCAAATTGGCGCCGTACAACTGAGGTACCTCTTTTTTGAAGTAGGAGAGCATAAATCCAATAATGGTCCCACCAAAAAAGAAGGGAATCATCATCAAAAAGTTATAAAAAATCAGCAGAGTGAGCTGTTCTCCGCTGTAAAGCACATATTGGGTATCGAGCGGGAGAGATTGGGCGGTGATGTAACAGGCCGGTATGGAGATAAGAAACAGTAAATAAAAAATCAGATTCCAGGAAAAGAAGTTTCTTTTCAGCAGATCAAAAAAAAGAGCCAGAAATGTGCCGCTTGCACCAAAGCCGAGCAGTGCCGTACTGATTACCAGATATGAAAAGTGATAGTAGTGGCTAACTGAAAGCGCCCTCATCAACATCAACTGAAGGGCAATAATGGCAACCGATACAAAAAAAATGGATACCGCACTCAAGCGGCTATAATGGGTTTGAACAGAGCTCATGTCTGGTAGATTTTCATATGCAGGTCAGTTTGATAACAAGTTGTTTCAGGTACTGAGATATCTTTAAAAAATAAATTTATTCCTGTGCAGCTCCCGTCATTGGAACAAACCGGACCGGCAGCACTCTCTCGGTGCGGATATCCCCGTCTTCGGTTTTAAATACACGCATTAGTATTTGGGTTTGATAGGGGCTGCCCACGGGAATGACGATAGTACCGCCTGGGGGGGGGGGGGGGCCGGCGGCGGCTGTTACAATAATTTTATCAAACGGAGCGTGCTCTTCCCATCCGTAATAGCCATCGCCAATTTTAGTTTCGATAGTGTTGTAGCCCAGTTCTTCGTAAACATCGGTGGCCTGCACACCCAGCGGCTCCACAATTTCAATGGAATATATATAGGGTGTAAGCTCAGAGAGTACGGCTGCATGGTAACCGCTGCCGGTTCCGATTTCCAGCACTTTGTCACCCGGTTCAATTTCAAGAAGTTCTGCCATAAGGGCTACTATGTAGGGTTGTGAAATGGTTTGTCCGTGCCCGATTGGCAGCGGGTTGTTTTGATAGGCATTTCTTTGCTGGATGGATGGTACAAATTCATGGCGAGGCACATTTCTCATAGCCTCAATCACATCCGGATCGGTGATACCCTGGTCAATGATTCCCGAACGAACCAATTGTTCACGTTCGCCATGGCGCTCGGCAAAACGCGGGCGGTCCCACTCAAGGGTATCGGCAGAAACGGTTGTGGAATTACGATCATAATGCCATTCGGAAAGTAACGGCGTGGCATGGCCGGATTGAAAAACCAGGCCTGCGGCAACGATAAAAACCAGGAGTGAAGTGGTGAAAATTTTCATGAAAACAAAAAAGTTAATATGAAATGTTTAGTGGAGGTATTTTCTAAAATGTGGATTCTGTAAAAAACCTTGTGGGTAATTGGCAGTTGACAGTAGGCAGTTGACAACTCATTTGGATAAATTTAGACGGCTTATAATCTTTCAAAACAAATAAAATCAGATTGTTAATCTTTATAAAGACCAAATTATTAATTTGTCAACTGTCAACTGTCAACTGCATACTAAAAAAACCTTTTTAAAAATTGTCGCCCTGATAACCACAAAGTCTACAGAATTAACAAAATGTTTAAAAAGCAATAGGTAATCAAAAAAATCATGTGTATATAAAGATGAACACTTGTTATCAAATTTCATAACGTAATTGATTGAATCAGATTACTGATATAATCCTTACATGATGCGTAAAATACAAACTCAGCCGATGAATATATTCAAAACGGTTTCGGGCTCTTTTATTCTGTTTAGCTGCCGGCTGGGTGGCTATGAGTGGATGTGAGGTGCTATTTGGTAAAAGGTATGCACCAGCGAGTTTCGGATGATTGGTGTGTCGGTGGTGTATGAGGATGAGGAGCCTGTGATATTCGATGATGCTTCAGTGAAAAATCATCGGACAGGCAATGAGATAGATTTGTGCAGTTCTTACCATTCGAACTGCACGGGAGAGGGGGTAATAGGGCATCCCGAATCAGGTTTTTACACGATATATCACGACGGCTTGAGAAATGAAATTGGGATGAGGCCCGTTGCACTTCTGTTCAGCGCGTCGAATGATTCCGTTTCTGTTGAACAGCTCTTTTTGATTGATGAAGACGGCTGTCATGTACAGAAAAAGNCCGGGCCTGATCAAATCATCATCAATAAGCAGGATTGAGATCAGCAGAAAAACCCGGAAAATATCTGTCAGATTTATTCAGGAACTACATCAGAAACATCCAGCTCAACATTGATGGAGATCGAATTATAAGGCTCTTCAAATGTCAACAGTAGATCGATCTCTTTTTCTGCAGAGCGTGCTTCATCGCCCACTTCGTATTCCAGGATAATTTTTGTTATCCGGTCGGAAGTCAGGCTGAAAATCTGCGTTGAGATATTCCCCGATTCGTCAGATGTAAATTCGTCGAAACCGGCGGGCTGGTTAAATCCCTCGACTTCAAAAAGAATAAAGACGTCAAAATTTGCCAGGGGTCCACCTGACTCCTGATCAATCAGGGTGAGGTCAATTTCTGCCACTGCATCCTGGGAAGACTGCGAATCTCCACTATCGAGGCAAGATGAAGTAAAGAGAATAAAAAATAGTGAAAATACTGTGATTAAAGTTTTTTTCATGATGCTTTTACTGTTTGAAAATGAATCGGTTGATTACTCTTTATACACATGAACGAATCGTTGTACCCATTCATATAATAAATTTCTGGCTTTCAGGATTATTTCGCAATCTGATTTACAGATGGAATTTTTCAACATGTTGCGAGCCAATAGTTCGCGAATAATTTTTTGCTATATGAGCGTTAATCCTGTTTATATTTAAACAGATTTTCTGCACCCACTTTTTGTTCAGCCTGGGTCAGAGCATAAGCACTCTCAAAAAGAACAATGGGGTTGTTCTCCATATCTTTGGTAATATGGGTGGAGTAGCTGTTTTCAAGCTTTTTTATGATTTTTTCATCCTTATTAGGAAGCCAGCGCGCCGAATTGTACGTTACCTTCTGCTGGTTCAGTTCCACTCCATATTCGGCCTGCATACGATGTGTTACCACATCAAACTGAAGAATCCCGACGGTGCCCAGAAGCAGTTCATTTCCAACTCCGTTGGGTACCTCAAAAACGTGAACCACACCCTCTTCGGAAAGCTGTTTCAATCCCTCGCGCAACTGCTTTCGTTTGAATGGGTCTTTGGTCGAGACTTTCATAAAGTGCTCGGGTGTGAAAAGCGGGATGACATTAAAGTTAACGGGTTTCTCAGTATGAAGGGTGGAACCAATTTTGAAAAAACCGGGGCTGAACAGTGAAACAATATCCCCCGGATAAGCTTCTTCCATAATGTTGCGTTCATCACCCATAAGCGTATGGGGGGTGCTCATTTTTATTTTCTTTCCGGTACCTGCATGAACGGCTTCAAGTCCGCGTGTAAATTTACCTGAAGTTATTCGCACAAAAGCGGCACAATCCCGGTGGTCGGGGTTCATGTTGGCTTGAAGTTTGAAAATAAAGCCGCTGAACGGTTCGTCGAGCGNACGCAGTTCATTNTTCACATCGGCATAGGGCTGGGGTGTGGGGGCCAGGTTTTGGAAATAGTTCAAAAATACATTCAGACCGAAATTGTTCAGGGCCGAACCAAAAAATACCGGAGAGGCAGTTCCTTTTTGAAATGCATCCTGATCCATATCGGCAAACATATCTTCAATCAGAAGAATTTCTTCGGAGAGCTGCTCTTTTTCGGCCTCAGATAGTGTGCTTTTTTCAAGTCCTTCGCTGAGGCTGCAAATTTCGGTTTCTGCCTTCTGGGCACCATGTTTCGATTTTATGTAGAGATGGAGCTCTTTGCCGATGAGATCGTAAATTCCCTGAAACTTTGGCCCATAACCCACAGGCCAGTTGGCCGGAATGGCTTCGATTCCCAAACGATTTTCGATATTGCTTAAAATTTCGAGTGGCTCCATACCCGGCCGGTCACATTTGTTTACAAACGTAATTACGGGCACCTGACGCATTTTACAAACTTCAAACAGTTTCTCGGTTTGCTCCTCAACTCCCTTTGCAACGTCAATCACCATCAGCCCGCAATCGGCGGCTACAAGGGTTCGAAGTGTATCTTCAGAAAAATCTTTGTGGCCGGGAGTATCCAGCAGGTTGTATTTGATACCGTCCTTCTCAAAACGAAGTACGGATGAGGTTACCGAAATACCCCTCTCTTTTTCGATGGCCATCCAGTCGGATGCAGCATAGCGGTCGGCTTTTCGCTGGCGGATAGAACCGGCTTCGTGTATGGCTCCGCCATAGAGCAGAAGTTTTTCCGTCAGGGTGGTTTTACCTGCATCCGGGTGTGAAATGATGGCAAACGTTCGCCTTTTATTCGCTTCTTCGAGAATTTGATTTGTACTTACGGCAGTATCGGTTTGAGACATATGAATCGATTCATAAAAAAAGTTTACAGACCTATAAATATAAGGAATTTGAAGTTTTGGTTCATTGGAAATTGAGCTGGTCAGGGAGTTTTGATTTTGATGAAAATTGAGGGTCAGGTTTCAAGCCGGAGTTTAAAAAACCCGAAATTTTTGGGGATATGGCGGGAATGAAAGCTGAAATTAATCAAATTCTGGTGAAAAGATGAGATATAAAAAGTTTTACAACTTAACTGACATCGGGTTGTCGATTGCTGTTTTGGGTATGATCTGAAATGGATTTTAATAAAAAAATCTGATTTTTCAACCTGTAGAATCTTTGAAGGGTAATTTAAAGTATATTATAGAAAGTAAACCAGTTTAAAAAAATGTTAATTACAAGATATTATTGCCTATTATTAAAAATATATGTTTGTTTGTATAACAGGCTAATTATTAAGTTGTCTTTACGCTGAAATAAAAACGAATAATTGAATTATTATGAAGACGAAAATGAAGTTGTCATCAATCGTAACAACATTATTTGCATTTATATTTTTAGCCGGCCTGAATACGGCCATTGCACAAGACAGTGTTGTTGATGTTATCAACTCAAGTGAGGATCATACCATTTTTTCTGAATTATTGCAGGAAACCGAACTTGATAATGTAATTGCACAACAAGGGCCATTTACTGTTGTAGCTCCAACCGATGATGCATTTGAAGCCATGGGTGACGAGCTGGATCAGATCAGAGAGAATCCTGAAGCACTGCAAAATGTAGTGATCGGCCATCTGTTTCAGGGAGAAGTAACGGCTGAAGAAGCTGAACCTGCATTGGGTATTACCGTTGAAGACGGAGACATTCCGGCATCCAACGGGCTGGTTCATACCACCAACGAAGTGATTCAAAACTAAAATATAAATTTTGATCCCACAAAGTCGCTTCTCTTAACAGAGGGGCGGCTTTTTTTATTTGCAGCAAGATTGAATCTATTACTGGCGCAAGTGCCTCTACTGAGCGGAATCGAGTGTATCCCTCGTCTGCCGTCTTCAGTTGACGGCTCATATGTTTGACTATGCAATCAAATCATCCGATTATCAAAGATCGTTTTTTGTGGGGGATCCCCCACAAAAAAACGATAATTATCGTATTGATCTT
>SL_3KL_010_SEDDRAFT_10003832_pt1 | contig 13635 bp, 7 predicted proteins | sample SodLakKL_010_SED_2_FD_10381 | JGI IMG/M metagenome (IMG submission 10381)
ATCGGCAAATTCCCGCATCAGTTCGAAATCCCGGACGCCGACCCCGGCATCGTGCACCCCCGTAATGCCCATTTCGCGCATTTCTGCGAGGGAAGCTTCCAGAGCCAGACGGCGTTCGGCAAGGTCCGGCGAGGGGATGTGCTCGCGGACCAGGTTCATGGCCCGGTCAATGAATACGCCGGTCGGTTCGCCATGTTCATCACGGATGATCGCTCCACCCTCGGGATCTTCGGTATCGCGGGTAACCCCGGCCAGTCGCATCGCCTCGGTGTTGGCCCAGCCGGCGTGCCCATCCACCCGGGTTAGCCAAACCGGCCGGTCGGTCACCGCCTCATCAAGTTCGGCGGCTGTCGGGAACCGGTTCTCAGGCCAGAGTACCTGGTTCCAGCCGCGTCCGCGGATCCATGCCAAATCAGGGTACTGCTGAGCGTAGCGCGCCACTTCATCAATGGTGGCCTGCAGCGAACGGATTCCCATCACGTTGACCGTGAGGTTGGCGTCGCCGAGGCCCATGACGTGGGCGTGTGCGTCGATGAGTCCGGGCAGCAGGGTGCGGCCACCACCATCGATGCGTTGTGCATCGGGGTACGCATCCACCAGTCCCCTGGCAGATCCCGTCTCAAGTACGCGGCCGTCGCGAATGGCAATCGCTTCAAAGCGCTGCACATCCGCACTGCCGTCAAGAAGTGTGTAGCCATTGACGTTATGCAGGATGAGCGTGCCCGGAGCGGTGTCCGTGCCGGGCGAACAGGAAGTCAGCGTCAGGCTTAGCATCAGGGACAGTGTCAGCAAGAGCCGTGGCAGTGTGGCGGGAATTTTTTGAAAACTCAGAAAAGTGAGACGCATGTACGGGTCCTCCATCGGGTTACTGGTGTTCGTCTGGCATCAGTCTTCCATCCAAATATAGCGGTTTTACGTCACTAACAAAGACTCCGTGTCCCAGCAGACCGAGCACAGCTCCCCTAAGCGTGTAGGTGATGGCCCGGCCCAGGTTATACAGCACCCTGAGTCATGTCTCACTCACCCCCGGCCGCAGCAGCGGCTCTCCCGTGACCAGGTTCACCTGCTTCTCCAATTCGCCCAGTGAGGGTTGCCTGCGCTGCAGCGATGCCGAATGGAAAGTCACAAACAGGGAGCTGAGCATCATCGCCGCAATGGCAAAGAACGGATGCAGCAGCCCCATGAGCGCCACCCCGATCCCGACAAAATTATAGGCCACCGCCCAGAAAAAATTGAGCCGGATGGTCCCGGTGATCTTGCCTGAAAAAGCCAGCATCTCCGGCACCACGCTCAAATTGGGATGAAAAAGCACAAAATCGGCGTGATTCCGGATGCTCATGGTTCCGGTGTACACTCCAACTCCGAGGTCCGCCTTGTTGATGGCCATCAGGTCATTGGTGCCATCCCCCACAAACATCACCGGCCCGAAGCGCTGCCTGTACTCGTCCACCAGCTCCGCCTTCCGCTCCGGCGAGCAGCCCTTGTGGTACGGAATATCCGCAAATTCGGGGGCCGCATCGGCCGGATCGCCTGTCACCACGGCCACCTCCACCCCGCGCTGTTCCCGAAGCCGGCGGATCACCCCGGCCAGCTGCCGCCGCGGGGGCTGATACAACCGCAACCGCAGCATGAGCCGCCCGTCCAGGAACAGGCCCAGTTCCGAATCATCCAGCTTGCCTGCCGCTTCGGGGTGACTGTTGTTGACCAGCAGGACACAGCGGGTTTTCCGGGTGGATGCGTCCCTCTCCCCGTCGCCGGTCTCATCAAAGCATCCTTCCATCCCCTTTCCGGAAAGCAGGCGGGCTTCTTTCGGCCAGACAGGATCCAGTCCGTGCTGATCCAGATACCTGCGCAGTGCACGTGCGAACGGGTGGACCTGGTCCATTTCCAGTCCGCCTGCCAAACGCATCAGTCGCTCCAACGGCCACTCGGGATCATCAACAACACGGTTGATGGTGCGGAACGCAACCCCCTCGGTCAGGGTGCCGGTCTTGTCAAACAGCACCACCTTCGTATCCGAGAGCTTTTCCAGTGCCTGGCTCCCGCCCATGGCAATCACCCCGGAGCGATGCAGCCGCTGATTGGCCACCCAGAGCGCCGCCGGGGTGGATATGGAAAACGCGCAGGGACACCCGATGAGCAGCACGGCCAGAAATACCTGGAGCGCATACGGCAGCCCGGCATTCCATGTGTGCCAGGCCAGACCGCCAAACGCCGCCGTAATGACAAAAACAAGCAGGATAGAGGCACCCTTTGCCGCCACCCGCTCATAATATCCCGGCCGGGAACGCATGGCCCTGGCGCGGCGCAGGTACTCCTGGAGCGAGGATTCGCTGTAAGGCTGGGCTACCTGCAGGACCAGGCCTCCGTCCATGCTCACGCTGCCCGCCGTTACGCAGTCACCGGGCTTTTTGCGAACCGGATCGGGTTCGCCGGTGAGATGAGCCTCGTCCACAAGTCCGCTGCCTTCGGAGACCACACTGTCGGTGAGCACGGGCTGTCCCGTTTCGGCAACAAACCGGTCACCTTCCGCCAACAGCTCCACACTGGTGCGGACCGTACGTGGTCGGCCTGGTTCACTTCTGTGCTGATAGCCTGGTTCACTTCTGTGCTGATAGCCTGGTTCACTTCCGTGCAGATGGCTTGGTTCACTTCCGTGCAGATGGCTTGGTTCACTAGCATTTAGTTGCCCCGACTCACTCCACGGCACACCATATGTTTGATTTTTTGTGATTGGATACGTATCTGCTTCCGGACCGCCGGACCTTGTGCCATCACCATCCGCATCCACAAGCTTCAGTACCTCCGGGGCTCGCTCCGTCTGCCAGAGCCGTGTGTATTCCGACATGCCCCGCTTGATGCGCGTATCGATCAGCAGACTGCCGATGTAGAAGGTCAGGATCATGGCCGAGGTCTCGAAATAGGTGGGACCGGCGTCCGGACCGGCGGGCGATGCTAGTCCGCCAAACCCCGCCGAAAGCGTGTTCCAGGCAGACAGGAGGTATGCCGCGCCTGATCCGGCAAAGATCAGCGAGGCCAGGCTCAGGCGGCGGTCGGAAAGTTCGCGCTTCAGGTTATCCAGGAACGGACCTGCCAGGAGCACCATCACCCCCGTGGCCAGCAGCAGGCTCAGATAGCGCAATCCGGCGGGGGCCTGTCCGGCTTCAAAATGAAGCGTGAGACTGATGAAGATGAGGAACATCGAGGCGATCAGCGCCAAGGCAAAGCGCAAATAGAGCAGGTTCAGGGGGGATACGCGGCTGCCGGGACCGTCATGGTACGGGGCGTGCTGTTCCATCTCCCAGACCATCCGGCATCCGAAACAGCAGAACAGGTGTGGATGTGCGCCGGCCGTTGCGCTTGCAGATGTGCCGTCCGGTCGTGCCTGACCAGCATCCGGTCCGCTGCTACGGTGCTTCCCCCCGGGTGGCGGAGACGGCGGGGGCGGCGATGCCACCGGGAGTCCGCAGTGCGCACATACCGATCGGCTGGGATGATCCTTCTTCAAAACTTGCACTAATTGGAGTGTGGCCTTGGTATTGTAATGCTGGCTTTTATTGGAATATCAGCTTTCTTGCTGGAGTGTCAACCCTTGTGACCCACGGCACTTGTGATCACGCTGCCGGACTAGATTCTGTCATCAAACTTGCCATCAGAGGACGTCGCCTTCCTGGCTTTCAATAAAATCGTCCAGTTCTGATTCGGTCCAGGCAGTAGTCCGATCCGCCGAGACCTCGCGCATGCCCGCCACCTCTTCGGGCGACACCTCAGGGGCTTCGTTGCCGAAAGAGTTGCGGATGTAGGTCACGACCGAAGCCACTTCTTCGTCCGACAACAGTCGTCCAAAACCCGGCATCATGGCATTGTAGGTCACTCCTTCTCGCACAATTTCGCCCTGGAAGCCCTGAAGCACGATGTAAACCGGCCGCTCAGGAACACCAACCACCCATTCCGATCCACCCAGCGGCGGAAACGCACCCGGGACCCCGGCGCCATCCTGCTGGTGGCACGACTGGCACAGCCGCGTATAGACGCGCTGTCCGGTGGCCATCAGGTCAAGTTCTTCCGGCTCCACATCGGTCGGCGCCGGTGCCGTGAAGAGCACGTGCGGCTGATCGGAGATTTCACCGAGATAGCGGCCCATGTAGAAAAAGCCGAAAGCGAGCGTGGCGATGATAATGGCGTACATCCACCAGGGTCCGCGTTCGTTGCCTTCTTCCGGTAGCTGCTCCTCCTTCTCCATAGCGGCGCGATGGAGCTCCTCCATGCTGCGTTCGTCTTCGGGATCAGCGAACTCATTGGAATCTTTCGGACTCTCTTTTTTCTCACGACCCCGGTCGACGTTTTTCTTCGGGACGTTCTCCTTGTCCCGATCAGGATCGTGCTTTCGTTCCTGATCCCGACCATGATTCCGGTCCTGATCATGTTCATGATTCCGGTCCTGATCATGTTCATGATTCCGGTCCTGGTCCCGTTCTTGTTTCCGGTCCTGGTCACGGCCTTGACCGGGTTTGCCGAATTGTTGTTCATCAGCCATCAGTCCACTCCTGCAATTTGCTGGTCAAGGGAAATCAGGTAAGTCACCAGGTAGCGTGCCTCGTCGGACGGCAACACCTTGCTGCCGGGTATTCGGTACTGCTCGGGAAGCCGCAATCCGTCACGGCCCGGCCGCGCCTCCTCTCCCACTACCTCGAAAAGCCAGGGAAACGGAGGCATAATGCTGTGCTCGTTGATGGCCCGCGGCTGGTAGAGGTTCAGGTAGTGCCAGTCGCGCCCCGGCTGACGCGCACCGATATTGGCCAGATCGGGACCGGTGCGCATGGTGCCCAGATTGTGCGGCAGCAGGTTGCGGTAATCGGTGGCCACGCTGGCCCGGCCCCAACCGCGTTCAAAATCGGCACCGTAGCCCTCCGGACGCACCTGCTTGGAATGGCAGTAAATGCATCCCTCCCGCACGAAGATCTTGTGCCCCTCCGTAACCTCAAACGGAGTGAAATAGACCGGTTCCTTGACCGCATCGTCAATGAAGATCTTCGGGAGGATGGTCAGGCCGAACATGGCAATCAGAAAAGTGGCAAAAATGCCGAACAGCAGAATGGAATATCGAGTCATGACGCAAACTCCTCTTTGATTTTGTTCCAGACAAGCGGCGTGGCCGGCTGCTCACTGGGACGCCAGACCATGCGGATCATGAGCCAGGCAAAGATCAGGTGCCCTGTCGCCATCAGGAATCCTGAAACCGACCGTGCCACCAGATAGGGCACCGTCATGGTCACCGTATCGGTGAACGGCACATCCGGATCGATCATGCCGAATCCCTGGAACACCCCGATGCCCTGCAGCGCAACGGCATAGATGATGACTCCGATGGCCGTGAGCCAGAAATGCCATTTAATGAGGCCTTTGGAATGCCATTCGCGCATGGTAATCCTCGGAATGATGTAGTAACAGGCGCCGAACATCATCATGGTCACAAATGCGTACATACCGATGTGGGCATGGGCCACCACGAAATGTGTGAAGTGAATGACCTCGTTGAAAGATCGCAGCGCCTGCGCGGCGCCCTGAAGGCTCACAAAGGTATAGCTCATGGCCGCAAAGACCACAAAACGCAGCGTTGGCGAGTTGATTACGGCACGGAACGAGCCGACCACGGTCATGTGATGGTTCACCGCAACGACCACAACCGGGATTACCATCATCACACTGGCGGATATGGAGATGGTCACAAACCAGGTGGGTACCGGTCCGCCGATAAGATGGTGGAACCCGTTCCAGTTGTAGAACAGCGCCAGCCCCCAGAAACCGAGCAGCGACAGGCCGTAGCTGTAAATCGGTCGTCCCAGGACCTTGGGAATGAAGTAGTAGGCAGCCGCCAGGCCTATCGGGGTGAACCAGAGCCCCAGCGCATTGTGCGCATACCACCAGTTCATTCCGGCCTGAACGGTGGGCGTGTCAAAGATGGGAAGGGAGGATACAAGCCCGAGCAGCGGGAACCAGAGAAACGCCGCAATCAGGTACCAGACCGACACATACAGCTGCCTGACCCGCCGTAAGGCAAGCATCATCAGAACCGAGGCGGACATAATGATCACACAGAGCACGATCACCACCATGGTCGACACCGGAAACTCGAGCCACTCGATGCCGCGGGAATGACCGGCAAGAATCTGGATACTGCCAATCAGCAAGGCAATATTCCAGATGACCCCGGCCACAATGATATACCCGCGCAGCATGATCGGTACTTTAAGCAGCCGGCTCAGCAGCCACAGGGCCACACCGGCACCGGTAAGCGACGCCCAGCCGTAGACGACGGTGTTCAGGTGCAGCGGCCGCACGCGCCCGAAAGTGAGCCATCCGGCGGTGCCAAGCCAGTCGGGCATATGCATTTTCAGTGAGGCGACCAGGGCCAGCAACGTTCCGAACAACAGCCAGAAGACGCCGGACATGATCAGGAACAGCACCACAAAACGCGCCTTGCGGTCCAGTTCACTGACGGTATACTGGTAAGATGATTTACTTCCTGGATCCACGGGTTTTCTCTTCTCCTTTATAGGGTTCTTTTTCACTCAGGGTGTCATCGTCACCGAAAATCTGGTCGGTACGCTTTCCCGCCGGCTCCTCATCGTCGAACGGAAGCATGCTTCCCTTGTGGATGTGATCGAACTGACCGTTGAAAAACGCCCACAAGAACAGTGTAAGGCCACCGCCGATGATCAGCAGGGACGACAAGACCAGGACCAAGGCTCCGGTACTCATGTAAATAATTGTTAGGTGCTTGTCGCCATGCTCCTGTAAAACGGAATTTTGAAGCCTGGCGACGACAGGGTGCTACCGCCAACGGTCTTGCCGGGCATTGTGAGGCAACGCCGGATGGAACAGGATGGAAAAAAATAGCTGCTCAATTATCCTGCATCCTGGACGGCCTGCTAATACCGGGGAATAATACGTATGGGACCGATGGTCTGTGAAAAAGTAGGCAATCAGGTCCGGATTTCAAAATGCCAAACCCGGTTTTTCACGGTTGTCACCGCTATTTGGTGCCACAACTACTGGATGTCACCGCTATTGATTGTCCCGTAACCGGATTTTTCACTGGTTGCAGATAAACGAGCCCTGCGCTTCCTTCTGCGGCATCACAAAAACGGCAGCCGTCAGCGCCGGGATTCGGAACCTGTTGCCATCGCGCTCAGCCAGACGCACGACCGGATCGGCACCCTGCCGCTGCACCGGGTGGAGCTCAAGGCCCTCCCAGGACATGCCGTCCGCATCCAGCGTGATATCCCGGGCTTGATTGTCCGCATTGAAGATCACAAGGATACCGTCGTAGTTCGGATCCAGCGGCTCCCCGGCACATGTTCCGTCGGAAATGGTCATGGCAATGATGCCGGGCTCCTGGTCCGGACCGGTATTGTGAAACGCCAGACGCTTGTGGATCTGCTCTGCCGTACGCAGCCGGAACAACGGCGAGGAGTATCGGATACGCAGCTGCTCCTGGAACAGCCGGTGGGCCAGCTCCATATGCTCACGTCGCACATCCACGCTGGCATCACGGAACAGCGCGCGGATGTCGTTCCAGCGCGCCTCGTTATCCCACGCGGGCGGAAGCCCCTGCGCCCACAGATGCGATTCCAGCGAGAAGTCAATGGCATTGAACCAGTCCCCGGAATCGAAGCTGTTGCGATCCAGCGATTTGGAGCGCAGGATGTCGGTACCCATCTGGTAGAACGGCACGCCCTGCCCCAAGTTAATAAAGGCGTTGCCGAGCATGTGCACGCGTACCCGGTCGTCCATGCCCATACTCAGCGGAAGCTTGGCCTGGGTGTTGTCCCAGAACGTCTCGTTGTCGTGCTTGTCGATGTAGTTGACCGATTCCTGCGGCTGCAGGGCGAAACCGATCATCTCGTCGCCCCCGACAGCGCGCCTGCCCTCACGGTTGATGTAAGGATAGGTCGCCAGGTTGCCCGCCATACCCACACGGATCCGGTCGGCCGCATCCAGCAGCCAGGCCAGGTCTTCTTGCTGTCCGGGATCGGACTCCTCATTGGGAAACAGGAAACGTCCGCTGACAAACCCCTGCGCACGCCCGTTATCGGTGAAATTGCCGCCGCGGATGGCATCACGGCTTCGGTCGTTGAAATTGCCGATGCCGGTTCCACCCATATTGAATTGCGTAGCCTGGACAAACATCCGGTCATTGGCCACCTCTCCGAAATTCCAACCTTCCCCGTAAATGTAAATGTTGGCTCCGTCCACCTGGTGCTCCTCAAGGGTCAGCTTCGCAAGCTCGTCCCGCAGCCGCTCCATGACCGAACGCGGATGATGGCCCATCAGGTCGAACCGGAACGAATCGATTTTGTATTGTTTTGCCCACAGAAGCACCGAATCGATAATGAGCTTCTCCATCATGGCGTGCTCGGCGGCGGTATTCTCGCAGCAGGTGGATGTCTCCATGGCACCGGTATCGGGATTGTAACGGTGATAATAGCCCGGAACCACTTTGTCCAGCACCGAAAAACGGGAAGTGGGGCCGGATGCAAACGTATGGTTGTAAACAACATCCACCACCACGTTTAGCCCGATCTGCGCGAGCGACTGGACCATCTTCCGGAGCTCGAGGATGCGGGCCACACCGTCGGGATCGGTCGCATAACTGCCTTGCGGTGCGTTGAAGTGGAAGGGGTCGTAGCCCCAGTTGAAGCCGTCAACGGCGGCGAGCCCGCGCATGCGGCCGGGCAGGCTGTAGGGCTTCTGGACGAGGTGGGTCAGCGGGTTTTCATCCACCATCTGCTCAAAGGCCTCGCGGATCGGGATGAACTGCCGGCGCTCGCACTCCTCGAAGAGCCCGGGATGCTGAAGGACGTCGCAGATGCGCCGGTAGGGCATGTGCAGATCCACCCGGCGGGCGGGATTTTCAATGACGGAGGCGATGTCGTTGACCGGCAGCAGGTGCAGGTGGGTAAGCCCGGCGTCGGAGAGACGCTTGAGGTGCGCCATGCCATCGGACAGGTTGCGGTCGAGCAGCCCGTTGTGCCGGAAGGCCATATAAGTGCCGCGGTGTTCTTCGGGAACCGTCTTGTCGTTGACACTGAAATCGCGTATGTGCGCCTCGTAGAGGGTGATGTCGGCGGGATGCGGAAGCTCCTTGCTCAGACGGCCCCAGCACTGCGGTTTCAGATCATCGTCGGTAAGGTCGGCGAACTGGCTGAACCGGCTGTCCATGGCCAGGCTGACCGAGTAGGGATCGGTTACCTCGTAGGTGTTGATGCGGTTGTTGACATGGTGGTAGACCGTGATCTCGTAGCGGTAGAATTTGCGGTCCCAGTCACCGCGGGCACCGCTGAAACGCCACACTCCGTCCTCCGGGGGTGTCGCGGCGGGCAGGATCGTATCCACCAGATTCTTCTGCTCATCATAGATGCGGAGCGTGACCGAGAGTGCGGTGGGTGCCCAGAGGCTGGCGGAAAGCTCATCCTCCCGGTAAACGGGACCAAGCTCGCCATCATAGTAGAACAGCTCGTCGATGACGCCGGGGAACTGGATGCGTGTGGCGGCGACGGGCTGGTCGCGCCGGTCATAGGCAATGGCGATGAGCTGGCCTTTTACGGCCTGGAAAATCTCGTCGCGATTGGCATCTACCCGGTACGCCGTGCGGCCGGAAAGGTGGGGATACTGGTCAGCCAGTTTACTTTCCAGCCGGACCTGGCTCCCGACCGGGATCACCGATCCGCCGGTTACTCCGTTCGTATCCACCCGGATGGCCGCCTTCTGGCTGAACCTGATCTCGTGACGATGGGCAAGGGGGCTGCTGTCCCAGATGAGGCGATCGGCGGTTACCCAGTGCGCTGAAGCGCCGGAGACGGAGGAGATGATGTCTTCGGGTCCGGCTTCTTTTACTGTTCTGCAGGATTGGATGAGCGTAGCGGCAATCATCAGAATAACAATAGTAAGGATGGTTCGGGTCATGACAAAGTGCGAAATAAGTTGGGTGTGAATCAATGTTTAAAATGTGGAAAATATATGGCTGAATACCATTTGGACAATCGCTGGATTCAAGATTACCGCCCGGTCACATCCGGGACAGCTCTTCCAGGTCGGCTTCGGTGGCGGGACGGAAACGCACGGCCTGCCCGCCTCCGGGCGCCAGAACCAGCGGCATGACCGTTTCGCTGTCGACCAGTTTGTGCTCAATCACGATATCGTATTTGTTGGTATCCCAGTGCGCATCTTCCCCGTCACGATAGATCTCGGCGACATAATCACGACCCTGGTCAAGGAAATCGAGGCGCGCCTCAAGGGTGCGTTCCTCGCGGTCAGTCATGCTGCCGAGATACCAGTCGTCGCTGTTGCGGTCGCGGCGCACAATGGTGACGTACTCGCCAATGCTCGCGTGCAGCACTTTGGTGTCGTACCAGTCCACCGGCACATCCACAATGAACTGGAACGGCTCGGGGTTGGCCTCGTAGTTTTCGGGCAGGTCGGCGGCCATCTGCAGCGGACTGTAGATGGTCACGTATAGCGACAGCTCCTTGGCCAGGGTATGGTGGACGCGGTTGTCGGGCCGGTATTCATCGAAATGCATGTCAAAGATGCCCGGCGTATAGTCGAACGGACCGGAAAGCATGCGTGTGAACGGCAGGATGACCACGTGCTCGGGCGGGTTGCCCTGCCCTTCCCAGAGGCCATCACCTCCGCCCCAGGCGTTGTACTCCTGCCCGCGCGCCACTTCGCGCGTCATCAGGTTGGGCCAGGTGCGCCGCAGGCCGGTGTCCTTGACCCCCTCGTGCACGTTCAGGGAAATTTTGTGGGATGCGGCCAGCTCCACCACCCGCTGGTGATGGTCGACCATGAACTGTCCGTGGTGCCATTCGAACTGCTCTTCGCCGTGCTCGTCGTAGCGCATGATCTCGCGGCCATGTCCGACATACCCGGTTTTCACAGCCCGCACGCCCAGACGTTCGTAAAGGGCGAAACCCTCTTCCATCTGCGACTCGTAATGCAGCACGGTGGCTGAATTCTCGTGATGCCCCATCAGGCGCGTGCCGTTGTCCAGGGCGTACTGCGCCACGCCTTCCAGGTCAAACTCCGGAATGGACTCTGTGAAATCGAACACCACGCCGCTTTCATACCAGTTGCCGTCCCAACCGGGGTTCCATCCCTCCACCAGTACATGGTCGAAACCGTGTTCGGCGGCAAAGTCGATGTAGCGCCTGGCCCGCTCGGTAGTGGCGCCAAGTTTCGGCCCGGGCCCCCAGGTGTACTTGTCCAGGTGCATCCCCCACCAGATGCCGACGTATTTGCCGGGCTTTATCCATGAGGTATCCCTGATCTTGTTGGGCTCGTTCAGGTTGAGGATGAGGTAGGAGGTGATCAACCCGCCGGGATCATCGGCCAGCTGCAAGGTGCGCCACGGGGTGACCATGGGCGCCGAGCCGCGTACGCGCACACCGTCCGACCACGGCATGATGTTGGCCTGCAGCGTGAATCCATCCACCCGTTCCAGCGTCATGGTGGAATAGTCGACGAGGGCGGCCTCGTGTAAGCTCAGGTAGAGTCCGTCGGCGGTCTGCATGGTGAGTGGGGTATGGACCGTGTCGGCTTCCGAGAGCGGGGTATCCTTGGTCAGGTACTCGAACCGGTTCCACTGATAGGCGTCGATGTACCACGAGCGGTGGTCGCCGGTGAGGGCGAATTCGGTGAGCTCGTCCATGATAACAAGCGTATCGAGGTGCGGCTGCTCGGGGAATTCGTAGCGGAAGGCGATGCCGTCGTCGTAGGCGCGGAAGACGATGCTGAGTTGGCGTCCGTCGTCGCGATCCTCGACCAGGTTCACCCGCAACTCGTTATAGTTGTTCCGGATGAACTGCTTTTCACCCCAGACCTGCTCCCAGGTTTCGTCCCGTTCCGCGAAGTCGACCGATGCAACAACGAAATTGTCGCGCAGATCGGGCACTCCGTCCAGATCGAAACCCAGACGGGACGGTTTGATGACGGTCTTGCCTCTGCGCTCCACAGAATAGTACGGGACACCGTCCTCGTCGAGCTGGAAAACGATGCTGTTGATGTAACCCGGCGAGGTGACTCCGTGCGTCCCGGTATCAAAACCGCGCGCCAGGAGGAATAAAAGCAATGCAACAAGCGCGGTAATCGCGAACAGAATGACTACAAATCGTGAGCCCATGTGAATCCCTGTATATCGTTAAAGTGGTTCGTGGCCGGCTGTCAGATACCTGTTCCGACCGTCCAATACCTGTCCCGGCAACCGTATCCAGCGGTGCATCAATGAAAGGTAACGTATTTGTACAAAAAGCGCTAAGATAACCGGACGGCTTCGGTGCCGTCATCGCGGCGTACTCCGTTGATTGTTTTTTTTGGATATTCATGTCGTTTTTGCATATTCGTACCTTGCAGCAGCAAAACGCTTTGCCGATCATGCAACCGAACTCACGATACAGTGCCATGGACCGAACATGACAGCCGCCGGCCGACACACAGGGGCAGGTTTCCGTCCTGTCATGTCTGTTCTTTCTGCCCATATGAATTGAAATTGATATATACAGATGAACCGAAGGTCGCGAAGCGCTATGAACATGACCGGGCATAACCGCGGACTCACAGGAGCATGAATAAAAGCGTCATGGACATTCTATGTGACCTAATGAATCCAATGATTTTAAACACATGAAAAAACTCTTTCGAATCCTGCTTTTGTCGCCGTTGCTTTTCCTTCTCCTGAATGGAGCAAGTCCGTTCACCGGAACAACCGGTCTGTTCCCCGGTACTTCCAGTCTGTTTTTCGGAACATCAGACCCGTTTTTCGGAACTTCCGGCCTGCTTTTCGCCCAGGAACAAACCGTCGCCGTCACCGGTGCGGAGATCATCACAGTGACCGGCGAAACGTATGAAAACGGCACCCTGCTGGTCCGCGACGGCCGCATCATTGCCGTGGGCGACGCCGCATCGGTATCCATCCCCTCTGACGCCGAGGTCATCGACGCTGCCGGCAAAGTGGTCATGCCGGGACTGGTGGATTCGCACTCGCACATTGGCGAAGGGGACGGCGGGGACCGTTCCGCCGCACTGCATGCGGATGTGCGGATCATGGACACCATCTATCCACAGAGCGATTCGTTCCGGCGCGCGCTGGCCGGCGGCCTTACCTCCGTGAACGTAATGCCCGGCTCCGGGCACCTCGTCAGCGGCCAGACGGTCTACCTCAAACTGCGTCCGGCCAACACGATTGAGGAAATGCTGATCTATGTGGATGAGGAACGCGGTATTTACGGCGGCCTCAAAATGGCCAACGGTACCAATCCGTTGCGGCAGCCGCCATTCCCCGGCACGCGCGCCAAGTCGGCGGCTATGGTCCGCGCCATGTTCATCCGCGCGCAGGAATACCAGGCCCGCATCGAGGCGGCGCAGGGCGATCCCGAGCGCATGCCGGCCCGCGACCTGGCCCTTGAAACCCTGGTGGAAGTGCTGGAAGGCAGGCGCATCGTCCACAACCACACGCACCGCCACGACGATGTGCTGACGGCTATCCGCCTGGCCGATGAGTTCGGATACCGGATGGTGCTGCACCACGTCACCGATGCATGGAAAGTGGCCGACGAAATCGCCGCTTCCGGGTAT
>SL_3KL_010_SEDDRAFT_10003833_pt1 | contig 13635 bp, 13 predicted proteins | sample SodLakKL_010_SED_2_FD_10381 | JGI IMG/M metagenome (IMG submission 10381)
AATTTGGAACGAGGGCGGGTTTGGAACCCGCCCCTACAGGCTTCCACTGTTGATAGCCTATAAACAAATCACCCCCAAATCCGTTATAGCCAGAAAAATTCTTTAAGCCAATGACATTGATATGCACCCTGCTTCAATATTTTAAAGAGATATAACTGGAACAACTTTTAATAAACCAATCAGTGGGAGTGAAAATTCATGAACCTAGTCGAATTGAAAGACAAAAAAATCAGTGAATTGACCCAGATAGCCAAAAAATTTAATATCGACGGCGCAGCTGGGATGAGAAAGCAGGATCTTATTTTTGCACTGCTTCAGGCTCAACTGGAAAAAAACGGCCTTATTTACGGTGAGGGTGTTCTGGAAATCCTTCCTGACGGTTTCGGTTTTCTGAGAGCACCGAATTATAATTACCTTCCCGGTCCGGATGATATTTATGTGTCACCGTCTCAAATCCGTCGTTTCAACCTGAGAACCGGAGACACCGTATCAGGCCAAATACGTCAACCAAAAGAATCAGAACGCTATTTTGCCCTTTTGAAAGTGGAAGCTGTCAACTATGAAGATCCTGAAATTGCCAGGGACAAGATTCTCTTTGACAACCTGACTCCTCTTTATCCCGAGCGTAAAATGACACTAGAAACCATAGAGGACAATTATTCCGCGAGAATAATGGATCTTTTGACACCGATCGGATTTGGCCAAAGAGGCCTTATTGTATCGCCCCCAAGGTCCGGAAAGACCATGCTGCTTCAAATTATTGCAAACAGCATCACCACCAATCACAAAGACATCGTTCTTATTGTGCTTTTGATCGATGAACGCCCGGAAGAGGTCACCGACATGGAACGAAGTGTCAGAGGAGAAGTGGTCAGCTCAACATTTGACGAACCTGCCGAAAGACATGTCCAGGTGGCTGAAATGGTCATTGAAAAAGCCAAACGCCTGGTTGAACATAAAAAGGATGTGATTATATTACTTGATAGCGTTACGCGGTTGGCAAGAGCGTATAACTCAGTAATGCCCCCGAGCGGAAAAGTACTTTCCGGCGGTGTGGACTCCAATGCCCTTCAGCGACCAAAACGTTTTTTTGGTGCAGCACGAAACATTGAAGAAGGCGGAAGCCTGACCATTATTGCCACAGCCTTGGTGGATACCGGAAGTCGCATGGATGAAGTCATATTTGAAGAATTCAAGGGAACAGGAAATATGGAGCTTCAGCTGGATAGGAGATTGGCAGACAAACGACTGTTTCCGGCCATCGACATCAAAAAATCCGGCACCCGTAAAGAAGAACTTCTCTTGCCCCAGGATGTTTTAAATCGCGTCTGGATTTTGAGAAAACTTCTTTCCTCTCTAAATCCCTCGGACAGCATTGAGTTTTTACTTGAAAAAATGCAAGGGACAAAGGATAATAGAGATTTTTTGGATTCCATGAATACTTAACTATCTTTTTTCCAACCCAAATAACTTTAAAGGAGAGCTTTAAACCATGAAAAGTGACATTCATCCCAAATATGAAAAAACTACAATTACCTGCGCCTGTGGAAATGTCGTTGAAGTCGGATCCACCAAAAGCAATATCAGGGTTGAAATCTGTTCACAATGCCATCCTTTTTTTACAGGAAAACAGAAACTTGTTGATACTGCAGGACGTATCGAAAGATTTAGAAAAAAATATGCGCGTTTTCAGAAACAAGAACAATCTTAATTGTGAAGGTCAGCCGCTATATAGATTCGGTTTAACCATTTCCGATGGTAAGTTCAAACATGTTTGATAAAATAGAAGGTATAGAACATCGTTTCATAAAGCTGGAGCAACTTTTAAGCGATCCTGAAATCGTTAAAGACCGCGAGGCATACGAAAAGTATGCGAAAGAACACTCGGAACTCAATAAAATTGTACCCATATACAGGGAGCATAAACAGACGAATCAGGAAATCAAAGAGAGCCGTGAACTGATGAATGATTCTGATCCGGAAATTAAAGAACTTGCCCGAAACGAAATTCAGATACTCAATAAAAAGCAGGAGGATCTGGAAGATCAGCTTCGCTTGCTTCTAATGCCCAAAGATCCCAACGACGAAAAAAATGTTCTGCTTGAAATCAGAGCCGGAACCGGTGGTGAGGAAGCAGGGCTTTTTGCAGGGGACCTTTTCCGGATGTACAACAGATATGCGGAACTTTGTCAATGGAAAGTGGAGATTTTAAATCAGCATCTTTCCGGCGTTGGCGGAGTGAAAGAACTCATTGCCCTGATTCAGGGTAAAGGAGCCTACAGCCAACTGAAATATGAGAGCGGGACCCACCGTGTGCAAAGGGTTCCTACAACGGAAACACAAGGAAGAATTCATACATCCGCAGTCACAGTAGCGGTACTTCCTGAAGCAGAAGATGTAGAGGTGCAAATCGACCCCGGAGAAATAAAAGTCGATGTTTACCGCTCCACAGGACCTGGCGGACAATCGGTTAATACAACTGATTCAGCAGTGCGGATTACCCACCTTCCATCAGGACTGGTGGTAACCTGCCAGGATGAAAAATCTCAGCACAAGAACAAGGCCAAGGCCATGAAAGTACTTCGGGCCAGGCTGTTGGACCAAATGGTTCAGGAACAGGACCAGAAGCGTTCTGAGGAACGGAAAAGTCAAATCGGAAGTGGAGACCGAAGCGAACGGATTCGGACATACAATTTCCCGCAAGGACGGGTAACCGATCACAGAATCGGATTAACCCTTTACAAATTGGAAAGTATCCTGCAGGGCAATCTGGATGAAATCATTGAAAGCTTGACAACTTATTATCAGGCCGAATTATTACAAAATGCACAAATCGTCACCCAAGGTACAAACCAGGGAATCGCCATGGACAATTCTTAAACTCCTCCGGTGGACCACATCTTATTTTGAATCTCAAAAAATCGAGGGCTCCAGGGCTTCCGCTGAAATTCTTCTGGCCAGGGCTTTGAATCTCAATCGCATTGACCTGTATTTGCGCCATGACCAACCTCTCAGCCTGCAAGAGCTTGCCCGGTTTAAGCTGCTGATCAAAAGACGGGCAAAGAGAGAACCCGTGGCATACATCGTGGGACAAAAAGAGTTTTGGTCGATGGATTTCACAGTGACAGCAGATGTCCTTATTCCCCGTCCTGAAACCGAGTGCCTGGTTGAACAAGCGTTGCTGCACATGCCGAGAGAAAATTCCGGCCCACCCTGGAAAATCCTGGAATTGGGAACCGGTTCCGGTGCTATTGTTTTGGCTTTGGCATCTCAGATCGGCTGGAATCGTTATTTTGCGTCGGACCTTTCCCCCAACGCCCTTAAAGTGGCCAAATCCAACGCAAAGAGCCATCATCTTTCCGACAGGATTTGTTTTTTTTCCGGCAACTGGTTCGATCCGCTTAAAAAAAACCTTCACCAATTCGACCTGATCATATCCAACCCGCCATATGTGCAAACCCGTATAGTTGAAACGCTGGCACCGGAGATTTCATCCTATGAACCAAGAATAGCTCTCGACGGAGGAAAAGACGGGCTTAACAGCCTAAGGATTATCATTGATCAGGCCCAGGACTCTTTAAAATCAGGCGGATTTTTAATCCTGGAGATAGGATACGATCAAAGGATAGAAGTCGAAAACATAGCTTTAAATAAAGGCGGGTATAAACCGGCCAGGTTCGTTAAAGATTATGGAGGATTTGATCGGGTGGTGGTTTTACAAAAACAGTGTTAAACACATCGACAATTTTTTACACCAATCAATGGGTTACATTCAGAATTTTTTTCATTTAGGCTTGTGCATAATTTCCGAATCTGTTATGCATGTGCGGTTTATAAATACACACGCCTTGGACCCGTTTTCCGGTGCTTTAACCGAATTTGCCCCATGGCACTATCGGCATAAGTGGAAAATGAGGGATGAAACAGGCGAAGGTTTAACCAAATTAACAAGGAGATAAAAAATGGCGTACATCAGCATGAAGGAACTCCTGGAGGCAGGAGTGCATTTCGGTCATCAGACCAAACGGTGGAATCCCAAGATGAAACCTTATATCTTTGGGGCCCGAAACGGTATTTATATCATCGATCTTCAAAAAACAGTCAGAATGTTCAGGACTGCTTATGATTTTATTGTTGACACTGTGGGCAACGGCAAGTCGGTTCTTTTCGTGGGAACCAAGAAACAAGCCAGAGATGCCATATACGAAGAGGCCAATCGGTGTGAGATGTTCTATGTTCACAACCGCTGGCTGGGTGGTATGCTGACCAACTTTCAGACAATCAAAAAAAGCATTGATCGGTTAAATTACTTGAATGAAATCGAAAATGACGGGTCAATTAATCTTTATACCAAAAAGGAAGCCTTAAAACTTCAAAAAGAGCGCAGAAAGCTTGATAGCAATCTGGGTGGTATTCGGGAAATGAATAAACTTCCCGGAGCCATCTTTATCGTGGATCCTAAAAACGAGGCCATTGCTATTCGGGAGGGTAAAAGACTTAACATTCCTATCGTGGCCATTGTGGATACCAACTGTGACCCTGAGGACATCGATTACCTGATTCCCGGCAATGATGATGCGATAAGATCAATTCGCCTGATTACCTCAAGAGTGGCAGATGCCTGTACCGAAGGTGCGCAGCAGCTGGAGGAGAAAAAACAGGCCGAAATGGATAAAGAGGACAAGCAGGATCTGGAAGACATGGAAACATCAGAAGCCCAGAAAGGCCTCAAACCGGGCGAAAGAAAAGTTGTTTCCGACGGGGCCGAAGGGCCTGTGGTTGAAATCATCAAGCGTTCAACCACCGGTGCACCCGAGGAATCGGAAAGAACCGTATCAGAGACCGAATAGACAGGGGAGACATACAAGATGAGTGGAGTCAGTGCAGCATTGGTCAAGGAGCTCAGGGAAAAAACCGGGGCCGGAATTATGGATTGCAAACAAGCTCTCTCCGAATGTGACGGAGATATGGATAAGGCCCTTGATTTTTTGAGAAAAAAAGGTTTGGCCACTGCCAAGAAAAGAGCCGGAAGAGCAACCCTTGAAGGTGTAATTCAATCCTATATTCACATGGGGGGCAAAATAGGAGTTTTGGTGGAAGTCGATTGCGAAACGGATTTTGTTGCCAAAACCGATGCTTTCATAGAGTTTGCAAAAAACATCGCCATGCAGATAGCTGCGACAAATCCTGTGGGAATTTCCGCCGAAGATGTCCCAGCAGAGATTGTTGAGAAAGAAAAAGAAATTTACCGGGCACAGGCCCTGGAGACCGGCAAGCCACAGCAGGTAGTCGAAAAGATTGCGGAGGGCAAGCTCAATAAATTTTTTAAAGAAAACTGCTTAATGAACCAGCAATTTATTCGTGATACAAACCTGACGGTTGAAGACTTACTTAACGATACGGTTGCCAAAACCGGAGAGAAGATTTCCATTAAGCGTTTTGCAAGATTTCAAATAGGAGAGGAGTCCTGATCATTTGAAACAGCCTGTATTCAAGAGAGTTCTTCTTAAAATAAGTGGTGAGGCCCTTATGGGGGACCAGGAGTTTGGAATCAGCCCCGATGTTCTTAAATATGTGGCCGGTGAGGTTCACTCTATTGTCGAACTTGGGGTCCAAACATCTATAGTTGTCGGGGGTGGCAATATTTTCAGGGGGGTCGCCGCCAGTTCATATGGAATGGATCGTGCCTCCGCCGATCATATGGGTATGCTGGCCACGGTTATCAACAGCATAGCACTTCAGGATGTGTTGGAGGACCACGGTATGCAGACCCGTGTCCAATCCGCCATCCAAATGCATGAAGTTGCAGAACCTTACATCCTGCGCCGGGCGTTACGGCACCTGGAAAAAGGACGGGTGGTCATTTTTGCCGCCGGTACCGGCAATCCTTACTTTACCACTGATACGGCCGCTGTTTTAAGAGCCCAGGAAATACATGCCGAAATTCTTATTAAAGCGACCAAGGTGGATGGCCTTTATGACAAAGATCCGGTAAACAACCCTGAAGCAACAATGATTCCCGATATCACCTATATGGAAGTACTTGAGCGGCAACTTCATGTGATGGACATGACCGCTATTTCATTGGCCATGGACAATTCTTTACCATTAGTGATTTTCAGCCTGAAAGAAAAGGGCAATTTTCGCAAAGTAATCTGTGGAGAAAAAATTGGAACCCGTATCAATAATCAATAAAATTAAGGTGGGCACTTATGATTGAAGACATCTACGAAGACACCAGAGACCGAATGAGCAAATCCATATCTGCCTTGAAAAATGAAATGACCCGTATCCGAACCGGACGTGCTTCAACTTCTCTGCTGGACGGAATTCGGGTTGATTACTATGGTACTCCGACTCCCTTAAACCAGATGTCATCGGTTTCAATACCCGAAAGTCGATTGATAATGATACAGCCATGGGATGTTTCCGTCATTAAGGACATTGAAAAGGCCATATTAAAATCGGATTTAGGGCTGACACCCTCCAGTGACGGAAAATTGATTCGCATCAGCATTCCCCCTTTGACTGAAACCCGCCGGAAAGAACTGGTCAAAATGGTGGCCGGGCTTTGTGAAGAATTTAAAATTGCCGTTCGCAATATCCGCCGGGATGCCAATGACATGCTGAAGAGTTTGAAAAAAGAAGGCGATATTTCAGAAGACGACGCTTTTAAAGCCCAGGATCACGTCCAGAAGATCACCGATGAACATATCGAAATGATCGACAAATTATATCAGGAAAAAGAAAAGGAAATTCTTGAATTCTAGCAGCCCGTCCATAAGCGCGTCCTCAAAAACACCCATAAAATCAGATATTTTGGATTTATCCAAAATACCGGAACATATTGCGATCATTATGGATGGCAATGGGCGATGGGCTAAAAAGCGTTTTTTAAACCGGGTCAAAGGTCATGAAAAGGGTGCTGAAACTGTAAAAATGGTGGTTCGTGTCTGCCGTGAGATCGGAATTGGTCATCTGACATTGTTTGCATTTTCCACCGAAAACTGGCAGCGTCCTAAAAACGAAATTACAGCACTGATGAGCCTTTTAAAAAAATTTCTATTGACCGAACAAAAAAGTTTAATGGAAAATGAAATTCGACTGAGGGCTATCGGGCAACTGGAAAAACTGCCGGAAGATGTTCTGGCGACCCTTAACAGAACCATGCATTTGACCAGAAACAACCACGGACTTCAGATCAACCTGGCTTTAAGCTACGGAGGACGAAGTGAAATTGTCGATATGGTACGTCAGATAGCCGAAAAAGTACAATCCGGTATGATTCTTCCTGAGGCAATTAACAGAGAGATTGTTTCTCAACATCTATATACCTCGGACATTCCTGACCCGGATCTTCTCATTCGCACCAGTGGAGAAATGCGAATCAGCAATTTTTTGCTATGGCAAATCGCCTATTCGGAAATTTGTGTTACCGATACTTTGTGGCCTGATTTCAGTGAAGATGAATTTTTGGCCATTATTAAAAACTTTCAGTGCCGAGAACGACGATTCGGAAAGGTTTGAAACAAAATGCACCGTAAACGTTGGATAACCGGAATAGTCGCGCTTCCTTTTTTAGTTTATCCCATTTACGAGGGAGGCATCGCTTTTATTTTTCTGATTTTAGTAGCCTCTTTGGTGGCTCTTTGGGAATATTTTCGGATTGCAGGAAACACGTCGGATAAAAAGCTTAAGGTTTCCGTAATGGTTCTTGGGTATATCACGGCAATTTCAATGGCTATCTTTGTTTATCTGTATCCCCCGGAAATAATTGCGGTCCTGCTGGGTGCCAATTTTGTTTTATCAGGTATCATTTTTCTTTTTTTGTTCAAGTCAACCCCAGAGCCTCAGATGATCGACGATTTCCGAACGCAGATTCAGGGATTGGTATATATCGCGCTGCCACTTTCACTCCTGGTGTTAATCCGCAACGATACTGACGGAATCTGGTGGATCGCCTTTTTACTGATCATTATTTTTGCCGGTGATACCAGCGCATTTTATACGGGAACTCATTTTGGGAAAACCAAGCTCAGTGAATCCATAAGTCCGGGAAAGACCATCGAGGGGTCAGTCGGGGGATTATTAGCCAATATTTTGGTGGGCAGTATCTTTAAGTTTTTTTTATTTCCTGATCTCACATGGGGAACCTGTATCATTTTTTTCATTGCAATCGGTGCTGCCGGCCAGATGGGAGACCTTTTCGAATCAGCACTGAAACGCATGGCCGGTGTTAAAGATTCCGGAGGTATACTTCCGGGTCACGGCGGTATTTTAGACAGAATCGATGCCCTCCTTTTTGCAATTCCGGTGATGTATTTATTTAAAATTTACGCTTTGCACGGCCTATAGAGATATGAAACGACTTTCGGTGCTTGGTTCCACAGGCTCCATAGGCCGCAATACGCTAAAAATCGTGGAGAAATTTCCTGATCGCTTTCAAATTGTTGCCCTGACCGCCAAAAAAAATGTTACCCTTCTGGCAGAACAGATAAAACAATTTACCCCTCCCCTGGCCGTGGTGTACGACGAAAATCACGCAGAACGTTTAAAACAGCTTATTTCCCAAAATTGTCCCGTTAAAATCCTTTACGGTATCAGCGGATATCTTGAAGCCGCATCGCATAAGGATACGGACACCGTGGTTATGGCAGTTGTGGGTTCTGCAGGACTTCTGCCGACCCTGGCGGCCACTGAAGCACGAAAAGACATTGCGCTGGCCAACAAGGAAACTTTGGTCATGGGCGGGGATCTGGTCATGAAAAAAGCCCGCGAATACGGTACTAAAATTTTTCCTGTAGACAGTGAACACAGTGCTGTTTTTCAATGCCTTAAAGGTCATGGCAAGGCCGATTTAAAAAAAATTGTTTTAACCGCCTCCGGGGGGCCCTTTTTAAATCGACAAAAATCCGAATTTGGCCGCATTTCCGTTGAAGACGCTCTGAACCACCCTACGTGGCAGATGGGAAAAAAAATCAGCATTGACTCAGCCACCCTCATGAACAAAGGACTGGAAATTATAGAGGCCCGATGGCTTTTTAACGTGGCTCAGGAAAATATCCAGGTAGTGGTGCATCCTCAAAGCATCGTTCACTCCATGGTCGCCTATCGGGACGGGTCGGTGATCGCGCAGATGTCAAATCCGGATATGATCGGTGCGATTGCCTATGCGCTTTCCTACCCGGAAAGATTGGATATTGGTACGACACCCCTGAATTTATCAAGCATTGGCACATTGACTTTTTTTGATCCGGATTTAGAAAAATTTCCCTGCCTGGCGCTGGCCATGGATGCATGCCGTACAGGCGAAACAATGCCCGCTGTTTTGAATTCGGCCAATGAAAAAGCGGTGGAAGCTTTTTTGGAAAAAAAAATTAACTTTAACCAAATACCCTTGATAATTGAAAAAGTGATGCATCAACACAGGATAATTGCTTCTCCTAATCTCGAAGAAATTCTTCAAGCCGATCAGTGGGCCAGAAACTTCGCCCAGGAAGTGATTGATAAATAAGGTGCTCGGCAATAAAAATGACCAATTTATATTGAAACCATCTCCGATAGTAATTAAATTTAACAGATATAGTTCGAAGCAGTTAATCAAGCGAAGCGCAATGGAGTGCGAAAGTTGTACTTTCGCATAACCGGCTGCAAGCCGGTCATCAAAAAACAATTGTAACCAAACAATGACAACCACAACAATTTAATACAAGTCGATCGGCAATAAATAATTATGACAACAAGTATTTTCGCATTTATTATCGTCCTGGGCGTTTTAGTATTTTTTCATGAACTGGGACATTTTCTGGTCGCCAGATTTTTTGGCGTTGGAGTTCGCACATTTTCGCTGGGTTTTGGTCCCAGAATGTTTGGCAGGAAAATTGGTATCACCGATTACCGGGTTTCAGCTATCCCACTGGGAGGTTTTGTAAGAATGGTGGGAGAAGACCCGGATGCCAAACTGGAACCCGAAGAAATTCCCTTGTCCTTTACCCACAAGCATGTGTTAAAAAAAATAATGATTGTGGCCGCCGGACCTTTATTCAATCTTTTGCTGGCTGTACTTATTTTTTATGCTGTTTTTCAGGTTTCCGGCCTCTTTATACGTCAGCCTTTTGTGGGAAGTGTCGAACCGAATACACCGGCCTATGAAGCCGGTCTTCAGCCGGGGGATCAAGTCAGGGCGATCAATAACCAACCGACGGAAAACTGGGAGGAAATGGCCGCGATTATTTCCGAAAGCCAGGGAGATCAACTCTTGTTTACCATCAATAGAAATGATGAAAATCTGCGGATTACCATCACTCCCAAGCCCATGGAAGATAAAAACATCTTTGGTGAAACCGTTACCCGTTATGTGATCGGCATAACCTCCTCCAATGAAGTGGTTTCCAAAAGATTGAATCCGGTTGAAGCCTTTTATGAAAGTATCGTTCAGACATATCGCATTACGGAGCTGACCATTGTCAGTATTGTCAAACTGATACAGGGTACGTTGTCTACCAAAACCCTGGGCGGACCTATCATGATTGCCGAACTGGCTGGCCAGCAAGCCAGGGAGGGTGCTTTAAACCTGGTGTTTTTTACAGCTCTGTTAAGCATCAACCTGGCAATTCTCAACTTTTTGCCAATTCCTGTGCTCGACGGCGGGCACCTGGTATTTTTTTCCATAGAACTGGTGAGAGGAAAGCCCGTAAGTACAAGAGTGAGGGAAATTGCCCAGCAGGCGGGCATTTTTATTCTTCTTATGTTGATGATTCTGGTTTTCTACAACGACATTAGCCGGATTTTCTTTTAGGTTTTATCATTCAGCACTGCGAAAGCACAGCTTTCGCACTCCAATAAAAATAAGGCGGTAATTTTATGCCTCATCGACTTGAAATCACATTAAAACCTCATCTTTTTGATGCCGAAGGAGACGGGGTTCGCCATAAAGCAGCCGATTATTTCGGGATTTTACTCGATAGCGTCAGAACCATTCATGTCATCACCATCGATGCCGATCTTTCCAACCATCAGCTTCAGCAGCTCCGCAACGAGGTTTTCACCAACCCGGTCACCCAGCTATCTTCATATGATCCACTTGCCGTGGCATTTGATCATATTATTTGGATCGGATATCGCCCCGGTGTCCGGGATAACCCCGGAAGCACGGCCCAGGAAGCTGCAGAAGATGTTCTGGGAATTAAATTTGCCCCTCATGAGGCCATTTATACTTCAAAACGGTATTGTCTGACCGGCCTGCATTTGACACAAACAGATGTCGATAAAATCGCCGGTGAACTTCTGGCAAACGACATAATTCAACAATGGCAAACCTATGACAAAAACACCTGGGAGCCGTCCGAAGGTATTGGATACATCTGCCCCCGCGTAATACTCAACCATGAGCCGCAAATAACAACAATTTCCATCGACAGTGACGACACCCTGCAGGCCATCAGCGACCAGAGAGGCCTGGCGTTAAACCCAAGGGATATTCCAACCATCCGGGCTTATTTTCTGGATGAGCGGGTCAGGGCGCAAAGAGCAGTCATAGGTCTGGATGAACCCACCGATCTGGAACTGGAATATATATCCCAGGCCAGAAGCGATCATTGCAATCATAACACGTTCCAGGGGCTCTTTTCTTATAAAGATCTGTCCACCGGTGAAAACCGCGTGGTGGACAATCTGTTTAAAACCTGCATCGAAGCACCGACACTTGAGCTGATGAAAAAAAAGTCCTGGGTTATTTCCGTTCTTTGGGACAATGCCGGAGTGGGAAGGTTCGACAAAAATCATTATTATGTCATTACGGGAGAAACCCATAATTCGCCGTCCAATATGGAAGCCTATGGCGGTGCCATCACCGGAATTGTCGGTGTATACAGAGATCCTTTGGGAACCGGTAAAGGATCGAAGCTGGTGATGGGAAGCTATGGATTCTGCGTGGGGGAAAGGGACTACAACGGGCCTCTCAAACCCAAACTTCACCCGCGTCGTCTTTTGGACGGGGTCATTGAAGGAGTCAGGGACGGCGGCAACAAAAGCGGCATCCCCACTTCTTTCGGTCAGGTAACCTTTCATCCGGGATACATGGGTAAATGTCTGGTGTTTGTCACTGCCGTGGGTCTGATGCCGTCAACTGTTAAAGGGAAACCGGCGGAACAGAAAACCACTTCGCCGGGTGAGCTGGTCATTATGTGCGGGGGCCGTGTCGGAAAAGACGGCATTCATGGGGTGACGGCCGCTTCGGAAACCTTTTCCGAGCATACACCTGCCGGGCATGTGCAAATCGGCGATCCCTATACCCAGAAAAAAATGCACGATTTTATCCTGGAAGCCCGTGATGAGGGACTGATTCAGTTTATCACCGATAACGGCGGCGGCGGTCTTTCTTCCTCGGTGGGCGAATCGGCAAGGTTTAGCAATGGCTGCAAAATCGAACTGGAAAAAGTACCCCTGAAATACGAAGGGCTGGACCAGTGGGAAATCTGGGTGTCGGAATCCCAGGAGCGCATGACCGTGGCCATCAAACCCGAAGATCTGGATCGCTTCATGGCCCTGTCGCAAAAACATGCGGTGGAAAGTACCGCTATCGGAAGCTATACGGATTCGGGAAAACTCCATATCACCTATGGCAATCAGCCATGTGCTTATGTTGATATGGATTTGATAAAATCCGGCTTTCCCCAGTGGGAATTCGAGGCTTACTGGCAGCCACCCGAAAACAGAGGTCTTTTCGAACCGGTCCTGGGAAAACCCGGAGATCTGAAAAACCTGTTGATTCACATGCTGTCCCGCCCCAATATTTGCTCCAAAGAGTGGATCGCCCGCCAGTATGACCACGAAGTTCAGGGAACCAGCGTAATCAAGCCTCTTGTAGGCAAAGGCCGAGATATACACACTGATGCAGCCGTCATAAGGCCGGTGCTGGATTCAGAAAAAGGCCTTGCCTTTTCCCAGGCCATTTTGCCCCAATACTCTGCAATCGATGCTTACCACATGACCACCTGCACCATTGATGAAGCAGTTCGGCGAGTGGTGGCCGTGGGAGGAAATTTCGACCATATAGGAGGTGTGGATAATTTCTGTTGGCCGGCCATCGGGTTTGACCCGGAAAAAAATCCTGACGGAAAATTTAAAGCGGCTCAACTGGTGAGATCCTGCCAGGCCTTGAAAGATATGTGCCTGGCTTACGAAATTCCCCTGCTGTCGGGAAAAGACAGCATGTATGTGGATGGCCACTTACCGGGAGCATACGGTGAAACCCATAAGCTGTCGGCTCTTGAAACCCTCCAGTTTTCAGCTGTCTCTGAAATTACGGATGTAACCAAATGTTTGACACTGGACAGCAAAACGGCCGGAGATCTGGTTTATGTTCTGGGTCTTACAAAAAACGAACTGGGAGCATCTGAGTATTATGAGCACCTGGGTTATACCGGTCTTAATGTACCCAAAGTGATGCCTTCACAGTTTGCCATTTTGTACCGCACACTTTACCGGGCCATGGATAAAGAACTGTTGGCCTCCGCTCACGGCATCTACCGCGGCGGACTCGGCATACATCTCGCCATGGTGGCCATGGGCGGCCATCTGGGTATGAAAATCGATCTGGCCCTTGTACCTCAAAAAGGGGTGGACCGCATAGAT
>SL_3KL_010_SEDDRAFT_10003834_pt1 | contig 13631 bp, 14 predicted proteins | sample SodLakKL_010_SED_2_FD_10381 | JGI IMG/M metagenome (IMG submission 10381)
GAAAAAGCGATGTTTGCATAGGCGGATGAACAGATCTGTTAATAATAAATCTTTCTCCGGTTGCGCCAGTATTTGATCAGCAGGTAACCAAATACCATCCCACCGAGGTGCGCAAAATGGGCCACATTATCGCCCGGACGATTGGCGATGCCGAAGAATAGTTCCATTGCGCCGTAGGCCATCACAAAATATTTAGCTTTGATGGGGATGGCAAAAAACAGGTAAATGTAGCTGTTGGGGAAAAACATCCCGAACGCGAGCAAAATACCAAAAACAGCCCCGGAAGCCCCGACTGTGGGAATAAAGAATTTGGTAAGGTATCCCACCAGGGTACGTTCGGACACACCGGGCAGAATGTTGTATGAACCTGTTTCGACAAACCTCTGAAGGTCCGTGACACTATAGCCGGCTGCCAGAAGCTCTGAGCGCAGGCTGAGCATTTCCAGGTAACTGACGCCCAGGTGAAGGAATGCGGCTCCGAAGCCAGTGATCAGGTAATATGTCAGAAAGCGCTGGGATCCCATCAGGTTTTCAATGGCTGTCCCGAACATCCAAAGGGCAAACATGTTGAAAAAAATATGGGAGAAGTTGGCGTGCATGAACATATGCGTGATCAACTGGAAGGGTTCAAAGTCTGGAGATCCGGGCATATACAATCCAAGTATATCGAGCAGATTGATGTGAAAGGCGCTGCCGAAGGAGATGGTGGCCAGAAAGAATAAGCCGTTAATGATCAGTAGATTCTTAACCACCGGGGGCATTAAATTGAAACCTGAAGGTCTGTACATTGCTGAATTTTAGTGTTCTTATATATAAAATGGAACGTTCCCGGGCAGAAAAAGTTTGTGTTTTCCAAAAAATCATCCCGAAACAAAAGGCAAAAATACGATTTCTGTACTATTTGAATCGTTCGGATAGTTCCTCCGTTGAAATGATCGTCAGCACCGGTTTCCCGGCAGGAGAGTATTCGGGGGCTCCGCAAGCAAAAAGGGAATCTGCCAGTGTGGACATTTCTTCCTCTGTGAGTGCTTTCCCATGCTTTACAGCGAGTCTTTTGGCCAGGGAACGAACCACGTTCGTCTGCTTGTCATGTTTAAGTTCTATACGGTTTTTCTGAATATTTTCCACGATGCCTTCCACGCACTCCTGAAGGGAGCTGTCTTCTGAGATTCCCGCGGGAATGGCATTGATCACAAAGGAGCACTTCCCCAACGGATTAATTTCAAAACCCAGTGAGCGGATGTCCTCAATTATTTCTTTAAGAATCTCTGTTTCCTGTTCATTCAGACGAATGTTTTCCGGAAATAGTAACTGCTGGGAGGTAGCACTTTTACTTGCAATATTGTCCATGTACCTTTCAAACAGCACTCTTTCATGGGCCCTTTGCTGATCAATAACCATCATACCCGATTTAACCGGCGTCAGGATGAAGCGGTTGTGCAGTTGAAAGAATTTTTTCTGCCCGTTGTCCTGCTTTCTTTCTTCCCAGTCAGGGCTGATGATTGTTTGTTTTCCACCCTGCTGTCCGGTAATTTCATGCACTTCCTCTGCGCCCGGGAATAATTGCTCCCATTGTCCGGGGTTGATGCGGCCGGTCAGTGTTTTTCCTCCCGGGGCCATACCTTTTTCCTGCTGAAACGGGTTGTAATCAGGATTGACCTGAATGCCGGGTGGCCTCACCGGCCGGTTTTTATCGGTAATGATGTCATCAAAGGCACTCTCCTGCTCGAAATCCAGGGTGGGAGAAACATTATGTTTACCCAGTGAGCGCTTTACTGCGGATTTAATGACCTGGTAAACAAATCGCTCATCCTGAAATTTGATCTCCGTTTTGGTAGGATGGACGTTCACATCTATTTGTTCCGGATCAGTTTCCAGAAAAAGAAAAAAACCCGGAAAGGCATCTTCCGGGATCAGTTCTTCAAATGCCTGCTCTACAGCATGATTGAGATAGTGAGACCGGATAAAGCGCTTGTTTACAAAAAAGAATTGCTCCCCCCTGGTCTTTTTGGAATATTCAGGTTTTGCAGCATAACCATTGATTGCCAGTAGCTGCGTCTCTTCTTCCACCGGGATTAAACGCTGGTTGTAATTGCTGCCAAACAGCCCGGTAATTCTTTGTTTCAGGTTCCCCTTGTTCAGTTGATGGGTAAGTTGGTCGTTTTGATAGAACTGAAAGGAAATATCAGGTCTGGCAATGGCAATACGCTGAAATTCAGCAAGAATATGTCTTTTTTCCACATTTTCGGACTTCAGGAAATTTCGTCGGGCCGGGGTGTTGTAGAAAAGGTTCTTCACAGATATGTTTGTGCCGGGCTGGCAGGGACAAGGGCCCTGAGACTGAAGTGCGGATGCCTCCACAAGCACCTGGGTGCCGACTTCATCATCACTGGTGCGGGTTTTAAGCGCTACCTTTGAAATGGCGGCAATGGAGGCGAGGGCCTCCCCCCGGAATCCCATTGTATGAATGGCGAAAAGGTCTGTTGCCCGGGTAATTTTGGAGGTGGCATGGCGCTCAAAACAAAGCTTTGCATCGGCTTCTGTCATCCCCGCCCCATTATCCACCACCTGGATCAGGGTTTTTCCCCCATCTTTGATAATAAGCCGGATATGGTCTGCTCCCGCATCAATGGCATTCTCAAGCAATTCTTTTACAGCTGAGGCAGGTCGCTGAATAACTTCACCTGCTGCGATCTGGTTGGCCACGGCATCCGGCAGGAGCTTGATCACGTCTGACATGCAGTCATTGGTTTTAAAATGGGGGTTAAACAAAAAAGATCAGGTAAAGCAATAAGAACATCACGATCAGGATGATCACGAGGCGCTGGTTGGAGGCTGTCTGGCTTCTGCTGCCTGATGAGCGCTTCCAGCGCATCTGCAGCCGGTCTCTCAACGCTTTTTCATAGTTTTCTTCATTGTTTTCCATGGCTGCTTTCTGCCGCTTTTCCCTTTCTTCCTTTTTCTTGTCATAATAGACCGGCTTGTAGCCATATTTTTTGTTGCGCGGAGTTTTAAAAAATGTCAGTGCCATGAGGAGAGGGGGTTATGTGTTGACGGAAATTTTTCCTGGAACAAAATTAACGATTAAATGCTGAAACGGCAACTCTTACTGAACGGCAACTCCCAGTCACGGGATTTCGGGAGGGGGGAGTACTGCAAGAATTCTTTTTATATTCCCAAAGGTTTTTTATTATTGCATTAAACTATTTACTGAAAAGGATATCAAAGGACTGAACGGAATTGAAAACATAAAAAGAAATTCATTATGAAAACGAAAATTGTTATTACATCGCTGATGGCCTTTATCCTGCTTTTTTCTGCGGATGCATTTGGCCAGCGCGGCCGAAGGGCTCCGGATGTTCGCCCTCAGCAGCGTTTTTCTGAGCGCCCGCTTGAACAGCGCACGGAAAGGCATCAGTTCGCTGATGTATGTCAGATGATCCCGGATCTTACGGAAGAACAGGAAGCGCAGATTAAGTCGCTGCGCCTTGAACAGCTTGAGCGGAATACGCAACACAGAAATGCCATGGATGAAATGCGAGCCCGGAAGCGTTCGATGATGACGGAAGCAGATCCTGACATGAGCGCCGTCAACAATGTGATTGATGAGATGACTGCATTAAGAAATGCGCAAATGAAAGAAAATGTGAATCATCGTCAGGCTGTTCGTGAATTGCTTACAGAAGAACAACGGGTGATTTTTGACAGCCGCACCGGGCGAATGAACCGGGACAGGGCTCATTCAGCCCGGTCCGGAGGAAGAGCCGGAGGAAGATCTCCTCAGGCAGGTGGCGGTCGCAGATAAGTTTACTGCCCGCATCAGTCTGCATATTAAATAACCGGAATGCAAAAAGGCTGCTCATTGAGCGGCCTTTTTTGTTGTGTCCGGGAATGGTCCTGGTTATTATTCCTTTAAGTCCCTGTACAGTGCATCTGCATCGTCGGGCTTCTTTGTCAGACGGCTGACGATGACAGTGGTCAGGGTAGCGATGATAAATCCCGGTATCAGTTCATACACAAGGTCTGCAAGTGCAGAAATCCTTATCCAGATAATAACAGTAATTGCCCCCGCAATCATTCCGGATATAATTCCTTTTTTGGTAGCTCCTTTCCAGAAAAGAGCCAGGATGGAGGTGGGGCCGAATGCTGCCCCCAATCCGGCCCAGGCGAACAAGACCAGCCAGAAAACCAGTTCCTCCGCCAGCAATCCCAGCACCAGGGAGAGTGCGACCAGCAAAATGACCACGCCGCGGCTCAGAAAAACCAGTCGTTTCTGCGGGATGTCCCGGTTGCGATGTATCAGTTTTTCATAAATATCCCTGACCAGGGCAGAGGCTGCCACCAATAGCTGGGAGTCAGCCGTGGACATAATGGCGGCAAAAATACTTGCGATGACAATGCCAAACATCACAGGATGCAGATGCTGGTTGGCCATTACCGGATAGATGTTTTCCTGGTCCGCTCCCGGCAACAGGCTGACATCCGGGAAGTAGATTTTCCCCACCATGCCTGTGATGACTGCTCCAAGCCCCATCAGCACATTGGCACTGGTGCCCACCATGGCAACCAGTTTCAGTTTTTTCGGGTCTTTGATTGACATATACCTGGCAATGATGTGCGGGTTTCCGGGTGACCCCAGGCCAATTCCTGCAAAACCGATTAAGGCGCCGGCCGACAACGCCAGGGGATTAAAAAACTGTCCGTTTGCCAGGGCGGAGGCTTCAATATAGAATGTGCTGAATCCGCCCAGATGGGAAATGGCAATAACGGGTAAAACGACCAGGGCGAATATCATAAATATCCCCTGTATGGTGTCGGTCAGGCTGACTGCCAAAAAGCCCCCGACCATGGTATAAAATAACACAATCACTGTGGTGAGGATAATGCCCTGGGTCTCGGAAATACTGAATGTTGACTCAAAGGCCTTGCCCCCGGCCACAAACTGGGCGGAAACGTAAGCGATCATGAAGATGATGATAATTCCGACCACCACAGATCGCAAAACGCCGGTTTTGTCATTGAACCTGGCCGCAAAAAAATCCGGCACGGTGATACAATCACGTTTTTCACTGAAGCACCGGATCCGGGGTGCATAAAAGAAAAAGAGAAAAAATTCGACCACTGTATATCCGGCAACTGCCCAAACGGCAGCAAACCCTATTTCGAACGCCATGCCGGTAACGCCCAGTAAGAGCCACGCACTTCTTCCACTGACAACTGCCGACAGGGCAACCACCAGCATGCCCATTTTCCGGCCCCCAATAAAAAAATTGGCGATCCCGCGAGAGGAAAAACGGGCTGCGTATATCCCGATCATGATAATCAGTGCCAGGTAGCCAATGAAGGACCAAACGGCTACCTGATCCACATTCATGGCAAAGGTTTGAACTTCTTCCATGGGTTGTCTGTTGGTTAAGACTGAAGTGTGAAGGCAAACCTAAGGCATTCTGGTTTTTTATCCAAGAAACACCGGAAAAAACTACAGGAAAAAGAGAGTTACCCCGGCTACGCTGATCATGGCTCCGATAAACTCCTTCCAGCTTACCGGATGCCTGAAGATAACAAAAGTGGCGGGCAGAATAAGAATGGGAGAGATGGCCATAATCGTGGAGGCGATCCCTGTGGCGGTATTCTGGACCGCGATCAGGGAGGAAGAAACGCCCAGAAACGGGCCGAATGTGGCTCCGATCAGCATGAGCCACATGGCTGTTTTGTTGCTGATCGCTATGCCCACCGCTTCCCATTTCCTGAATACATGAATGACAATGGCAAAACCGATGATGCCGGCCATCACCCTGATCTGAGTTGCCGAGAAAGGATCGTATTCTCTCATCCCAAACTTGCTGAGCACAAGGCCGGTAGCCTGACCAGCCGCTCCCATTACCGCGAAAAATACACCCTGAACAGGCACTTTGGTGATGTCCTTCTGGTCGCCTGCTTTTTTCCGTTGCTTATAAAAAATAACCAGGGCAATTCCCGACATGGTGAGGGCCATCCCCCCAATATGGATCCACTCCAGGGTTTCCCCCATCAACAGCCATCCCACGAAAGCGGCAATGGGAGGAACAAGTGTCATGATGAGCAGGGAGAGCCTGGATCCGATAACCGTAAATGCCTTGAAGAGAAACAGGTCGCCCACCACAAATCCGACAAGTCCGGATAAGGCAAGCCAAACCCAGTTGTAGGTGGTTGCATCGGCGGGGAAAAAGAAACCGCGCCGGATCCATGAGAAAAGGCTTAACAGCAGCAGGGCCATCACCAGCCGGATGATATTTACAGGAACACTGCCAACCTTGCGGCTTGCAGTTTCAAAAGCCATGGCCGTTATTGTCCAGCATACCGCGGTGAACAAGGCTGCCAGCTCACCTACTCTCATTTCCATATTGCCTGAATTTTGTTGGCAAAGGTATAAGAATTATGAAAGTGTCAAATATTTGTTAAACATGCCTCTAATGGCTTTCCCGTTTGATTTGCAAATAATTTTCTTTGTATATTTGCGCAAGTAATTGAATATTCCGGTATTAAACCAAACAACTTTATCTGATTATGAAAAAATTATTCCTTATCCTATTTGCATTTGCAGGTCTGGCGATTACATCCTGCGGAGGACAAGCTGCTCAACAAGAGGAGCAAGCTGCAGAAAACAAATCGATTGCGGAACTGGTTCAGGCCCCCATGGAATATGAAGGCCAGACTGTCACTTTTGACGGGATTATTGGCCATATGTGCCAGACCAGTGGCGATAAAATGCGGGTTCATCATAAAGAAGACACGGCCTATTCCATACTGGTTATGCTCGGTGATCTTCAGGATCAGGTTGAATATGAGTATGAGGGTCGCGAAGTCAGTATTACAGGTGTAATGACTGCTGTGCTTGCCAATGAGGGGGAAGCTGCAAACGATGATCACGATCATGAAGACGATCATGATTGTGAGTCCACCGAGGCTGCCATTCAAAGGCTTGAAGAGCGGGGCGTTGATCCTGACATCCGGGCTGTTGTTGAATTAAAGGATTTTCAGCTCCAATAATGTGATTGGCTGCAATCTGTTTACTCCCTGAAACTTTTTCCAACTGCCGGACCTGATAATCCGGCAGTTTTTTTATGAGGGCAGTCCTGCTTCTTTGGCAATAAAGGTTAGTGTGGAAAAAATTTCTCTTGCCATGGGTTTGCTGATTTTGGACAGTCCGAGGTAATTCTGGCGTACTTCATTCATGAGCGGCAGCCCCGGCTTTTCGTTGCGCATGTTCGCCATGATAAGCGTTGAAATGGCTGTCCTGAGATGGTTTCCTTTCATTCTGCATGTGAGCCGGGAGTGGTGGGCAGGGTGGAGGTGAATATAAGCGCTGTCATGATCCTCATTTTTCCGAAGTATCCATTCTGAGCCATCAGAAACGGTAATCTGCCAGAACAATTGATTTGAACTGTCTATCCAGCGGAAGTAATCTTCTTTTTCATAGGCCTTGAAGCCGAGTAAGGTATTTACAATATCATGGGCAATTTCATCCGGGGTCATCCCGCCGGAATAAATGTCAAACTGAGACTCCCCCAGGGTTTTTGTTTTGGCCACAAACAAGGGGAAAAGCTGCTCCGGCTTGGCGGCCCATTTGCGTACTGCTCCTGCCAGGAACCCGAGATGGTGTTTCCATCCGTTGAGCATGATCGGAGGATTTGTGCAGCTTATGGTTTTAACCATTGTTTCCATCACTGTTTGTCGCTGTTTTTCATTTTATTCACTATAACTTAATACGGTACAAATATACGGGCATTGTATCGAAATGCAGAACTTTATGTGCATATCAATGCATTTTTTCGGACATTTGTATCGGTTTTAATTATTTTAAAATGAGTGAAGACAAGAAGATCATATTTTCCATGGTTGGGGTCAGCAAGGTATTTCCCCCCGGAAACAAGCAAGTGCTGAAAGATATTTACCTCTCTTTTTACTACGGTGCAAAAATCGGGATTATCGGACTGAACGGATCCGGAAAATCAACCCTGATGCGAATCATTGCCGGTGAAGAGAAATCCTTCCAGGGAGAAGTCGTTTTCTCCCCCGGATATTCGGTAGGACACCTGTCGCAGGACCCTGTGCTTGATCCATCCAAAACAGTGAAAGAGATCGTTCAGGAAGGGGTGCAGGAAGTGGTGGATATTCTGAAGGAGTACGAGGAGGTAAACCTGAAGTTTGCCGACCCGATGGGAGATGAGGAAATGACGAAACTGATTGAACGGCAGGGCGAGCTTTCGGATCTGATTGAGCAACACGGAGGCTGGGACCTTGACAGCAAGCTTGAGCGTGCCATGGATGCACTTCGCTGCCCTGATCCTGATACCTCAATCGCCCATTTAAGCGGCGGAGAACACAGGAGGGTGGCTTTATGCCGGCTTCTTTTGCAGGAACCTGACATTTTGTTACTGGATGAGCCTACCAACCACCTGGATGCTGAAAGTGTTGACTGGCTTGAGCAACACCTGCAACAGTATAAGGGCACGGTGATTGCCATTACACACGACCGGTATTTTCTTGATAATGTGGCTGGCTGGATCCTGGAACTTGACAGGGGTGAGGGAATCCCGTGGAAAGGAAACTATTCTTCCTGGCTGGAACAGAAAACCAGGCGCCTGGAAATGGAGGAAAAAACAGAAAGCAAACGCCGCAAAACCCTTCAAAGGGAGCTGGAATGGGTACGTATGTCTCCGAAAGGAAGACGCGCCAAAGGAAAAGCCAGGCTGAACTCCTATGAAAAAATGCTTGGAGAGGATGTGAAGCAGAAAGAAGAACGGCTGGAAATTTTTATCCCTGATGGTCCCAGGCTGGGGGATAAAGTGATTGAAGCAGCCAGTATCAGTAAAGCATTTGGGGAAAACCTGCTCTTTCAGGATTTGAGCTTTGCACTGCCTCCTGCAGGAATCGTCGGTATTATCGGACCCAATGGTGCGGGAAAAACAACCTTATTCCGGATGATGATGGGACAGATTCCCCCGGACGATGGGCGCTTTGAACTTGGAGATACAGTGAAAATCGGCTATGTGGATCAGGCTCACGCCGATATTGATCCGGAAAAGACTGTTTGGGAAGTCATTTCGGGGGGACATGATACCATTAACCTGGCAGGCCGGCAGATGAACAGTCGTGCCTATGTGGCCAGGTTTAATTTTACTGGTGTCGACCAGGGCAAAAAGTGTGGCGTTTTGTCAGGGGGTGAAAGAAACCGTTTGCACCTTGCCATGACGTTGAAAAGTGAGGCGAATGTCCTGCTACTTGACGAACCCACCAACGACATTGATGTGAATACCCTCCGGGCCCTGGAAGAGGGACTGGAGAATTTTGCCGGATGTGCGGTAATCATCACGCATGACCGTTGGTTCCTGGACAGGATTGCCACTCACATACTCGCTTTTGAAGGGGATTCACAAGTTTACTTTTTTGAAGGAGGATACTCTGATTATGAAGAAAACAGAAGAAAGCGTCTCGGAAACATTTCCCCCAAACGTATTAAATATCGCAAACTCAAAACTGATTAAACTTTATTCAAAATCTGATTGATAATGACGGATACCAAACAATTAAAGGATACCGCCACCCAGGTCCGGCGGGACATCTTGCGAATGGTTTATGAGGCCCAGTCAGGCCATCCCGGTGGCCCGCTTGGTGCAACCGAATTGCTGACAGCTTTGTATTTTAAGGTGCTGAAACACAACCCTGAAAATTTCAGCATGAAAGGGGAGGGCGAAGATCTGTTTTTTCTGTCCAATGGTCACTTGTCCGCCGGCTGGTACAGTGTGCTGGCGCGGAGTGGTTATTTTGACGTGAAGGAGCTGAGTACCTTTCGGCGTATTGATTCCCGGTTGCAGGGGCACCCGGCTACAGAGGAAGGGCTTCCCGGGATAAGGGTCGCAAGCGGTTCTCTCGGGCAAGGGTTGAGTGTGGCCTGCGGAGCCGCGCTGACAAAAAAGTTGAATGGTGACGACCGTCTGGTATATTGCCTGATGGGAGACGGGGAGCAGCAGGAAGGCCAGATATGGGAAGCAGCCATGTTTGCAGCGGGCAGAAAAATTGACAACCTGATAGGGATCATTGACTATAACGGTCAGCAGATCGACGGAGCGGTCAATGATGTAATGCCCCTGGGAGATTTAAAAGCCAAATGGGAGGCCTTTGGCTGGAGGGTGCTCGAAATGGAGGGGAACAAAATGGAAGCTGTTCTTGAAACACTGGAGGAGGCCCGTTCGCATTGTAAGCAGGGGGAGCCGGTAATGATTCTGATGCATACCGAGATGGGATTTGGTGTGGACTTCATGATGGGGACCCACGAGTGGCACGGAAAACCGCCGAATGAAGAGCAGTTTGAACGTGCCATGGCAAATTTTGAAGAAACCCTGGGAGATTATTAACACATTATTGGTTCACATTTATTTCATTGATTTATGAAGGCGTATACATATCAAGAGAAAAAAGATACTCGTTCCGGTTTTGGTGCCGGACTGCTTGAGGTTGGACAAAAAAATCCTGATGTGGTCGGGTTATGTGCAGATCTTACCGGATCCTTGAAAATGAACGATTTCCAGGATGAATTCCCGGATCGTTTCTTTCAGGTAGGAATTGCCGAGGCGAACATGATGGGTGTGGCAGCCGGATTGGCCACCGGCGGAAAAATTCCGTTTACAGGTACCTTTGCCAATTTCAGCACAGGCCGGGTTTACGACCAGATCAGGCAGTCCATTGCGTATTCACATAAAAATGTCAAAATTTGTGCTTCCCATGCAGGCATCACTCTCGGGGAGGATGGCGCCACCCATCAGATTCTGGAAGACATCGGAATGATGCGGATGCTGCCCAATATGACCGTGATTGTTCCCTGTGATTACAATCAGACCAAAGCCGCCACCTTGGCCATCGCCGATCACAATGGGCCGGTTTACCTGAGGTTTGGACGACCGAAAGTGCCAAACTTTACCGATCCGGAGCAGGTGTTTGAGATTGGTAAAGCTGTGGTAATGAACGAGGGCAGCGACGTAAGTATTTTTGCTGCCGGTCATCTTGTCTGGGAAGCGATTGAAGCCGGAAAAGCCTTGTCTGCCAGAGGGATCAGTGCGGAGGTAATTAATATTCATACCATTAAACCTTTGGATGAAAATCAAGTCATACAATCTGTAAGAAAGACTTCCTGCGCCGTAACTGCAGAAGAACATCAGGTTTTTGGCGGGTTGGGAGACGCTGTTTCTCAGACCGTGGCACGGCATCATCCGGTGCCGGTTGAACTGGTAGGGGTGAATGACCGCTTTGGCGAAAGCGGAAAACCGGATGAACTGATGAAAAAGTTCGGACTTTCTGCCAGCAACATTGAAGAGGCGGCATTGAGGGCCATCAGCAGAAAGCAGGCTTAAGAAAACGGAAAAATGCAACAGTATACGGATGATGAACTGCTGGAAATGTTTCAGAATGGAGACAATCCTGACTACGCCTTCAATCTTATTGTCCGTAAATACCAGGAGCCCGTATACTGGCATGTTCGCCGCCTGGTGATCAGTCATGACGATGCCAATGACGTGGTGCAGGATGTTTTTGTAAAAGCCTGGAAAGGACTGGGTAAATTCCGAAAGGACTCGGCTCTTTATACCTGGCTTTATCGGGTGGCAACCAATGAAGCGCTTTCATTTCTGAAAAAACGGAAATTGCGTTATTTTCTTCCCCTTGTTGATGTTTCCCGGCAGCTGGAGGAAACCATGGAGGCTGATGTGTATTACCAGGGATCTGAAATGGAAAAACAAGTGCAGAAAGCCATTTTGTCCCTGCCGGAGAAACAACGGGCTGTTTTTAACCTTCGGTATTACGATGAAATGAAATACGAAGATATGTCAGAGGTGATGGGCACTTCTGTGGGGGCTTTAAAAGCGTCCTATCATCACGCAGTCAAAAAGATCGAGAAATATATCGGATCATGATTAAACCATTGAGTTATTTCGTTATCTAACAACAGAGCGTCCATGAATTGAGAAGTGATGTTGTTTTTTATCCGATATCCTGTATCTTAGTGATGTGGGCGGGTATAATCCAATCACCCGATTATGAAAAAAGAAAAGAAACATATTATACAGCAGGAGCTCTCGGAGTTAGGGAGCAGGCTCGGAAAGCGTGAGCATGAGAAGGAGCAAAGTGAGTTCCGGGTTCCGGGTGATTATTTTGCACAACTTCCCTCCAGGGTTCAGGAAAAGGTGCTGCAACAGCGCGGTTCTCAAAGCCCTTCTTTCGTGCATATTGCATACAGGAGGATTATTCCGGTAGTGTCTGTGGTCGTTATTCTGGCTGCTGTTATCTTCGGGCTGTTCTTTTATGAGAGCAATGATGCCGGATCAACCCTGGTAATGGAGGATTATCCTGAACTGCAATATTTTGCCAACCAGCCCGGTTTTGATGAAAGCCTAATAGTCAATGCAATTCTCGAATCTGACCTGACCGTGGAAGAAATTCTGTACGGACTTGATTATGGTCTTTTTGATGACGAACTGTTGGGGGATGAAATAGAGGCTTATGATGAGCTGATGGAGGATATATTTGAGAAATCACAATATTACGGGATGGACAGCAGGCATATGCTGTCATATCTCGATTAACGAATAATCCGGAGGATAATGAATTATATGGAAAAATACACTGTTGTTCGATTTGCCACGCTGGTTCTGATGCTGGTATTTGCCTTAGGGGCATCCGCACAGGTGCAGCGGGGGGCAAGGCAACCCGACAGGCGTGCCGACGAACGTATGAAAGCCATCGAATCAAGACGGATTGCCTATCTGACTCAACAGATGTCGCTGTCTTCTTCCGAAGCTGCTGAATTCTGGCCGATCTACAATGAATACAATGAGCAGGTGGAAAACATTTCCGAGGGATTTCGTCAAAAACGTGAAGAACTTCCCGAGCCGCAGAATATGAGCGAGGAGGAAGCTGAATTGTATGTCAGGCTGGAATTGGAGCGTTTTGAGGAGTCTGCCGCCTTAAGAAGGTCGTATACACAAAAGATGCTGGAGGTGGTTTCAGCCCGGCAGGTGGCCATTCTTTTTGATGCGGAGCGGGAGTTTAACCGAATGCTTTTTCGTGAAGCTCAGCGTCGCCACCGGCAGGACGGAAGGGGTGGAGGTCAGTAGGCGGAAGAATCGTCAGATAACTTCTGCAGATTCATCCGGCAGCCATCCTGTGTGACCATCCGGCAGTCGAATTTCCAACCAGCTGTTCATGGTTGTGATTACTTCAACCTTTATGCCTTCCGGCAGGATGAATAATTCCTGTCCGTTATCTCCCGGAGCACTCCGGGCCGCCACGTTGCCTTCCATAACCACCGCATGCTGTTTCACATATTCCAGGTGGTATTGCCTCCCTGCCGCGTAAAGACTGACAAGGATACCCAGCAGAAAGACGGCCGCAAATACCAGGTAAAACCTTTTCCCGGCGGGGGAGGGTGTCACATACACCGTGGCAAGAGAAACAGCCAAAACAAGTACCAGGATAATGGCTGTCCATGCCCAGGCATCCGCCCCTTGTAATCCCGTGAAATAATCCCTCCATTCCAGGATCCGTGGTTTGGGCAGAATATGTTCTTCTCCGGGTATGCTTTCTCTTAGTAAATTGAT
>SL_3KL_010_SEDDRAFT_10003835_pt1 | contig 13630 bp, 10 predicted proteins | sample SodLakKL_010_SED_2_FD_10381 | JGI IMG/M metagenome (IMG submission 10381)
GTCTTATCTTGAGACAGTTGATCAACATAATCGAAGCAGCTTTGGAAGTCCAATGCCTGGTTAAAACGCAGCAGAATCGCAGCCAGAACCCGCCCTTCACCGTCCGCATCCCAGTCATGTAAATAAAAGTCTTCCTGGTCTCCACCCTGATTATTAATTATATGGCCATATTCCGCCATTTTCTTCTCGACAGCTACTAAATAAGCATTGCATTTAGCATACTTGATCAATGTAGGCGTTTCAGCCTTCCCAACATCTAACAAGCCCTGGCCAACTGCGCGCACTTCTTCCAGTGGAGAACTGAGCATTTTACATATGGCATATTCAAGAGACCTGGCATTAATCGTCACCCCAACATTTGCCAGCGATGAAGCCGGTAAGAGGAATCGGCAGATATCCACAGCTGCTGGTTTCAGCCGACGTTCATAGGCTTGATCTGATTCCCCCGCTTCCCTAGGCATCGTCCCGGACAACCAATCCTTGACACGCGGAATGCAACCAAGATAGGTATCGAATAGCTGCTGACAGGTGTGGATGTACTCATCCGCTAAAGCATGCCCCACCAACTCATCAGGCAAATAAAAGGCATCCTGATCCCATTGCTGATAGCGGGTTGATTTTTCTGTATAAGATGCTAACCGGTTACCCTCGATCGTTTCAATCGCCAGCCGGGAAACGTTTTCCAAAGCCAAATGCAAAACAGCATGCTCCGCCACCGAAGCATGCCCATACCCAACCACCCATTTTTCATGAAAGCGTGCAGAACGCTCATCATTCAATTCAGCAGCAATCTCGTCAAAGGGCTTGGGTGAGCGGGAAGTCTTGGCAAAGGCAACCGCAATTGTTTCTGGGCTGTAATCCTTAGGGTTGAGCAGGTAGATACGTCTAGGTTTTGGCATATTGAAAGATCTTCCTTGCCTTGGATTTATCACGTTCTATCTGAGCCAGGAAGGCATCAACGCCTGAGAACATCTGCTCATCCCTGAGCTTCTCAACAAATGCCAGGCTCATTGTCTTTCCGTAGATGTTACCATCAAAATCCAGGATGTGTGTTTCGATATTTTCCTGTATCTGGTTTTCAAAGGTGGGACGAAATCCAATATTGGTGATTCCCTGGTAGACCTGGTCGTGAAGATTCACCAAGGTGGCATAAACCCCAACAGCTGGTAGTTTCTTTTCTTGCCAGAAACTTAGATTTGCTGTCGGTAAACCAATCCTTCCCCCGCGATCAGAACCATGCGTCACCACCCCAGCTACTTGATAGGGGCGCCCCAAAAGTGTGGCAGCTTCCGCAACTGCACCTTCATCCAGCATTCGACGGATCTTGGTGGAAGAAATTTCTGTATCGCTTAGCTTGACTTGCTGATCGTGTCAACAGAGAAGGAATATTTTTGACCTAAGGTCTTCAATACCGGGATCGTCCCCTGCCGGTCTTTTCCTAAGGCAAAGTCTTCACCCACAACCAATACACCTAATCCTAATTTTTTCTTTAGTTCAGATACAAAAGCTTCTGCGCTCAGGCTGGCAAAGTCTTGGTTGAAACCAAACGTAAATACCTGGTCTACCCCTAACCCGAGCAGGTGTTGTTCCTTTTCGCCTGGGCTTGAGAGGTAGTAACCTGGCGCTCGTCCGTCTTCAAAAGTTTTACGACGCTTGAAAAATGTATTGGGGTTAGGAAAGAAGGTCACCACAAGCACAGCACGCTCATTTTCTTGTGCTGCTTGAATCATCTGGTTGATGATGGCTTGATGACCTAAGTGTACACCATCGAAATTACCGATGGTAATCAACGAATCTTGATAGGGCATCGTCTGTAATGCCCCAAATTCAACGATATCCACATCAGGTTGAAAGACATCTTTCATAAAAAAGACAACCCATCATCATAAAAGCAGCCCTCTCTCGGTCTATGAAGACCTCGAAGAGCACTTCGCAGAGGGCAACTTTATGATAAATCTAATTCAAAAGGAAGATTTTTCCTAAGTGAAGAATACCTTTCTCGGCTGCCATTCTTTTTCTTCTGCCACATACTCCATTAAGGCAACTAGTTCACCCTGCTGACTGATCGCCCGAACCCAATGGTCGGGGTTTTCAGGTGGTACCTCTACGGGAACACGATGCCCATGGCGAACCAAATCAACCTCTTCATGGCTTAACTCGCGAGAAGGCCAATCACTTAGGGCTTCAGCCGCTGGGATCAGGTATTTATACCAATCACCATTATCAAAAGCTTCCTGGAGTTTACGCAGTGGAACCGCATCCCTTAGAGCAAACTCACCGCTCTTGGTTCGGCGCAGACCAACCAAATGACCACCACAACCCAGGGCTTCACCCAGGTCACTCGCCAAAGAACGCACATAGGTTCCTGATGAGCAGTAAACATCCACAATAGCTTCTGGCGTATCCCACTCAAGCAGCTCAAGGTGGTACACATCTATTTCCTTAGGTTCAAGTTCAACCTCTTCACCCTCTCGTGCCAGCTCATATGCTTTTTTACCGCGAATCCTTTTAGCAGAATATGCAGGAGGCATTTGCTCAACTGTTCCTTCAAATTGCTTTAATGCCTCTTCAATCTCTTCGTATGTAACTTCCACGGGAGATCGGGTCAGGACTTCTCCGTCCCCATCATAGGTGTCAGTCGTTTCGCCCAACCGGATGATCGCCTGGTAACGCTTATCCGAAGCCGAAACATATTCACTCAGACGCACCGCTGGACCAACTAATACCACCAGTACGCCGGATGCGCGCGGGTCTAGTGTGCCGGTATGACCAGCACGACGAATCCCGGTCCCCTCTCGCACAACATTGACAACGCCATGGGATGACATACCTACCGGTTTGTCAATTACCAATACCCCTGAAACAGCATCCTTTATGTTAAATCCTTGTTCACTCATATGATTCTTCCTATCTCCCTGAGGGTAAATTTAGTTAAGCTCCTTTTGATTTTGACTATTTTTTAATAAATCTAGTGTTTCCTGGATAACCTTCTCTTTAACTTCGGCTAAAGTGCCATTAATGTCTGCCCCCGCTGCGGCTGCATGCCCCCCACCTCCAAATTGGTATGCAATTCCCGAGACATCTAAACCGGGTCCTGTTCTCCAGCTAACTTTTACAGTTTTGTTTGGTTGTTCGACAAAAATTAAAGCAATTTCAGCTTCTCGCACTGATGATAAGACGTTCACCAAGTCAGCATCATCGCCTCCAGCATACCCTATTTTTTCACGGTCAGCAAGGGTTAAACTGGTCCAAACCAAACCAGCATTTTGTTCTACTCGATTCAATCCAGCTCCCCAATAACGCACCGCCTTGAATGACCGCAACACTAGTTCTTCAGTGTAAACCGATGTCAGATCACCGCCCAGGTCGATTAATTCTGCAGTTTTGCGCAAGAGGTCTGCATCAACATTGGGTGTTCTGAATCCAATTGTGTCTCCAACAATCCCAGCCAGCAAACAGGTTGCAATATCTGCATTAAAGGATAAGCCCCAGGCTGTCAGGTGATCAAAAATGATCGCAGCTGTGGCCACTTGTTGAGGTTCAACCACATTGAACACACCAAAAGCAAGATTGGTCTTATGATGGTCAACAACCAGGTCTGGCTGTCCGTAACCCGAAAGAACCGAGCCTACCCGGTCTGGGTCTGAACAGTCCACCACAATCACCATGTCTGTCTCACCAGTGGGCACCTGCCTGATCTCATCAGATCCCGGCAGGTAGTGGTATTTTTCGACACCATCAACCAGCACCATTTGCACAGCTTTGCCAATTTTTTTGATAGCCAAACCCAATCCCAATACCGAACCCACTGCATCTGCATCAGGGCGGACGTGGGAAAGGATCAAAAACCGCTGGTTGGCTTGAATTGTTTCTGCAATTTGTCGATGAACATCATCCATCCGCGTTGTTTCCAGCTGTTTCCTCACTATCGTCATCGACATCAATACCGCGTGCTTCCCGTTCTTTCCGAATTTCATCCAAAAGTGATTCGATTCGATCAGCCTTCTCTGGGGTTTCATCCCAATAGAACCTTAATTTTGGCATTACGCGCAATTTCACTTCCTGGCTCAGGCTAAAACGGATGAAACCGCCGGCATTCCTCAAACCATCAAGGATATCCTCAGCCTGACTGGAACCAGCCAGTGAAGATACATAAACATTGGCAAAATCCAACTCTCGATCCACCGAGACATCCGTGACATAAACACCCTCGAGCCTTGGATCACTAACCTTGGATTCTAAAATTTCCGTTAGCACTTGTTTGATCTGATCCTGAATCCTTTTTAATCTTATATCTGAAGGCATCCTATCCTCTTCCTAAACCCTTTCCTCTTCGATTACATAACACTCAAGCACATCACCTTCATTGAATTCGTGAAACTGCTTAAGGGCGATGCCGCATTCAAAACCTTCGCGCACTTCTCTAACATCATCTTTTTCACGTTTCAGCGAGCCAATTTCACCATCAAATATTATCACATCGTTTCTTTTAACCCGTATTCGTCCGTTACGCCGAATCTCCCCGTCAATTACCCGGCAGCCAGCGGCAACTTTGAACCGGGAGACATTGAAAGTGGCTAACACCTGTGCACGTCCAATCGTACGTTCAACCATTTCCGGTTCCAACATGCCTTTGAGCGCCTTTTCAACATCTTCAATCAGGCGATAGATAATTGTATAAACTCGAATTGAAACCCCCTCTTTCTCTGCTAAACGTTCAGCTGCGTTATCCGCTGTTACTGCAAATCCGATCACAATGGCATCAGAAGCAGCCGCCAGCATCACATCACTTTCAGAGATATTGCCAGTTTCCTGGTGCAGGATATTAATTGAAATATTTTGCTGCTTTTCACTCAATTCATTCATTGAGTTTACGATCGGCTCCAATGAACCTTGCACGTCTGCTTTGACAATTAAGCGCAATTCCTGTTCTTCACCAGCTTGCATTTTCGCAAAAAGTTCTTCAAGGGAGACCTTTGGCGCAGCACCCTTTGTTTTTTCTTCAGTTTCCATTTCAGAGACAATCGAACGAGCTTCTTTTTCCGAATCAATCACCCTGAAAATATCACCTGCTTTGGGGACATCATTCAACCCCATCACCATGATTGGCGTGGACGGCCCAGCTTTTTTAATCTTTTGACCGCGGAAGTCAAACATCGCTTTGATTCGGCCGTAAGATTTTCCTGCCAGGATCGTTTCGCCAACATTTATCGTCCCGTTCTGAAGCAACAACGTTGCCATAGCACCACGGAATCGGTCCAATTCGCCCTCAACCACGGTTCCTAAAACTTCACCCTTGGGGTTTGCCATAATATCCTGGTTGTCAGCCACTAACAAGATCGCCTCCATCAGGTCATCCAATCCCTCTTGTTTCTTTGCTGACACTGAAACCACGATCGTATCACCATCCCATTCATCAGGCACCAACCCAATCTCAGACAGCTGCCGTTTAGCAAGTTCGGGGTTCGCGGATGGCAAGTCGATCTTATTTAATGCAACGACAATCGGCACCCGGGCAGCTTTAGCATGGTTTGCCGCTTCACGTGTCTGTGGCATCACACCATCATCTGCTGCCACCACTAAGATGACAATATCTGCACCCTGTGCGCCACGCGCTCGCATTGAAGTGAAGGCTGCATGACCTGGCGTGTCTAAAAAGGTGATCTTTTTACCCATGTGCTCTACCTGGTATGCACCAATATGCTGGGTGATACCTCCCTCCTCACCTCCTGCAACATTGGCTTGTCGGATGGCATCCAGCAGTGTGGTTTTACCATGATCAACATGCCCCAATATCGTCACCACAGGCGGCCTGGGCTGTAAATTTTTTACATCCTCATCGGCCAAAACTTGCCGCCATAAGGGAACTTCACCGATATCTTCAGGTTTTTCTTCTTCAATTTGCTCTAGCTCAGGTTCAAACCCCAATTCACTGGCCACAACTGCAGCCGTGTCAAAGTCTACATTCTGGTTGATACTGGCCATAACCCCATTGGCCATCAAGACCTTGATCACCTCAATTGGGCTTGTTTCCATCTTTTCCGCCAGATCACGCACACTGATGCTGTAGGGTAAGATGATCTTATTCATTTCGTTATCGCTCACACAACACCTCCTAGTTTTTCCCCTTCCGACGGTATGCTGTCATACCAGCGGACTCAAAAAATCGAATAATAAAATTTGCTGAGCTCTGCACTTCCAGGGAGCGATCTGATGACCTTATCTCATCAGGATGATTCCTCTGCCCCCTCTTGAGCCCCTGTCACTTCAGGAACATAATTCTCGATAAAAGCCAAGAGATCACTTTTTTCCTGATTCGTGAGCTTGGTCCTCAAAGCATGGTCAAGAGCGCCTTTTATGCCGCGATCCCAACAGGATCGATCATCGTGCAAATATGCTCCCCTGCCGTGAGCCTTCCCGGTCAAATCAACCGTAACCCCTTCTGGACTTTTTACAATCCGGATTAAGGATCTTTTGGGTAAAACTTCCCGGCAGCCCACGCACGTTCGGCGTGGTATATGCTTGCGGCGACGTTTTGTTTTCTTGACCATTTAAGCTCTGTACTTTCAGTCGCTGCTCATTTTTTTTGTTTACCATTCATCCCAACGGTCATAATCGTCAGAAGATGGACGTTGTTTCTTTCGTTTCTTCTTTTTTGTTGGTCGCTGCTCTTCCCGGGCATCATCATCCTCGAATTTAGGTTTCTCAGACTCATAATAACCATATTTCGAAGCATCATAAGAGAAGATTTTGTCGAACTCATCTTCCTCTTCTTCTTCATCTTCTTCTTCTTCTTCGGCAGGTTCTTCAGGAACAACCTCTTCAACAGGTTCAGCCTCTTCCGGCTCATCAGCCACTGCTTCCTCTTCCTCAACCTCAGCAACAACTGCTTCAGGTGCCTCTTCAGGAATTTCAGCATCGATCACTGATTCTTCCACTGGTGCAACCGCTGGGGTAACTGCCTCTTCAGGAACAGTCTCTTCTGGTACTGTTTCCTCGGGGATTACCCGTAAAGCATCAGTAAGTTCTTGGATTTCCTCAAAGGATTTGGGGCCAATGCCGTTTAATGCCAAAATTTCATCAGGATCCAACCGCATCTGCAGCACCAGGTCACCTAATGTTTCGATCCCGCCTTCTTGCAGAATAAACAGGATATGTTCTTTGAGTTCCACATCAAGAATGTCAATCTCAAAAGTCAATTCTGGAACGGTTGCCAGGGCTTCTTGATAACGGCGTTTCTCTTCCTGGCCCTCCTCACGGCGTTTTTCTTCAATTCGCTTTTCAACCCTGTCGATGAACTTCGCCATCAAATCATAATCTTCAGGTGGAAGCGGTCGACCTTCAGCTTTTTTCTCAAGCATGATGCCAACCTTCTCCATTGTTTCTGCCTCACGCTGCGCCATTTTTGCATAACTCGGAATTTCATGCAGCTTGTTCAGGGCATCACCGGCAGCTTCCACCAGGCTCTTGATATCAATCCGCCAACCAGTAAGCTTTGCAGCCAGACGGGCGTTTTGTCCATCACGCCCAATAGCCAGGGATAATTGGTCTTCGGGAACCACGACGGTCGCGGTTTTACCCTCATCTTCATCTTCTACCAGGTAGACACCAACAACACGGGCCGGGCTGATCGCTTTAGCAATAAAAGCAGCTGCGTCATTGCTCCACTCAATAACATCAATCTTTTCATCACTGAGCTCGCGCACAATTGCTTGGATGCGCACCCCCCTCACACCGACACAGGCACCTACAGGGTCGATTCCCTGTTGAGATGCAGATACAGCGACCTTCGCTCGCTGGCCTGGTTCGCGGGCTATGGAGCGAATTTCGACCACACCATGGTAAATCTCAGGAACCTCATTTTCCAGCAGACGGCGCAAGAAATTACGATGCGCTCGCGATAAGAATATCTGGGGACCTCGGTTGCTCTCTTTAACTTCATAGACATAACACCGAATTCGGTCATGCACCCGCAGACGCTCACGCGGGATCATGTCTTTCCGCAGCATGGTGCCTTCAGCCTTCTTATCCAAACCAATGGTTGCAGCGCGTCCGGTGACTGCCTGAACAATACCGCTGACAATTTCACCAACTTGCTTTTCAAAATAGTCGAATTGGATATCGCGCTCCGCTTCGCGGATGCGTTGCTGGATGACCTGCCGCGCTGTTTGGGCAGCAACACGACCGAAGTTCTCCGGTGTGGTTTCCACAACAACCATATCCCCCAAATCTGCTTCAGGGTCAACCTCGCGCGCTTCACTTAATAAGACTTCCGTACGCTCATCCTGGACATCTTCCACAACTTCCTTCTCTGCGTAGATCTCCACCAAGCCAGAGTCCATATCAACTTTTGCTTCCACAAGCTGCGCATTCGAAGCATTTACTGCTCTCCGATACGCAGACACCAAAGCCGATTCAAGCGCCTCAAGGATCACATCCCTGCTGAGCTGTCGGTCTTCAACAACCTCATTAAACGCGAGGGTAAATTCACTTTTCATCGTTCTTCTTACTCCACATGTCTAGTCTTGCTATTTACACAGAAAAGTGGGGGGCACCCACTTTTCGACGCAAAGGGTATGAAAAATAAGCCTAAGCTTATCAACTCACTTGTGATTTTAGCACAAATGAAAATGAGTGGCAAGAGAGAGTTTCAAGATCCACATATAATATCAGCACCAATTTCATTGGAACAACATAAACCTCTTGTGTTGAACCTACCCATACTGAGAACCACACTTTAGGGCGCTTGTTTTCCACTTTCAATTAATGTAGAATGGTTTTAACTAAACAGCAGATACCACAAAAAATAATTCGAAAGATCCATACCATCACAGAGACTGCCTGATAAACTTACCTTTACTCGAATCGGATAATGCTTTCTTAACCAAGGAGGAAAACATGGTTAACAATCAACATTTCAGCATCCCGATCAAACCTGGCCGAGTAAGTGAAGTCGTCAGCCTGATGCTAGGCAATCCGTCAGGGCAAATCAAAGAATGGCACTGTGAACCGATTCATGGCGGTGTTGAAGCTTTGAATTCTATCTTTCGCTGCCAAGGAACGGCTCAATCTGGCGATAAGCTGATACCCTGGTCGATAATCGCCAAAACGACCTCCAAGGGGCTTGAATCTGAACATCCGGAAGGCTACCGCTATTGGAAGCGTGAAGCACAGGTATACCAATCTGATCTTATAAAAAACCTCCCTGAACACCTCTCCACACCTCAAGTTTATGCCGTAGATGAGGATTCTGAGAACACTGTCGTTATCTGGATGGAGGATTTGAAAGATGATTTTTTCGGGAATTGGTCATTAGAGGGGTGTGAAAATGCGGCTTACCAGCTTGGGTTGTTTAACGGCAGCTATTTATCACACCAAAGCCTCCCCGATGATGATTGGATCACCCGTGACTGGTTGGAAAAGTATGTACATCATGCAAGCCCAATGATTGATTTTATCTCCGACAACCCGGGTGACCCATTGGTGAAATCATTATATGGAAAGACAGTTCCATTTATTTTGGCCTTATGGCAAATCCGAACCGATCTCTTTCGCTACCTTACTAAGATGCCCCAGGTTTTCTGCCATCAAGACACCATAAAACGTAACCTGTTTATTAACCAGGGCCGTCTGACCGCCATTGATTGGGGTTATGCAGGTATTGCGCCCCTCGGCACAGACCTAGTCCCTTTGATCGCTTATCTTCCAGGGTTGAATGAATTTCCACAAGATCAACTGCATGAAATGAGCCGAGTGTGCTTCAATGCCTATTTGCGCGGGGTCAAAACCATCAACCCACACATCTCAGGACGTTCCCTTCGGCGAAGTGTGCTGTTCACCCTTTTATTGCGCTATCTGTTTGGAGGAAATATTGGTGAGCTTTTCCCTGCATTATTGGATAAAGAAACGCGTGACTTCACTGCCAAAGCCTTTGACAAAACGGTTGAAGAACTCTCCAAAAAAGATGCGGTTTCCGATCAGTATTATGAAGCCAAAGTTTTCGAAGCCCTTAAATTAATGAACATCAAAACTTTGATCAAGTTTTTTTATTATTATCTTGCCTTCAGTGTGTGGTACAAGCGACATACCGGTCCCAAAGCCTGACGATAACAATGTGATGAAACATTCCAGGCAAGATTTTCCACGTCTAAAGTACCATTATTCACTCAATGTAATTATTTTGAAAATGGCTAAAAATCTTATCAACCTAACAAAACAGGTTCATATCCATTTCCTCTGGGGGCAGAGAAACTGAAGCTTGCACAAAGCATTGATGGACCCTTTACTGAATACCGGCATGGCCTTATTGTGGATAACAATCTTGTCAACAAAGGGTACCAACATAATAGAGATGAATGTGTCCTTCCTGATTAGCTGGGCGTTTTTAGTTGCTGCCTCAGCTATCCTGCCATCTCTGATAATGATCCTGTCCTGGAAGATTCCAAATAAACCATAGGGATGATTGTGTCAATCCTGGTTGGCATCATTGCCTTAGTCAACCTGATCATGTTCAGCTTGAGTCTGTTGGCTCTCGATGGGTTGGACCCAGCGACAGCGCCCATGCCAATCAATCAGTCTGGGATCATCGCAATTACCCTCAGTTTTGATGATATCGTCATTCTATGACTAACCATCACAAATAATCTGCCTAAATCTGGAAAAAAACCATATATCCGATGATTATTTCGCTAATTCAAGTTGTAGATCTTTGGTTATCCCAATTGGCACAAAATTTTATGACATATAAAAGAGAAAAACCGGGAGTAAATCATTTACCGATTATAATTAGGCTGAATAAAAGACCAAGATTGGAGATTTAGTACCTATGAAACAAGATTTTCTGTGGTGGCGCGATGGCATCATCTATCAAATCTATCCCCGTTCCTTTGCGGATTCAAACAATGATGGCATCGGCGACCTGCCGGGCATCATCAGCAAACTGGACTACCTGGAAGCCCTCGGTGTAGATGCGATCTGGCTCTCGCCAATTTATCCTTCACCGGATGTTGATTTTGGCTACGATGTGGCAGACTACACCGCTATCGATCCGAAATTCGGCACCATGCAGGATTTTAATGAGCTGGTTAAATCGGCAAAGAAACGCGGTATCCACATCATCCTCGACCTGGTACTGAACCACACTTCCGACCAGCATTATTGGTTTAAGGAATCAAGAAAATCGAAGGATAACCCTTACCATGACTGGTACATTTGGCGGGACCCAAAACCAAACGGCGACCCACCTAACCACTGGCAGTCTGTTTTTGGCGGTCCAGCCTGGGAATATGATCCAAATTTAGAGCAATACTATTACCACATGTTTTACAAAGAACAGGCAGATCTCAACTGGCGCAATCCAGCAGTGCGCGCAGCCATGCTGGATGTGTTTCGTTTTTGGCTCAACAAAGGTGTGAGCGGTTTTCGTCTCGATGTTTTTAATGCCTATTTCAAAGACCCAGAGTTCAAAGACAACCCCAGCCAGTTCGGTATTCGACCCTTTGACCGGCAAAAGCACATCTATGATGTCTCTCAACCAGAAATGTACCCTTTGATCCAGGAAATCCGTGAGATTGTTGACGAATATAAAAACACCTATGTCGTCGGGGAGACTTTCCTGGCTGATACGGAACATACTGCCACATATTGTGGTGATGATAAGCTGCATGCAGCCTTCAACTTCGAATTTGCTAATAACCGTTGGCATCCCAAACGTTTCTTAAAATCAGCTGTCAAATGGTATCAAGCCCTGGGTGATGATGCCTGGCCTAACAACTTCCTCAGCAACCATGATATGCACCGTGCAGCCACACGCTACTGTTTTGGTGAAGATGATCGCCGGGCAAAGGTCGCTGCAGCCATGCTCCTCACACTCAAAGGTACCCCCTTCATTTATTATGGTGAAGAAATCGGTTTACGCGATATAACCATCTGGAAGAAAAAAGATATCAAAGACCCGGTAGGGCAGACCTATAACCCCTTGTATAATGGCCGAGATAAGTGCCGAGCACCGATGCAATGGCACGATTCAACCAATGCAGGTTTTTCAGACACAGATCCCTGGCTCCCTGTACACCCCAACTACCCAGACCGCAAAGTAGAACAGCAGTTGGCTGACCCGGACTCACTACTAAACTTCTTTAAACAGCTCATCCAGGTTCGCAAAACACAACCCGCGCTGCAACGGGGTGATTTCCATCCTTTGGATGAGAATCCACGCCATATCTTAGCATTCTTACGTGTCTTTCAAGAAGACCAGGTGCTGGTTGTTCTTAATTTCAGCAGCCGAAAGTTAGACTTCACCCTGCCAGAAGGTCCCTGGACTTCTTTATTCGGAGAAGAACCACAAAACAACGGTTTCATTACCCTGTCACCTTATGATGTCAGATTATTGAAAAAGCTAGGTTGATCTGCATCAGGGTTAGTTACTAACAATTATTTCGAGTCCCACATCGCCATTACACCGCTGGCTCGTCTTGAAGGATGGGTATGTTGAATGTCCCTTATACTCCAGGTAGTGCACCAGCACCCGATCTACCCCTCGGGCGTTTCTTACCGCCCATTCCCCAGGATATGGTACGGTCCTGGTGCCGTGAGAATCTCACACCCGGTGACTGGGTACTGGAACCTTTCGGATTCAACCCCCTGACTGCCATCGAAATAGCCTCCGAGGGCTGCCCCGTTTTGGTATGTGTTAACAACCCGATCCATGCTTTCCTTCTGAAAGTCCTCGCCAGTGCACCTCAGGCCCAAGACCTCGTCAGCGCTTTACAGGATTTAGCGATCGTAGGCAAAGGCGATGACCGCATGGAACCCTATATACGCAGTCTTTACCATGTTAATTGTGCCAATTGTCGCCACCAGGTTGAAGCCGACGCCTTTTTATGGAGAAAAGGCTCCGAGCAGCCCTATGCTGCTAAGGTTAAATGCGGCTTTTGTGGAACTAGCGGGGAACAAATACTTACTGATGAAGCACTGGAAAACCTCACACCTTTACCTCCTAAGCGTTTGCACCTCGCCCGCGCCCTGAATCGGATTACGGAACGCGATCATGGCCTGCGCAAACAGGTCGAAAACGCTCTGAATGCTTACCCCACCCGCCCACTGATCATCCTGCAAACGATCATCAATAAAGTTGAGAGCCTGGAACAAACGCCCAAGAAGCGGGACCTGCTGCTTGCATTGATCCTTACAGCAGCGGATCGGGGTAATACCTTATGGGCGTATCCTTCTCCACGCAATCGTCCACGACAAATAACCGTGCCCACGGTTTACCAGGAACGCAACCTTTGGAAGGTGATGGAAGAAGCTGGATCAGCCTGGCAATTCCTACAGGAACCCATCCTCCTCACAGATTGGCAAGGCATTCCAGAGGAACCAGTTGGTATATTTGTCTACAGAGGTCGGATCAGGGAACTCACACCTAAGCCCCCAGAAAAAATTTTTTCTGCGGTCATAGCAACCTTTCCTAGACCGAACCAGGCATTTTGGACCTTATCTGCCCTGTGGACCGGCTGGATCTGGGGACAGGAGGCAGTTGCCCCCATCCGCCAGGTGCTCACACGACAAAGATATGATTGGAATTGGCACTGTCAAGCATTAATGGGTGCCTATGATGCCATCAACTCCCTCT
>SL_3KL_010_SEDDRAFT_10003836_pt1 | contig 13627 bp, 18 predicted proteins | sample SodLakKL_010_SED_2_FD_10381 | JGI IMG/M metagenome (IMG submission 10381)
TGGTGGCGGAGAAGGCCATAGACAAAGGGGCGTTGATGATCAACGACGTCTCGGGCCTGAGGGAGGAGGGGATGATGGAATTGGTCGCCAGCACCGGTGTGGCCACGGTCATCATGCATATGCGTGGCACCCCGCAGGGGATGCAGGAGGACCTCCGCTACGATGATGTGGTGCATGAGGTGATGCGCTATCTGCATTATCAGAAGGAGGCCTTCATGGATATGGGCGGTAAGGCGGGGCAGGTGATAATCGATCCCGGCATAGGTTTCGGTAAGAGCGCCCAGCACAACCTGGACATAATCCGTAGGTTGGGGGAGATGCGCGCCCTGGGGTCGCCCATACTGGTGGGAGCGTCCCGCAAGAGCTTCATCGGCAGGTTGATGGCCTCCGAGCCCCACGAGCGCCTGGAGGGGAGTCTGGCCGCCGCCAGCGTCGCCACGGCCAACGGTGCGGACATAATCCGCGCCCATGATGTGAGCGAGACGTCCAAGGCCATCAGGGTGGCCGCCGCCCTCAGACCTATCCGATGATGTAACTGAGGGCGAAAACCCCCAGCATCACGAAAATGATCACCACGAATGAAGTGATGCCCCTCTGTCTCTGTGAGTAATCCTTAGCCTTCTGTTCCCTTTCGCATTCCTCACTGCAGAAATCCTCATCCTCAGCGGTGATCTCCTCGCAGATGCGGCAATGGGAGTGGGGGGGCAACCTTAGGGCCATAAGGTGGTTATCCGACCGTCCGATAAAAAGTTCTTGGGTAATCACCTTTATTATTCTGAAGATGATTAACGGCTATGTTTCAGGTATTGGGCAAAGACACTTCCATTGTCAAACTGGGAGATGACTGGAAGGCGAGGATGTCCGAACTGGCCGGCGACGGCCCCATGCGCACCGAGCTCGACGAACTGTTCGAATCATCCGAATTCAATTATTACTACAACACTGAGCTCGACGTGCACGCATTCATATTCCAGTTACCCACCGAGACTCCGGATGAGAAGATCCAGGATTACATCGGCGTCGTGAAGGACGTCCGGTCACTGACCGATTATCCCTTGGTGTCCTTCAAAGACAATCCGCAGCGTTGCAAACTCGTCATAACCGCGGAGACGGAACCGGAGCTCATAGGCCGTGATAAAACGGAGGGATTCTCCTCCGGTAAGTTGTTCCAGCCGATATTCAACTCCTGGTCGGACCAAAGGAAGCCCTTCTGATCAGACCACGACGTTACGGCACTCGAGGGGGAGGTCCTTGCCGCAGCAGCGCATTGCCGCTTTGACGATGCCCCTGAGGCGGGAGCAGCAGGGTATGTCGACCCTGAGGATGGTGACCTTGCGGACGTCGTTGTTGCGCAGTACGCATTCCAGGGCCGAGACCATGGAGTCACGGTCCTCCAGCTTGGGACAGCAGAGCAGCAGGGCCTTGTCGCTCACCGAGTCCTTGGCATCGGCGCAGAGGTAGCCGGCACAGTCCCCGGCGACCACCAACTCCATCATGCCCGGGAGGCGGAGACAATCCCCCGCCAATTCCAATTTGAGGGGCCAGTTCAATGCACCCTCACGGGGCATGCGTACCGGTCCGCCGTTCTGCCCTTGGACTGTGATGCAGTCCTTAACCTTACTGGCGATCTTCCTGCGGACCTCCGTCTCGTCGTACTCCGCAACATCGCGGAAGTCCAGGTACAGTGCCCCGTTGGGACACTCTTCGAGACAGTCTCCGAGGCCGTCACAGAGCTGACCGTCCACCAGTCGAGCCTTGCCGTCGTCCACTTCGATGGCGCCACCATGACAACTCATGGCGCAACGGGCGCAACCGGTGCAGATTTCCTCGTTGACGCAGATCACGCTGCGTAAGGGCATAAGACGGGAAAGGAGCTATCAGAGATAATCCTTTTCCAATTCACGCCGTTATAATGGAATTAAAAATAAGGGGATTTGGTGGGACCGCCCAGATTTGAACTGGAGTTACTGCCACCCCAAGGCAGAAGGATACCAAGCTACCCCACGGTCCCAGTTGTGTAAGGGGTTTTTAACCCAGAGGCATGACCTCGTCCATCAGGTCGGCATGGGAGACGATCATCCTGCGGCAGCAGTATCGTTCCAGTCCCAGGTCGTCGAGGACCTTCTGGGGGTCCTCGCCCATCCTGACACGGTTCATGAAGACCGGATAGGCGCTGCCTATCACCTTGCCGCAAGTGAAACATCTCACTGGTATTATCATGCTCGTTCACCTGTAGGACTTCTGCCTCTTCTTCCTAGCACCACGGCCCAGGGGCTTCTTCGGCAACTTGCGACGGCTGTCGTTGATGAGCAACGATCTGTCGTACTGCCTGAAGACTCCCTCGAGTTCGTCGTCCTTGAAGAACTCCACCATGCCACGGGCTATCGCGGTGCGGGCGGCTTCGGCCTGACCCATCACCCCGCCGCCTTTAACGTTGACGGAGACATCGATCTGTCCCGCCTGCACGGGGGCTATGTTCAAAGGCTCGGCTATCTTGAGCTTCGCCAGTTCCGGGCTGTATATGTTGAGGGGGATCTTGTTGACGGTGATCTTGCCCTGGCCCTTCTTGACCACGGCCCTGGCGATCGCCGTCTTCCTCTTACCGCTTGTGTTGACCATATCTGCCATTTCCTTCACCTCACGTTAGATCCCAGGAACTTGGCGACCTCTCCAAGGGTCGTGTACCTCGAAGTGTTCAGTATCATCGCTTTCTCGATGCGCTCAGGCTTGATACCCTCCATCTCCTTGGGCACTCCCACGTAGACCTTCAATCTACGGTAGGCATCCCTGCCCTTGGGCTGTTTGAACGGTATCATCCCGCGCACGGTCCTCTTCATTATAAGGTCGGCGCGACGGGGGTTGTACGGACCCTTGCGTATCTTGCCGAGATCATCAATCTGCTTGTAATCAGCGAAGGTGCGGTACTTATCCCCGGTGACGAGCACGTCACGGGCGTTAAGGATTACCACATCCTCACCTTCCAGTATCTTTTTGGCGACCACGGTGGAGAGCCTGCCAAGGATGTGATCCCTTCCATCGATTATAGTAACCATCAGAAATCACCCCATTATCCTTACGTTAGAGCCCTTGGGGTTCTCTTCCATGAGCTCCCTTATGGTCATTCCCTTGCCACCAGCGCCCTCGATTTCGGCCAAGGCCTTCTCGGAGAAGCTGTAAGCCGCTACAGTCAATTGCTTGTCTATGGAACCGGCCGCCAGCACCTTTCCGGGGACCAATATGGTCTCTCCGTCCTTGGTGTTCCGCTCGAGATTGCTAAGGTTGATTTCCGCCCAATTCCGCTTGGGTTTCTCCAGCCTCTTAGCAATGTCTCGCCAGATAGCGGCTCCGTTCTCTCTGTTGGTCGCCTTCAGGTCGAATATGAGGGCAACCAGGTTCGGATCCGTTTTGAAGTTCCTCTTCATTTTACTGACTCTCCCGACATTGGGTAACGCACCAATAAGAATGTTGTTTATAAATCTTTCCAACATCTACAAGATGGAAAAACATCGTTTTGCAACGAAACAAGTGACATTGGTTTATTAAATAACCTGTTCCTTCATCGGAACACCGCATTATCTGCGCAAATCAGATACAGGTATATATGATAGATTGATAACCCAAAAGCTCTTCGGGTGAATAGATGATTAGGTTTGGTCCAGCTGGTATTCCACTTTCTTGTAAAGGTCGCACGTTAAAGGATGGTATCGAGGACGTCCACAATCTCGGACTCAGCGCTCTTGAGGTCCAGATGGTGAGGACAAACACCCTCGACAGATATCCGGAGGAGGAGGAGATAGGTCTCTCCCTGGCGGAGCTCGAAGGAGGTCTGGTGGTTGAGATGATCAAGGGCGATGGTGATGATGACATGCCGGTCAGCGACCCGTCAATGCTGGTCGAAGAGGACGACATATTGGTATGTATGGGGTCCGGCGTCACCAACAGCTACAAGGACCTACTGAACATCGGTGCGCTGGCACGGAAGCTCGACGTATCGCTCTCCATGCATACCCCCTACTACATGGACCTTGCCGCCCGTAACGAACTATCCGCCAAATGCATGGACTCGATCCGCTGGTCGGCATTCATGACCCATGCCCTTCAAGGGGATATCGTTGTGACCCACATGGGCCTCTACAACGGACGCGGTAAGAAAGAGACCTCCGACCTCATCGTCGAGTCCCTGAACGACATCATGGCCTGGTGGGATGACAACAAAATCACCCCCCGGCTGGGACTGGAGATATCTGGTAGGCAGGAGGTTTTCGGAAACCTCGATGAGATACTGGAGATATGCGACGAGGTTGACAACGTCGTTCCGGTCATAAATTTCCCCCATCACCACGCTCGTGAGGGCGGTACGTTGATGGAGGCCGCTGACTTCTCCGAACTCCTCGACAAGGTCCACGAGTACGTTGGTGGAAGGTTCCATGCCCACTTCGCCGGCGTGGAGCATGAGAATTACAACGAGAAGCGCCTGACACCCATCAAGAAGGGCGACCTCAGGTTCGAACCCTTGGCCGAGGCATTGGTGGAGAAGAGGCCAGAGATAACGATCATATCGAGCACACCGCTCCTCGAGCATGACGCCATGTACATGAAGGTGATACACGAGCGTGTACTCACCAAGCGTGTGGCCAAAGCCCTCCGTAAGAAGGGCAAGGCCATCGAGGAGAAGGTCGATGACGAGTATGAGGACGAGGAAAGCGTATGAGGAAGGCGAACTCCTACATCCTGGAGGAGATAGGTAAATCCCTCGAGGAGATACCCGACGATGTGATCGACCAGACCATCGACGCCTTGTCTTCAGCGCGGAAGGTCTTCATATACGGCGCGGGCCGCTCCGGCCTGGCCGGCAAGTTCTTCGCCGTCCGTCTGGTGCAACTGGGATTGGATGTCCATTTCGTCGGGGACATGACCACTCCCATAGTCGGCGTGGGAGACCTGACGATCATATTATCGAACACCGGTGAGACCATGTCTGTGGTGCAGACCGCCAACATATCCCGTCGTTTGGGGTCCAACGTCATAGGCGTCACCTCGGAACCAAGCAGCAAACTGGCGCACGCATCCAATCTGGTGATATGCATCCCTCAGGTATGCAACGGCGACAAGAAGGAGAACGCTCCTTTGGGAACCCTCTTCGAGAATGCGGCGGTCATATTCTTCGACAGCCTGATACCGCTGCTGATGAAGATCCTGGATCAGGACGAGAACGACATGCGTCACCGTCATGCCATCTGGGTCTAACCGCGGTACGGGTCCTGGTGCAGGTCCCAGTATATGCCCATCGGCCTGACCTCCACCCTGCCGTCCTTGAGGCAGTAAGCCTCCATCTCCCGCTGCACCGGGTCGAGGACCAACGCACTGTGGTGGGGCATGTTGAAAGCCCCTTCCTGAGTGCTTATGTCGGTGTCGGACATGAAACAGCCGATGCCAGGATGGGAATGGTACCATCCCACGATGGAATACTCGAAGTCCAGATCATCCAGTGAATCGAACAGGCCCTCGAGGGAATCATGGTCGAAACGGACATGGTACTCGCTGGCCTCCAGTTCCGTGGTGACGACGTCACGGGTTATGGCATACTCCCTGCCCTGCCATTCGAAACGTCCTCCCATCATCAGCCCCATCACCTCGTGCGAGCGTCTCATCCCTGCCAAGGCATGGTTGCGCATCTTCTCCTCGGCGATACGCTGCACGTACAAAGGAAGGAAGTCGCGGTTCTCGTGGTAAAGGGCGTCCATCCTTTCGCTGAACCACCGGTGGTTGGACACCCTGTCGTCTGTAGGCGGAGGACTCTCCCGCGGACGGGATTCATTCCAGGACGTTATCTTTGCTGGCATCTCTCCACTATCCTCGGTCTAGACCTCACGATGGTAGGTCCATGGTCGATACGGTTGCAATTGAAGTACTCCGCCGCAGCGGTGCAGCTGTCCGTCCCGAAGGGATTGGAGGGGTTGGGGTTGGTCAGCAGCGATTCCATTGATTTTATGAACGATAGCAACGTGGAGTTGAAAGTCCAACCGTCCAATTGCTTTATGCAGACGAAGCCGCCGTCCTCAGGCATCATGATGTTGGGATGGAACACCGGTGTGCGCCATCGCACCCTCGGTTTCTCGAAAGGATACTCGCGGTCAATGACCATCGAGAACCGGTGGTTCCGTCTCTTCACCACCCTACCGCCCAGGATGGAGGGTCCGACGACATTGTTCATCTTCACATCCACCGAGACCGGCAGTTCGTTCAAAGGGCCATCCGGCGTGAGGACGGCCCCCAGATAACGTGAGCAGGCCTCAAGCTCGTTGTGGAGGCGGGTCGCCAATATATCCGGGGGCAGAGGCAACCTCAACCACCCTCAGGGTCAGGGATGAGCTCGAGGACATCCTCGTTCTTCAACCCGGCATCCATCACGGTAGACTGGCCCTTGAGCAGTTTCTTGCCCCGGCGCAGGACATAGGCCCCCGCTTCCTTGTTCCAGAACTCGGCGGCTCCTTCTATTATATCCTCGATCGTGGTGTGCGGCTCCAGCTCCATGTTGAGATTGGAGCCGTTCTCGGCATTCCTTATGGTCACTTCGATGGTCAAAACCTATCACCGTCCTCAAATCCATACTACAAGCATTTAACGTGGTCGCTACATGAACACTACATCCCGTGATTGGGACAATCCTCGTCGATCTCCAATTCCAAAACCAAGGTCTCATTCCTCAGGGCGTCGTAGAACATCACATCCCGGATGCATCCGTCCTCTTTGTTGCTGATGATCTTCAAACCCTCCTTCACCTGCATGGCCGCCATGGTGGCGGTGGTGGTGACCTCGGCAGCCATGGGCGGTTCGTAATAGGAGAAGTCCTCCCCGGTGCAACTGAACCTCCTTTCCAGTACCTGGTAGTGGCTACGGTTCATCGAGCATTGTAGGCAGGGACCCTCCCTGAGTACCACTTGAAGCTTGCCCCGGGAGCCGTCCGTTCCGGCGTCCACATAGGGGATGCCGTGGTGTCGGCTGTAGGAATTCAGATGAAGGCGGGCCTTGATGTTGTCAAGACAGCCGAAGACCACATCGAACAGTCCCCAATCGAGGTCCGTATCCTCGATCCTAGATACCAGTGGCAGAATCTCACAATGCGGGGACAGGCGCATGGCTCCCTGGGCGACCACTCCGGCCTTGGCGACCCTGCCTGAAGCATCAACGTCACTGAAGAACAAACAACGGTTGAGGTTGCTGAGCTCCACATGGTCCATGTCCACCAGCGTCACCTTCCCCACTCCGGACAGGACGAGGTTCTTCACCGTCTCGTTGCCCAGTGCACCGGCGCCGACTACCAGACAGTGGGATCTCAGGACCGAATCGACATCCAGCCATCCCACCCGCCTCGAGCGGTCCCACCTGTCCGCTTCACCAGACTGTCCCATCACGGTTGATTATTGTTTTTATTCTATTTCATATTATAACCGGCCTGCAGACTACATGACCTCTATCAGACATACTCTACCCGATCATCAGGGTTCGTAACAACGTTACGACGATGGAGCGAATGAGCGCGATGACGTCCGCAGCCCCATTCGGAGGGCGGTCATCGTTGCCGTTAGCACGGGAAGAGCGTAGTCGAGAAGCAACACTCTCGAAATCCGAAGGAAGAGGCGTATGGATGGTGTTTCAGAACAAATGCACGCTCTCCAGAGTCGGCCAGGAAGTCCGAACGGGATTGATATAGTACATCGTCGTTTTCATTCTTCAATTATAATCATATTTTTGTAATAGATAATCGGATTATGATGGAACGAGGCGGTTAGATATATGACGTTCTGTAGAAATTGCGGTAAGGAATTGGTGAATGACGAGAGGTTTTGCAGCTCCTGCGGTACAACGAGCGACCCTGGTGATGCTTCGCCGGTCCACGGTTCACAACCGCAGATCGTCGTCAATGTTCAGAAGAATCCCGGTGTGGCCGCGGTCCTCGGCATCCTGCTCGGCCTGGTAGGGATATTCGGCATCGGGCAGATATACGCGGGGAGGTTCCTGCGTGGCTTGGTGTTCCTGTTCCTGGGATGGGTCTTTATAGCCCTCCTGTTCGTCATCGGACTGTCAGCGGCGGTGGCTACGGAGAGTGCCCTGATATTTGGATTGTCCTTCCTGTTGCCGGTCATATTCTATGTCTGGCAGGCCTATGATGCCTATAAATTGGCCAAAAGATTCAACAGGATCACGATGGAGACCGGTAGGACGCCATGGTGAAGATGCCCGCACATCAATCCGTTTAAACCAACGCACTCCTGACGTCATGGAACACACTCCTCACCGATGGGCATGATAGACTCTTAAATAAGATTTCATCAATCATCACCGGATTAAAAATGGGTCCTGAATTCAAGGTTACGCCGTGGGAGGTGAGCGGCGACGTGGATTACGACATGCTCGTCGAGAGGTTCGGCACCAGCCGTATAGAGGCCGCCCTCAAAGAGAGGCTGGCCGAATACGGTGAGCTGCACACACTTCTGAAAAGGAACGTCTTCTATTCCCATCGTGACCTGCCGTGGCTATTGGACCTTTATGATAAAGGCCAACCCTTCTATCTGTACACCGGCCGGGGTCCATCCGGTGACACCCATCTCGGCCATCTGATGCCCTGGATCTTCGCCAAGCACCTGCAGGACAAGTTCGGGGCCACCATATACTTCCAATTGACCGACGATGAGAAGTTCCTCTTCCGTCAGGACCTGGAACTGGAGGACACCCGCCGGATGGCCTATGAGAACGCATTGGACTTCATGGCCCTGGGTTTCGATCCCGAGAAGACCAGGATAATCCTTGATACTGAATGCATCAAGACCCTTTATCCTCTGGCCCTCAAGGTGTCCAAGAAGGTGACGTTCTCCACCGCCCGTGCGGTGTTCGGATTCGACAACAGCACCAACATCGGCAGCATATTCTACACCTCGATTCAAGCGGCACCCTGCTTCCTGGAGTCAGAGGAGGAGGGCAAAGCGGTCCCCTGCCTCATCCCCTGCGGCATCGACCAGGACCCCCACTTCCGCGTGGCACGCGACGTCGCACCCGGGCTGGGGTATCCCAAGCCGGCACTCATCCACAACAAGATGTTCCCCGGTCTGGAGGGCGGCGACAAGATGTCCTCGTCCAACCCCGACGCCACCATCTACACCACCGACAACGCCAAGACCGTCAAGAGGAAGGTGGGCAAAGCATTCACCGGCGGTTGCGTCTCCGCCGAGGAGCAGAGGGAGGTAGGAGGCAACCCGGAGATCTGTGCGGTCTTCAAGTACAACTACTTCCTCTTCGAGGAGGACGATTCCAAGCTCGATGAGCTGGTCAGCCGTTGCCGCTCCGGAGACATCCTATGCGGCGAATGCAAAGGCCTCCTGACGACCAAGATAAACGGTTTCCTCGAGGGACACCAGCGTCGTCGCGAGGAGGCCAAGGCCTTCATGGACGAGATAACCTTGGACGGATTCAAGTGGTGAGTCCTGAAAAAACCTTATAAGCGGTTCATATTACCAAGTATCATGATCCCACCTAGTGTCCTGGAAGGTCTCAGCCACAACGAGAAGAGGCTTCTTCTGGCATTGGAGCGTGAGGGTGGAGAGTCCAGTCCTGAACAGCTCCTCGCCGATTCCGACTTCCAGCTGGAGGTGGAGATCATGAACTCCGCATCATGGTTGCAGACCAAGGGACTGTTGACCATCGATGAGGACAGTGAGCGTTTCTACCGCCTGGGCAATACCGATGTGATCGCCGAAGGCCTCCCGGAGAGAAGGGCCCTGGAGCACATACACGCTAAGGGCGGAGAGGTGACGATATCAGAGCTGAACGGGGCACTCCCCGCCGAGGATGCCAAGGTCGCCGTGGGTTGGCTGAAGCGTAAAGGACTAGCCGACATCGTTGTTGTGGACGACTCCAAATCCCTGCGCATCACAGAGAAAGGCAAGGCGTACCTGGATTCCGAAAGCGAGGACGAGGAACTCCTGAGATCGATGGCCGAAGCCCCGGTTTCGGAGAGGGAGGCCTCTGCCAAGATCCTCAAGGATCTCACGGGACGCCGCGGTATGGTGGTGGATGAGTTGCGCGTGAGACGCACATTGGCACTCACCCCCGCGGGCCTCGAGGCCTTGGAGGCCGGTATAGAGCTACGCGAGGAGATAGTCCAACTGACGCCCGAACTGTTACAGTCCGGAAAATGGCGGGACAAATCCTTCCGCCCCTATGACGTTCAAACCTACGCCCCTGCAAACCATCCCGCCAAGAGGCACCCCCTGACCCGTCTCGGAGATAAGATACGGTCTATATTCCTGCAGATGGGTTTCGCGGAGATCGAGGAGGAGTACGTGCAGTCGGCCTTCTGGAACATGGACGTCCTCTTCACGCCCCAGGACCATCCCGCCCGTGACCTGCATGACACCTTCTACCTCGAAGACCCGGCCGAGATCGAACTGGATGACAAGGAGATGGTGGAGAAGGTCCGCAGGATACACATCGATGGTGGCGACACCGGCTCGAAGGGATGGGGCGGGGAGTGGTCCGAACAGGTGGCCTCCAAGGCCATGCTGCGCACCCACACGACCGTGAACACCATACGCCATCTGGCGAAGAACCCTGATGCGCCACAGAAGGTCTTCTCGCTGGGGAGGCTGCACCGCAATGAGGCCATCGACTCCACTCATCTGCCTGAGTTCACGCAGATAGAGGGGATAGTGGTCGACGAGAACGGCAGCTTCGACATGCTGGTCTCCATACTACGGGAGTTCTACAAGAGGATGGGTTTCGAGGAGATGCGCATCCGTCCCGCTTACTTCCCCTACACCGAACCGTCCCTGGAGGTCGAGGTCTTCTTCAACGGCAAGTGGATGGAGCTCGGAGGGGCGGGGATATTCCGTCCCGAGGTCGTGGCCCCGTTCGGCGTGAAGCATCCTGTCCTGGCATGGGGCCTTGGTTTCGAAAGGTTGGCCATGTTGACCTGGGATATGAAGGATATCCGCGACCTCTATGTCAGCGACATCGACATGTTGCGCCGCAACACCGTCTTCTGATCAGCGCGCCATGCGGAAATGTTCGGTGGCACGGTCCTGCAGCCCGGCAGCCTGATAGGCCTCTCCCATCAGGAGGTGCCATCCCCGCCGTTCCTCTTCCGGGGCCATGTTCATCCCCTTGCTCAAGGCTTTAACGGCATCATCGGGACGACCGCCCCTCAGGAGCGATTTGCCGATGTGGAACAGCACCTGGTCGGTCCTTTCGCAGGAACCGTCATCGGCGGACGAACGCAACATCCCCTCCAGAAGGCGTAGTGACTCCTCATGGCGTCCCAGCTCGCAGAGCATGTCCGCCATGCGGCAGCGCAGTCCCACGGAGGGAGGGGACAATTCATGGGCCTCCTCAATGCAGGTCAAGGCGCTCTCGAGATCGCCCTCCGCGGCCAGCAGGTCGCCCTCTATCATCAGGGCCGAGCAGGGGTCCACGGAAGATATCAGATCAATCAGATCCCGGCAACGTCCATGGTCCTCCATCCTGAGGGCCGCCCGGGCCTGGAAGCTCCAGACCTGGGGGCGGTATCGCTCCGGGATACGGTTCAACATCGACAACGCCTCGTAGAGGGGGCCGTCGATCCTTTGCAGTATGGAGTCTCCGCGACTGTCGATCAGCATCGCCGCCTCCCGGGTCCTGCCCGCCCGGGACAGGTGGTGCAGACGTCCGGCATAGTCCTTGATGCTAAGACAATGGTCTGCGGCCCGGCTGTGGCTTTCACGCAGCAGGGAATCATCCATCAAGGCCGGGACGGCTTCCCTCATGTTCTGCGGCACGACCGCCATCCCCTGCTCGTCAATGGGCATCAGCCTGGCGAAGTCCTCGCCGACAGCAGAGGGGTCGAAGGGTCCGCGAAGAAGACAGGCCATCCCGAACGCGGAACGCTCGTCCTCCTCCAAGGTCTCCCAGAAAGTCAAAGGGTCACAACGGGCCAGGTCGAGGAGTGCCGACACATCGATCCCCTCGGACTCCGCGAAGTCACGGATCTGCCCCGCCCGCGTCATGCCGCTAGGGGTCAGATTGTAGATTTTCCGACGCTGACGGCTGCCTTTGATATGGGCGAGCCCCTCGGTGACCAGGCCGGTCTCCTTCAGCTTCTTCAATTCGATGGCTGCATGGGCCCGTGAGATCCTCACTGCCTGTGATATCCCATTCTGGCTCACATCCACGGGGGCGCTGTATTCGTCACAATGGCCCACGAATCGGCCCAGGTGGACGATTATCCTCTCGGCAACGGTCAGTCCGGTCATCGCTCTCACCTTTTAATCATTGTAGTATGTATATAACTCGCACCCTACATTGACATTACATCCCAAAAACAGTTATCATCACGGAGGGGATTCGGAGCGCATGCGTCTTCTGGTGAGCAGCGAGGAGGATCCGGCGTCATGCAACATGAGGTCGCTCCTACTGCGGAAGAGAGACTGGGAGCCGGCTGACGCCGGCGAGTTCGGTGCGGGAAACCTGTTGGTCGGTGACGGGATGGCCATGGTGACCATCGAGGGAATACACATCTTCGAGGACCATCTCGACCGTCGCGTCGGCGGACTCCTGGACGTGGAATTCGATGAGGTGGTGTTCCTTTCGCGTCATCGCGCCGCCTCGGCCATACCAACGCTGACCGTACATCCTATCGGCAATTTCGGAGAGGCCCGGTTCGGAGGTCGCGATGGATGTCTGGTGCCAGCGGCGCCTACCCTGATGAACGGCCTCCTACGCGGAATAGCGGAACGGGGGTCGGATCTCCCGTTCCAGATATCCTTCGAGGTCACCCATCACGGCCCCTGGTTGGACACTCCCACCGTCTATATCGAGATCGGTAGCGATGAGTCACAATGGGAGCACATGGGCGCCGCCGAGTGTCTTACCGATGCCCTCCTAGGTGTGAGGGAGGAGGACCATACCACCCTCATCGGCCTGGGCGGGGGGCATTACGGCCCACGTTTCACCGATATCGTCCTTACTCGGAAGGCGAACTTCGGTCACATGGTGCCCGCCCATGTTCTCGATGGTGCCGACGAGCCCGCCGTTCAGGAGATGGTTTCGAAGGCAATGCAGACCAGCGGCGCGACGGCGGCATACATGCACCGTAAATCAATGAAGCGCTCCCGGGCATCCATGATAGCCTCGGTGCTGGAACGGATGGATGTGCCCTTGCTGCGTTCCGAGGACCTTGACCCTCTATGAGCGCACCACGGTGCCCTTCACCGGTTTTCCCGTTATGGCGGCCTGGAGGTCATCGAGGTCCCTGCCGGAGACTATCAGTATGTCGATGCCCTCCGCGGTGGCGATACGTACGCCTTTAGGATCGAATACCGAGCTACTCCCGGCGTCGTGTTGCGAATAGACCAACTCTGCCAGTTGGGATATCTCCAGTTCCGAGTAACGCTCGGCATCGGGATTGACCTTGGGGTCCTCAGAGTACACGGCATCGACGGCGGTGGCGTTTATGACCTTGGAAGCGCCGACCTTCTGGGCCAGCATCGTGGCAACCGCATCGGTGGTGTGTCCGGGGACAGTTCCGCCCATTACGACCACCCTCCCCTCCGCGCAAAGCTCCGCAGCCTCCTCCACGGTGTCCGGGGCCCCTTCG
>SL_3KL_010_SEDDRAFT_10003837_pt1 | contig 13625 bp, 11 predicted proteins | sample SodLakKL_010_SED_2_FD_10381 | JGI IMG/M metagenome (IMG submission 10381)
GCTATGGCCACTTTTGCACTTTGCGGTTTCGCTAATTTTGCATCGATTGCCATTCAAATTGGCGGCATTGGCGGTATTGCTCCCGGCAGAAAAGCAGAACTTGCTGAATTTGGAATCAAAGCCGTAATAGCCGGTTCTATTGTCAACCTCATGAATGCAGCAATTGCCGGCATACTATTTTGAAATCAGAAAACGTAACAGTACAGNCCNCTTAATCTCTTTTACTGTACAAAGATACTCTAATGCAGACTTTCAACTCANCGTGATGAAATATTTNTTAANNCTGNCNGCCGCATGTTTTTTNCTCATTGGCTGTGAAGATGCCTTTCAATACGATGATTCGCCGGTGCTGGCTTCGGTAGGCGGCCACACNTTAACGATCAATGAAGCTCTTGAACAGATACCGGAACCGGTACTNCANCAAGACACNCTTGGCGCCATTNANTCNTTNATNGANCAGTGGGTCGATAACCAGATTGCCGTTCAGCACTCTGAGCGTGTTGGGCTGAGCCGAAACAGGGATGTACAGCTTAAGCTTGAAAGAAATCGCAGACAAGTTCTCGAGAATGCTTTGAAAGATTTTATTCTCGCACAGAATCTTGATGAAATTGAAGTAACACGCGAAGAAGCTCAAAATTATTATCAGGCGCATCGTGAGCAATTTATTCTCGATGAGCGCTATGTCAGGTTTCGCCATATCACCACAAGAACCCGAACCGAAGCCGACAATGCCAATCGCGCCTTAATGCGCGGCGACGATTGGGAAGAAATTCTTCAGCAGTACAGCGTAAATCCCGATCGCCAGTCAAGGGAGTCTAACCAATTCTGGCCCATATCAATGGCAGCAGAAAACATTCCTATGCTAAACCGCTACCTAAATGTTATAGGGCTGTCGGAACGCTCTCCCATTCATTTCCACGGAGGCTTGTACCATTTCGTGCAGCTGCTTGAAGAACGGCCGGCAGGCGACCATCCCGAATTGGACTGGCTGATTCCTCAAATAACCGAGTGGCTGAAGCTGGAAAAGGCCCGAAGAATTACCAATAGTTACATGCGAAATCTTTATCTTGAGGCCGACGCGAATAATGAAATCAGTAAAGCTAACGTTAGTGAGATTGAATCGATCCTTCTTACAAGGGATAGCAACTAAGTAACATCCAATATATACAGATGATTAACCCTCTGAAAAAGATTTTCCTTTTCACACTATTCTTAACTTTTTCGTACACAGCCCACGCCCAGTCTTCTCAGGTAGCCGACCGCATTATTGCCGTGGTGAATGACCGCATCATCCTCAAATCGGATGTTGATGATGAAGTACGAAATTACATGAACCAGATTCAAATGCAGGGCCAGCCCGTGACTTTCTCCGAGGATTTGTGGTATAGTGCACTTCAAAGCATGGTCGATAACTACGTACTTCTGGAAAAAGCCAAGATTGACTCTGTTGTTGTTTCCGATGATTTAGTGAATCGTGAGATGGATCAGAGACTCAATCAAATGATACGTCAGGCCGGCAGTGAGAGGGCTCTCGAAGAAGCTTTTGGCCAGAGTATTATTCAGATACGCGCTGAATACCGTGAGCAGTTCAGGGAGCAGATGATAATACAACGAGTTCAACAAAATAAGCTTGGATCCGTAACCATTACACGACCCGAGGTTGAAGAGTTTTTCAGAAGTATTCCGGAGGGAGAACTCCCGGTCATTCCTGAGCAAGTAGGCGTTTCACAAATTGTGGTTATCCCGCCTGCCCTTGAAGACGCGCAGACTCAGGCCTTCGAAAAAGCAGCAGCTATTCGCGACTCGATCGTGACCATGGGCAAAGATTTTGAAGAAATGGCCCGCAGGCACAGCGACGATGGATCTGGTGCCCGGGGCGGATTGATTCCCATGACGCCAATAAGTGACCTTGTAGCCAACTATTCCGCGGCTGCTACAGCGCTCGAGCCAGGAGGGGTATCAGAAGTGGTTCAAACTCAATTTGGGTTTCACATCATCCGGCTTAATCGCAGAAGCGGTGATAACATTGATACAAATCATATCCTAATCAGGATTGATGATAATCTGGTGGATGAAGATTACGCTATCGAAAAACTGAACGCACTTCGCGACAGTGTACTCAACCATGATAAACGATTCAGTGATCTCGCGAGACAATATTCGGATGATGAAGACACCAGGCCATTTGGCGGGCGTATAGTAAATATGCAGACCGGAGAACGACTGATGGCAATCAATCAGCTCGACCCTGCGCTCTACAGAATTGTAATACTTCTGGATGAAGAAGGGGAAATATCTGAACCACGATCGTTTACACCCCGAAGAACTTCATCCTCCAGAGCGTTCCGCATCGTTCGTTTAGACCGGCATATTCCCGAGCACAGAGCAAATCTTGAGCAGGATTTTGATAGAATCAGGGAAATTGCCCTTCAACGAAAACGCATGGAAAGAATGAGAACATGGATGGACGGTTTACGGGCTGAGGTCTACATTGAATTTAAGATAGACATGCCCGATACTGACCCGCTTCTCGAAGATCAGCTCCCTCCCACAGACACAGACGTGCGCTGATGGAAACCACAATGCCGGATTCTGCCGAAAAGTCTGCTGAACTCTTCAGCGAATCGTTTCATAATATTCGAGAAGAAATATCTAAAACTGTTGTAGGACAGAGAGATATCGTTGAACAGCTCTTGATCTCTTTGTTCTCCGGCGGCCACTGTGTACTTGTTGGTGTTCCGGGACTTGCAAAAACTCTTCTCATCCAGACTGTTGCTAAAACCTTGAATCTTACATTCAGCAGAATTCAGTTTACACCCGATTTAATGCCGGGTGATATCACCGGCACGGAAGTGATTGAAGACGATAAAGAAACCGGCCGAAAACATTTTAAGTTTATAAAGGGCCCCATATTTGCCAACATTGTACTTGCCGACGAAATCAACAGAACCCCTCCCAAGACCCAGGCTGCTCTGCTCGAAGGAATGCAGGAGTACAGTATCACAGCTTCGGGCAGGCTCTTTAATCTCGACCGTCCATTTTTTGTTTTGGCCACTCAAAATCCAATAGAGCAGGAAGGCACCTATCCGCTTCCCGAGGCACAGCTCGACAGGTTTATGTTCAATCTCAGACTTGATTATCCTTCTTTTGATGAGGAAAAACAGATTGTAAAACAGACCACCTCCACCCGAAAAGTACAGATTGATTCCATTCTGAATAAAGACCAGATCATAGAATTTCAAAAGCTTGTGAGGGAAGTACCTGTTCCCGATCACATTCTGGATAAAACTGTAAAATTGGTTACCCAAACCCGGCCAAATACCGAACAAGCGCCCGACTTTGTTGACCGTTACTTAAGCTGGGGTGCCGGTCCGCGAGCTTCTCAATACCTCATTCTCGGAGCTAAAACCCGCGCNCTNGCTTCAGGGCGTTACAATGTAGAACTCGAAGACATCGAAGCNCTCGCGGTTCCTGTGCTCCGGCACCGCATAGTCACAAATTATGCCGCCGAAGCGGAAGGGCTAAGTTCTACCGACATTATCGGGATGCTAGTAAAAAAACTGTAATCCATCACAGGTTACACCATGTTCAGCGCATTTATACAGGGTATCAGTCCGGTAATACCGATCCTGTTTATCATTGCAGCGGTGTTAATTTCATTTCTCATCGCGTGGTTCACCTACCGTGATCTTAGTACAATTTCCTCCCTCAAAAAATGGGGTATGATTGCACTAAGAGCTTCTGCCCTTGCTATATTGGTGCTCCTGCTGCTCAATCCATACATTACCTCCCAGTTCACGATTACAGAAATGCCGGGGATTGCCGTATATATCGACAACACCGAGAGCCTCACCGTTGAAAGAGGTGACTATCGCGGTGAACAACACTACAATGAAATTATCGGGCGCTTCAAAGCTGAAAAAGATGAACGTTTCAGGTACAGATATTACCTCTTTGCCGATGATGTTACCGACGGAGATGAACCAGATCTTACCGGCTCATCCACCAACATAAACAGGGTAATGGAGCACATTCTTGAGAATGAAAACCGTTATTCAGCATCGATATTACTTTCTGACGGTATTATAACACGAGGACGCAATCCGGTGTTTACCGCACAAAATATTTCAACACCAATACTTACTGTTCCCGTAGGGGACACCACCGAGGTTCGTGATATTGCCATTCTGGATGTCGATTACAATGAACCGGTCTACACTAATACCAGAACACTATTTACGGCAGAAATTCAACAGCAGGGCTTTGAAGGCGAAGAGAGCACGGTACAATTCATAGAAAACGGTGAATTGATTGAATCCAGAGCAATAGAATTTACATCTTCTTCGGGAAGCTACATTGTTGAGTTTACTCGTGAATACACAGACCCCGGGTTTTATGAAATAGAAGTGAATGTCCCTCCAAAAGCGGAAGAGTTTACCGACAGGAATAACACACAGCTTTTTACCCTTGAAGTTCTCGATGACAGGACGCGAATCCTTTCAATCGCTTTTGAAATTCATCCCGATGTTCGCTCGATCAGGAGGCTTATTGGCAGTGACATGCAAAACGAGCTGATTATGTCTACCTATTTGGGTGATGGCCGTTTTGCCGGGGAAAACCCAATGGAACTGGATGAGGATCCTGATCTGATCGTTCTTCATGGCCTGCCATCACCTAACGAACCTATTCTTGAGTGGCTTTACAACCGGTCAGAGTCAATTCTTTACGTGGCTACGCCCGGATCATTTCGTCAGTTGGGCAATATTCGCGCAAACCGAATTACGAATTTGGAACTCTCTGTGCCTCAAACTCTGCTCAATATACATATTTCAAGGCCGGATCAGCTTCGCACCCATCCCCTGCTCGAAATCTCTGACGTGATTTTCAACCGTATGCCGTCACTGCAAACGTATAGAGGCAGGTACAGTACGGGTGCTGCAAGTGAAGTGCTTCTGACGGCTGAATTTCAGCGCACAGAGACCGACATCCCGCTTCTTGTGGCTGAAGACACGGGTAATCGCAGGCTAAGTACCGTAAATGCGTTCGGATGGTACATGTACGATCAGAGCAGGGTCGCGGAAAACAGCAGGCTCTTTCAGGAACTCTTTGGAAATCTTATTTCATGGACTGCTACCCCGCCCGACAGCCGCACTCTTGTACTTGAGCCAAGGCGAAGCAGCTACTCGGAAAATGAAGCAGTTGAAATAAGAGCTGTGCTCACAAACGAGCGGGGGGAACCGGAACCAAATGCGTTGATTGAGCTTCGTTTTTTTAATGATGAGGAGATCGACAGAACCTTTCGGATGAACCATACACAGCGAGGTGTTTACACCGCGACGCTCGGTAATTTTCCCCAGGACCTCTACAGAGCCGAAGCTGTGGCAACGCTTAACAACCGGGTGCTTGGCGAAGCAGAAACAAGGGTAACCGTTAGCAGGTCAAACCTTGAGCTTCTTAACACCCGGCGCGACGATCAAACATTGAGACAACTAGCTTCAATAACCGGCGGCATTTTTCTGGAAAACCTCGATTTTACGCGTCTTGAAGCCTTCTTCAATGAAAGAGAACTTGCAGATTCGAGAGAGGAACTGATCACAGAAGTGAATTACTTATACAGATCTCTTGCTTGGTTCATACTTGTTATCATTCTTCTCACTTTTGAATGGCTCCTCAGAAGATCCGTTTCACTTCCCTAACTCATCGTCTCTATGCAAGCAATCATAGATCTGTGGCTGTAGCTGATGACACCTTAATCCATTTCGTCAAATTTGTCTGAAATTTAAACCGTTTCAGATACGAGTTACAATGTTGCGGTTTCAACTTTTCACTGGCCTTGCCTTGAACAAAATCCTTGGTTATGGAAAGCCCTCTTTAAATAAAAAAACCGGATCTCTGTTGAGAAACCCGGTTTTTAATTTTGTGTAAAATGTAGTGAAGACAAGACATACAAGCTGCACTACAAAGGCCTGTATCAGGGATTAGCTTTTCTTTGTTACAAGCAGTACAACTAACCCGATGATTACAGCTAAGCTGATTAAGAATAAAATGAACATCAGGTTAGATGTTGGTGTAGCATTCTCACCCCATTCATTTAATTTCACATCAATGGCAGCCATATCAGATGTTGACAAAATGCCTCCGTTTACGAGCAGTTCGCCCCATTGAGCTTTTACTGTATTGTTCCAGTAATTGGCAAAGTTTCTATACACCTGATAGTCTTCTTCGCTGTTGCTTTCACGGCTAACTTCAATGGCATTATCCACGTATTGGTTTAGCGCGTTATTGAATGTACTGGCACTTGTAAATGGCGGTAGTTCTATACCATTTTGGTTGAATGACGTTGTGAGTGCGTTCCAGAGTTTATTGTCGATGCTGGCAAGCCATGCAGCAAGCATATCGGTTACTTCCTGACGTGCCTGAACCGGATTGTCGGGAGCGAATGTGTTTGCAAGGCGATCACCAATTCTGTTCCATACATCAGAGAAATATCCATGCTGAGCTCTCATTCTTACAAAGTCCGGAGTCTCGAGGCCTGAGTCCTGGTCAGCCATATTGGTATACTCTGCAATAATTGTCTTCAAGAGTTCAATTGGATTATCGCTCATTCGCTCGAGAGCGGCAGCGATTTCATCTTGAGTTGCAGAATCAACTTCCTGGTACCTTGACATAAGCTGTTCGAGCACGTCTGTTACAAAAGTGTCCCTTTGTTCAACATTTTGACGGTACTGACGTATCAAAGCAGCCTGACGACGCTCATTAGCCGAAGATCTGTCGATTTGCTGCTTAAGATCAGCGATCTCTTCATCCATTTCAGCCAATCGGTTTCTAAAGTCATCGACTTGAGCCATAAGGTCATCGATACGCTCATTTGCTTGTTCGAGAGCAGTCAAATTAACTGAGGTGGCGTTATAACGGTTTCTGAGATCTCTCACCATGCCTGAAAATGTATCAGGATATACAGCTGCATTGATAAGTGAGGAGTATTCCGAATAATCTGCCTCCAGAGCATCAATATCAATTGATATATCTGAAAGTTCGTCGGTTGAAGTTGCAGCATTTATACGCTCAGTGAGCTCCGCATGGTTGGCTCTGAAATCTTGTTGGATCTGATAATCAGACTGTTGTGCATAAAGAGTTGCACTTGTTACGAACAAGAGAGCTACAATTGTTGAAAAAGTGGTTTTCATTGTTTTTTTCATAATAGTGCCTCTTATCTCCGTCCTACATGATCAAGGTTATAGGTATCACCCGTTGCACGGTCAATCAGTTCGATATGAGTACTTCGCTGATTGAATGCGGGCTGCCCAATTCCATTTCTCGTAATTTCGATTATTCTTTTGAGCTTCAGCTCGGATTCTTCAGTTTCAAAAACATAAACGTTATTGAAACCATGAGCGGTAACAAAATAGTATCCGGCCGAGCTTCGAATGAGTCGAATCTCGTCAACACTATCCGCACCTTCTTTTTCAAGAATACCGGAAATGCTGAATTTGATTGCATAACGCTGATCGTGAACCTGATTTTCAGAATCGGGGGTTAGTACACTCTCCAAAGGCTGAGCGAAATCCACGTTCTGTATAACCAGAGATGGTCCACATGCAGCAGCGCCAAACAAAATAGCTACACACAATGAGAGTGTGGTAATTGTTGGTTTTGCCATAGTAGTTTTTTGATGTTTTAGTGATTGTGGTTTTTTATAGATTTGAAGATGTTTTGTTTCACAAAAAGTTAAACAAATAGTAAAGAATGGCAGGGGGTTTGTTGATTAAGCGATCTGCGACCTTCAAGTTTTTCAATTTCCATCACAAAAGAGTACCCGACCACGTTTCCGCCAATTTTCTGAATTAACTTTGCTGCAGCTGCAGCTGTTCCACCTGTTGCCATCAAATCATCGTGTATGATTACATTATCACCCGATTTTATTGAATCGACATGAACTTCAAGAGAATCTGTGCCATATTCAAGTTCATAATTAACAAATTCTGTTTTTGCAGGAAGCCGATTTGGTTTTCTAATTGGAATAAATCCGGCATTAAGGTCTTGTGCAAGGTTGGTTCCAAACAGAAAACCCCTCGATTCAAGACCGGCAACATAATCAACGTGTTTGCCTTTGAACGGTTCTGCCAACAACCGTGATGTTAATTCGAGCAGATATTTATCTTTCAAAAGCGGGGTAATATCCTTAAAAAGTATTCCGGGTTTTGGGAAATCAGGTATCGACCTGATATTATTGTGTAATAATTCCCTGAGTGATTTATCTGTACTACTTTTGCCCATTCCCGGCTAAACAATTGATCATCAATGTGTTTTGTTTAAGCCCTAAACATAATCAATTCTATTCAAATGTTTAATCAAAATCAGTACCATAATAAAGATTTTCATAAAAAATTTATGTGCGAGGCTTTTAAACTGGCAGAAAAAGCCTTTGATGAAGGCGAAGTACCGGTGGGTGCAGTGATTGTAATGGAAAACAGGATTATAGGGAAAGGCTATAATCAGGTAGAGTTATTGAAGGATGCCACTGCACACGCCGAAATGCTTGCAATCTCAGCTGCATGCGCCACCCTCCAGCAAAAATATCTGAAACACTGCACGCTTTATGTCACTCTCGAACCGTGCCCAATGTGTGCTGGTGCAATTGTGTGGTCGAAACTTCAAAGGGTTGTTTTCGGTGCCATGGATGAAAAAGCCGGGAGCTGCGGAACCCGTTTTAATATTACCGCCAACAAGGATCTGAATCATCAAGTCGAAATCATTCAGGGAGTTATGGAAGCCGACTCTTCTTTTCTGCTAAAAGAGTTCTTTAATTCAAAGAGAGGCTGATTCAGTTAGGATCGGTTCCTTTAAACTTCTCCTGTAAACGGATCCATTTCACGTAAAACTTCCGTCTGCCACTCACGGTGCCTAAAGGCACAATGTATTTTATGATAATATAGATCAGCGCAATGAACAGAATTACCACTATTAAGGCATATTCCTGATAGACATCTATAAACCCAATCATCGGACGGCCAATGAGAGCAGATATGCCAACCAGAAGAGGTGTCCACAACGAAATGGCGGCCAGGAAATAGATCAAGAAGGATGGGAAACTGGTTCTGAGCATTCCCGCTGCTAAATATGTTGGAAACCTCGTTCCAGGTAAAAATCTTGTTGCAAAAATGATCTCCGCACCCCTCGCTTCAAACATGTTTTCTGCCCACTCCAGATCTCGTTTTTTAATAAACCATTTAAAGGGAACCATCGTGAGAACCGGTGCTCCAACCCACCTTCCAATCCAATAGATAAACACGTCTGCCGTTAAAATACCGGTGAAACAAGCAAGCACTGCGTGGTGAAATTCCAGGATACCCGTAGCTACCAACAGTCCGCCGGCAATGCAAGCAATATCCTCGGCAATCAAAGTTATCAATACCAACATGATTAAAATTGTGAAGAGTGCCCAACCTTCTAAGGTGTCTACATCGTCGTAATCGAATGGTTGTTCAGATTCAGCTATTCTTTCCGGATCTGCGCTCTCTGCAGTGGGGGCACTGTTATTTTCCGCTTCCCTGATAAAATCTGAAAGGTATTTAGTCCAAATATCCGGATCTGTTTTCAGGCTTTCTGACGTCTCATCCGGGATAATCAGTTTGCTGTGCGGAACCAAACGATAAATCTCCTTTGCAATATGTAACGGAACAAAACTGTCTGCTTCGGGGTGAAGAATCAAAACAGGAGACCGAATGTTTTTGAGGTTATCTTCAACGACCCGCTGATCCATCTCTAACATTGCAGATATATAGGATTGATTTAAAGGCTGGGCATAGAAGCGGCCAAAGTGTGGGATAGCATACTCCCATATCGTGATGAAGGGCAGCATTAATGCGTAAAGCGATCTGTTTACGCTGTAATTTCCAAGAAAGTGCATCTCTTCTATTCCCATCGATGTGAGAAAGGTAAGTGAAAGCAGTTCTGACTTTTGGGATTGTTCAGCCATTTCAGACAAAATGATGCCACCGTAGCGGTACCCGGCAAGATGCACGGTATCCAATTCCATGGATTCCATAAATGCACTCACCTGCTTTCCACGTGATTCGATCGAAAAACTTATTTTCTTGCCGTCTGTAGATGTTAGAGGATAGATAGGTATAATGACATCAATCCCTGCTCTTTGGGAAAGTGATTCGGCAAAAGGGATTAGTTCAGATGGATCTCTCAGCGCATCAGGCAAAATTAAAACCGGGCTGAAGTTTGATCCTTCAGCGCGCACTATCATGTACTTGAATTCCATGGAATAGCCCAGTGCCGGAACATCAACAACATGGCTGCTTTGATATTTGTTTTTTTGTTCTTCAGCGGGAAACTGCCACTGAACAAACCATGAGAGGGATAGCAATAAAATGTACGCCCCTAACAGGCCCCAAAGCCAAAACCTTCTTGAGGAATAATCGATATTATTGTCGGTTTCAAAACTCAATAAACATTCCTTGGCTGAACCATTGCAATTAAATGGCTGTATAACATTGTTCCACAATGAAATCGTTTGTCACAAAACGATCCAAAAGTTTCCATTAAACTTGGGAATCTTATTGTTATTTTAAATTGTTTTTAGCTGTGTAAGCAAGATAAAAATTGCACAACTTGGTTTCGGTATAAAAATGGCCGGAATAGTTATCTCGACAGATGCTTCATAGTAAACCTTTCCACAACTCGCCAGACAAAGACTGGGTGGTATTCATCCACGGTGCCGGAGGTTCATCCAATATCTGGTTCAGGCAACTGAAGGCATATCAGGAAGAGTTTAATGTGCTGATGGTTGACCTTCGCGGCCATGGAAAATCGAAAGAGATGAGTACCATGAAGAAGTATTACAAGGAGAAGTACACCTTCAAAACAGTTAGCCGGGATGTGCTTGAGGTACTTCATGAGAATGATATCAGGGAAGCCCATTTTGTGGGGGTATCTCTTGGAACCATCATTATCCGTACCATAGCCGAAGTGGAGCCTGAAATTGTAAAATCAGCCGTTATGTGTGGCGCCATAACGCGGCTTGATGTTCGCAGCAGAATATTGGTATGGCTGGGGCATACCTTCAAAAAACTGGTTCCATTTATTTGGCTTTATAAACTCTTTGCATGGGTGATTATGCCAAAGAAGAACCATGAGGAATCGAGGCTAATGTTCGTGCAGGATGCAAAAAATCTTGCACGAAAAGAGTTCTTAAAATGGTTCAGGCTCACCTACGACGTAAATCCGCTTCTTAGATATTTCAAGGAAAAAGAGATGGATGCCCCTACCCTCTACGTCATGGGTGAAGAAGATCATATGTTTCTGCCGCCGGTTAAAAAAATGGTGAAAGAATTTGAGAGAAGCACTCTTGAAATTGTTGAAGGCAGCGGACACGTAGTAAATGTAGATAAGCCCGAAGAATTTAACCGAATTTCAATTGAGTTTTTGCGTAAGCAATCCTCAAAAATGCCTGAAGCCGTTTAAAATCTTCCATCGTCATTTGATTTTTTTTCTGGAATTTAACCGGAAGCCTTGAATAGCCATTACAATCGAAGGATCAGAGCTCACCCCACGGCAATAATAGGCGAAGGAACATAGCAAATTTTCCTATCTGTTGTTCCAATCCAATCTGGTTTCTCTGATTATTCGCGATAACCAAGCCTCGCTTTGCCTGTTCCGCTGAATATCCAGCAAATAAGGCATCGCAGATTCAGCTGTTTCAAAACCTCTATAAGCTACAAAGTAATACCCGGTAGCTTCATTGTAGAGCATGTGGGCATCCAGCCCCTCATTTCTGAATGATCTGTAGAGCCTGTCGGCATTATCCCTAACAGTGAAAGATCCACCGATTACATAGTAGTTGAGATGATCATATTCTCCACTCTCATTATTCATATTCGTGGCTTCAATTGGCCGCCATTCATCGCGGTACTTTTCCATGTCCCTTCTTTCTATTTCAGCGGCCTCGAGCTGTCTTGCTTCCATTTCAGCACGTAACTGCCTGGCGCGCTCTTCAGCTTCTCGCTCCCGCTGTTCGGGTGTAGGTTCGCGTTGCACCTCCGGCTCAGGCTCATCAACATGATCCTCATCCATTGGCATCGGGTCTTCTTCAAATGGCGGTGATGGTAAGGTTGGTTCAAGGCCCATGCTCGGAGCACGAGGGCTTTCAAGATCCAACCTTTGTCTGTGTAGTTCCTGAGCTTGTTCGAGCAAAGTGCGCTGCGTATTAAATTCGCGTGCAATCCTGTATTCTATTGGTTTTTCCAATTCAGCCTGAAGCAGCACAATCAGTTCATTCTCCTGTACATCGGTAGAGTTAAAGCCAAAAAGATATTTTAGCCCGAAGAACCAACCGGGCAAATCTTTCAGGATTGGTATTCCACGGCGAACCTGTGCTTCTTCAGTTCTGTATAGTCCGGCAATCACGGTACTTTCTCCATCTAAGAGCAGAGCATGCGTGTTAGCCTGCTGTCGGTTAACAATGGTACTCACCGGATCGGGCTGTGCTGATGACCGCTCGGCCTGCATGTCGAGATAGATAAGCGTGGTATCGCCAATTTCAACAATCTGAGGTGTCACGGTCAGAATGGTACCCGTGCTGAAAAACTGGTCGGTAACGTTACCTGCAAAATCTCTCTGCTTGATCGAGAAATCCTGGCCCACCTGAATTCTGCCTTCTTCACCGTTCATCACCTTAATCGATGGAGTAGCAAGAATCTTACCGAGGTTGTCAGCTTCGAATGCACTGAAAAGTGCCTGTACCTCAACTCCGCCAACATCACCAAAATTGATCAGTGAATTAAAAACATTTTGTGATACGTTTTGTGCACCTCTGGTATTTACGTTAACAAAACTGCCTGTAAAATCAGTTGAAGGGATTTGTTCTGATCCCTGTTCCCCAACCAACTGACCAATATCAGCCGGAGCATTACTTGTGAGTGTAGACCAGTCGACGCCGATTTCGCGCAATGCCCTTCTGCTTCCTTCAAAAAATGTGGCATTGATACGAACTTCCCTGGTTTTAGTATTAATCTGGAGTTCATCCTCACGGGGTCTTTCAGTAACAGGGCGTTCAGCCTCTCTTATCCTATCGGCATCGGCCCGGGTCAAGATTTCGAATACGTCGGGTTCCTCCATTGCTACAAAATTCTGTACACGCAAGATGAAATCCAAAGCATCCCGCCAGTGCATGGGCGGAAGTGTAACACCAATGGCGCCTGTATATCCTGTACGATCTATTATGAATCTGTCCTCGAAATCCTGAGCGAACTGGTTCAGGATATCAATAGCTTCGGGAAACGTGGTTTGCCTGTCAAAAGAGATCATTTGATCCGGATCGGTAAACTCCCGGGGTATTCTGTCTTGTGCAACAACACCAGANACGTCGTTCAGAATAAAAATGGCGAGAAATAGAGCTGTGAGAAGTTTCATGAATTTGTTTGGTTTTTTCATCGTTGTACCTCCAGTGTCACCACATCAATGATACCACCTCTGTTAAGTCTGAATGTTACTCTGCCCCTCTGGGCATCTATTGTTTCAAGCCGTCCAAGGTAAACTCTGTCGTTCGGCCTAAGTGTTACCATCTGTCCATCTTGATCTCGCAGATAAACAGCACTGGGAGTCATTCCAATCAA
>SL_3KL_010_SEDDRAFT_10003838_pt1 | contig 13625 bp, 12 predicted proteins | sample SodLakKL_010_SED_2_FD_10381 | JGI IMG/M metagenome (IMG submission 10381)
CTGCCATCCCACAGCGGGGGACGCCGGGGTTTGCGTTGTTGTGAAAGGGTGTAGCGGTACTCCTGGCGGATGCGCTCAATGTTGTTGCCCACCAGGATGCTGGCGCAGTCGTCTATCTGAAGTTGTACTGATAATCGGGGTTCTCCTTCATGATGCGGGCGCTGGTGGGGTAGTTTTCGATGAACCAGACCAGCATGGATGTGGGATCAATCATTTCTTCCAGCATTTTTTGGGCTTTATTGCGGAAGAAATCTTTATCCCGGAGAGTTGCCAGGTCTTCTGCCCTTTGAAGTAGTTCTTCAGGGTAATCAGGTGATATGCCAAAGGTAAGTCCATACTTATGTTCCAGTTCTTCCATCACACCGATACGGCCCACAAAATCATTGAACCGGATAGATGGGGTACCCAACAGTGCCGCTTCCTGGGCCATGCTTTGGCTGTCACCGATTATAAGATTTGCAAAACTGATGAGATGATGCATATCAAGGGGGTTGATCTGCAGCCGGTATTTCTCAAGGCTTTCAGGCAAAGCACGCTCACTGGAAATACAAACCTGGCCATGTGGCGTTAACTTTTCAATAAGACTCTCCACCACCTCATTATTTAGACCCCGGATGTTTTTATCATGATGTGCGGTAAGGCTTACCGAACGAATCAGAAAATAAGGCTTATCTTCTGAAATATATTTTTCCACAATGGACTTTTCAGGCTTAAAATACCTGGGATGCAGATAAAACAATTTCTGGTAGCCCTTGTAGAAAATAGTTTTTTTGCTCCAGTAACCCATGTCACAACTGGGGGGTGCGAAAATATTTTTTGCAAACGGCCAGCCTGTGTAGGCTGAATATGGTACTATTTTAGCATCATCATCATTTAACACAAAGCTTGGTATTCTCATGAGGAAGCCCACCTGGGCCACATCTGAACCACAACTGACCATCAAATTGGGCTTGAATTTTTTCAATTCTTTGTAAAGAACTTTATTTTTACCCAACACATTGAAAACCAAATCCAAAACACTGTTGGATTTTTTATTTGAATAAATCACTTTAAAATCCTGATTTTCCTTTTCCAGAATTTCGTTTAAAATATCTTTTTCCTTGACAAATATTTTAACCACGAAGCCTTTACCCCTGATCAACTCAATGAATTTTTTAAATACATAATAGTGGGAGGGATGATTCAGATAAACAGCAATTTTTCTTGAAGTTGAAGTCATTTATCTAAGGTTTTTTGCAAGGAATCAATAATCATATCCATTTGTTCTGCTGTAAGCTCTTCATAAAAGGGCAATGTGGCAAGATGATCATGAACCTCTAAATAATTTGGGCAATTCTTTTCAATTTCCTGTTGAAAAGAAGGCATACTTTTATCAAATCTTTGCTGATAAAAAACACCGTATTTATGCTCAAGATGCATTGCCTCAACTCCCTGTAAGTGCATTTTTTCAATAGTTTCCAAAGACTTCAGGCTCTTATTATGAATATAAAACTTAACAAAAGAGGGCTGAACGTTTTGAAGCAACTGATAATTAACAGCAAGTTTTTTTTCATGAAGTTTGTTTAAGAATTGAAATCCATTGTTTTTTCTGGTTTCCCATAATTTTTCAGCTTTTTGAATTTGGACCCAGGCAATTCTTTTTTCCAGCGAAGCTGGTTGATACAACTTAAGTTCGACCGGCAATACTTCTCTATCATCTTTTTTACTGGATTTTGGTCTTGAGTTCATCAATTTATGATAAACTGAATTTACCCAACGGAGATATCTGTAGTTTTCAAGGATGTTTCTGATTATTCTGAAAAAAATAATTGTGAAAGGTGGTTTTGGGAAACTTTCCTGTATTTTTTTTGCTTTCAGATATAAAGCTTCATCGTTGGTGGCAAGTATGCCACCTCCAATGCCTTTTGCATTTTTAATCAGAGAAAAACAAACATAATCACCTACAGTACCTGCAGGAGTATTATTCCTTTTCCCAAATAATGCCTGTGCGCAGTCTTCTACTAAAAAATAACCATGGGTATCAGCCAGAGTTTTGAACTTTTCACTTTCACAGGGTATACCTCCCAGGTGTATTAACTGAATACCCCTTACATTTTTGTCATTTAACCTTTCAGTTGCATTTACCGACATGTTAAGTGAATCCTTTTCAATATCAGTAAATAATGGTTCAAAGCCCGCTGCAATCAGGGGGTCTACTGCTACTTTACAAGTTAGAGGTGATGTGATCACCTGACCTTTATTATCGAGGCATTTGTAGGTAAGATAGAGTGCACTGCGGCAGGAGTTGGTAACAAGAACAAATTTTTTGCCGGTATATCTCCGGAAAAACTGCTTAAGCTTTTTTTCGCTTCCGACGCAAATCAATGATTTAATCAGTGCAATTGGCGTAAAGTTGGTTTTATTAAAGGGAATCATCATCGGGTTAACCTGAACAAGGGCAAAAGAAAGAGATATGCAAAACCAGGTTTTTTATCCAATTTGCTCCAAATGGCATCCACTTTCTTACCTTTAAGGCTTTTAAAATATGTTTTGAAAGAAAGCGAGTTTTTAAGAATTGCAATCAAAGAAAAAGGAATATCAGTAAACCAATTCAACCAGGAATAATTTGTTTCATAATTATCGGGATATTCAGGATTTTGATGGTGTAAGTATTGGTAGATTAATCTTGCAAAATCCACGCCGCAAGATTTTGCCAATCCTACCCATAACCAAGTGCGCGCATTGATTTCGATGAGTTTGTATTCGCCATCGCGTGGGTCTTTCAAAAACTCTACTTCACACACCCCTGTGTAATTCAGTTCTTTCAATAATCTTTGTGCCGGAGCAATAAGTTCATCACAACTAATGCTTCGCGCGCATGTTGCAGTGCCGAATCGGACTGGATGCTCCCTGAGTTTTTCTCCTATCCAATGGGTTTTAATTTCACCCATGTCGCAAAAGGCTGTAAACGAAATGGTTTTATTGGTGCCATCAAAGGGAATCAATTCCTGGGTGAAGGTTTGATCAATGGGAAAAACTTTCGCAATGCTTTCCAGTTGTTTTACCAGTTGCTGATGGTCATTAGACATAAAGGCCTTCTTGCCCGTGGCCCTGTAGAAGTCCAGACCTTGCCGCCCTTTGGTAAGAACGGGGAAGGTCAGTCCGGTTTCAATAGGTGTAGTATTTTCTGCATAAAAGGTTTTTGGGATGGAAACATCAACCCTTTTGGCAATTTCCAGCAGACGTGATTTATCATAAATATTATTAATGATTTCCAGACCCGGAGTAATTACCTTAAACTTCTTCGCCAACCGATCACGGTTTCGGGAAATCGCATACACAGCATGATCATTGGATGGAATAAGTACCCAGTCCATAAGTTTTTCCCTTTCGGCCANTTCCAGTAAAAAGTTGGCCAATTCATCCGATTCAAAAGGCGGACATTTAAAAAATGCCTTGCAATACCTGGAATANCTNGCAANNCANTTATTNTTATCNACCACAATAACAGGAATACCCGCTTCNCCAAGGGAACGNGTATTNCTCAGGCCTTGTACATGNCCTTCGATGATAATNGCNCCNGGCTTACTGGCCATTTTTTAAAACGTATTGATAAACAGAAATGATTTTTCGGGCTACTGTTTCCGAATCCAACCCCAGTTCCATAATCCGCTCTCTGCCATTTGTGCGGCTGTGTTTATTAGAAAATTCAAGTGCCAGTTTGATTTTTTCAGCTACATTCTCAGGAGTAAAGTCGGTGAGAAAATACCCTGGCTCATCGCCAAACAACCAGGCAATATCTCCCACATTGGTGGCAACGATGGGTTTGTTGCAGGCCATGGATTCCTTGATTACATTGGGGGAACCTTCCCAAAGAGACGTAAGCAATATTGTATCTGCGGCATTGATGATTTGTTGGACTTCTTCCTTGGGAATGTTATACCTTATCTGAAGCTCTATATTGGCATCATTAAGCATTTTAAATGCCCGCTCAGCCAATGAAAAGTTTTTGGCTTCTCGTGCCGGATCAGCTAGAAAAAGGATAGTTTGTTTATCTGTTGAAAAACCAAATTTCGATTTCAGGCCGGAGTCATCAAAAGGTTTAAAAAATGAAATGTCTACTCCGTTGGGAATTATTTCTGCGTCCTTTAGCTTAAGTTGCTCCATCATGGATGCAGATTTCACAATGAGTTTTGCCCAGCGTTTTTTATAAAAAAACCGGATAAGTGAAGAAGTAATCTTTCCGGCCTGGGCATCACTGCCCATCAACGAAACTACGAGAGGCTTACATCCTGCCAGTGTTGCCGTAAAGGCTGAAAGAGAATAGTGAGCGTGTATGATGTCAAATGAATTTTTCCTGAGAAATTTTCTTAATAAAAATGCATGTTTCAGATAGGAAAACCAGCCCTTACCCTTAATGGGGAAAAAGGTGACACTCATACCTTTTTGCATAAGTGCTTCAGCTTGGTTGGATACCACTGCCCCAATGCCATTGACTGAATTTCCGCTGCAAACGAAAAGGACTTTCAAATCAAACTTTATTTTTTATGTGATTGAAATAACCGGATAGCAGTTTCAAGCCTCAAATCGTAAGATTCATTGGTGTTGAATTCTCCTTCTTCGAATAGCCAGTTTTCATTGGAATAAATGTACCGGCCGGGTTTGTTATCTACTTTGCAGATGTAAGGGTTTTTATGTCCAAAGATGGTTTGAAGTTCATTGACAAAAATGCCTTGTTCATTGAGAAACAAATCCACAGCCATAAAATTGAAATTAAACCTTGCACACAAATTTTTTGTAAAATCCAGAATCTCCAAAGGGGGGGCACCATATTCAAACATTTTTGAACCGCTGGATTTGCCATCAACCTTTAATTTCTTGTAGGCAAAATAAGATTCACCGATCTTAACACACCGCCATTCAAAATCGTTAGGTATAAATTGCTGAAACAATACCACATTCTTCTGCAACTGTTGATATCGCTGACTGTATTGCCTGAGTTTTTTCATTAAAAAAGCCGGTGAATTCAGGGCTTTTTTCAACCAGCTTTTGGGATTACCGGCATTCCTGTTTGGGCCGAATCTCCTTCTGATTCCTTTACTGAATGCCTGATTTATATATGCTAATGCCTGTGATTTTCCATTCAATATTTTGACCCCGGACCCCGCTGCTCCAATCAGGGTTTTGGCCACAATGGGGAAACCGGTATGCTGAATATAATCAATGGCTTCAGTTTTACTGTAAAATACAGATGTTTCCGGGTGGGAAACATGGGCAGTTTTCAAAAAGTAGGAAAGCGTCGCCTTGTTTTCATATATTGAAATTTCATGAAAACCAGGAAAGCAAAGAATGCCTTCGTTTTTTTCCAGGAATAACAGCCTGTCATCAAAAATATCTTTGTTTTGCTGAATATCACCAGGTGGGCGTGTTACACAAAAATCGGGTCCGAAGTTTCTTATTTTCTCAAGCCAATCATTGCGCAACATATCTACAACAACATACTGCATGGCCTTTTTTTCACATGCCAGTTCCCATTTCAATGAAGAATCCGGATTGTTATCTCTGAGAATACCGACTTTCATTTTTTAAAGTTTGGCTTTTTTATACTTTTCAACCAGATCGAAATAAATGGGATTGGAAAACTTATGCCAGTAACCTTCGTCTGTTCTGTGCTCATTTTTTCCCAGTGCTTCAAAATAACGCTTCTTATCATAAATTTCCCAGATTTCAGGAGATATATTCAGGGCATGTTCCTGGACAAACTCCTGGTACCATTTGCCATAGGAAAAAGAAGGGGGATATTTATCTTTTTTTCTAAAGTCCCGGTAAACCTTTACAGGCACATAATACCATAAACCCTTCAGGTACTCACGCGGACTAAAACCATTGGCAAGCGGAAAATCCAGTAGGGGAGGATATATCTGTTCAATCAGTTTGCAATATAACCAGGGATTTCTCAGCTTGCCCATAAATCCCCGGGACCTGGCAAGAAAATGATATTTTGAGTTGAAAAGTGCTTCCAGGTATTCCTCCTGTAAAAAAAACGGCACTACTTTTTCAACATAGGTTTGATACAGTCGAATATCCTGGGCATGATGAATATCACCAACAAGCCCATATAAAAAATAAAACTTATTCAATTCCTTATCATGTTTCATCCAGGGCAATTCAGCAACCTGGTTGATGAGAGTATCAAAGTCAATGTTTTCCGTTTTTAGAAAATAATCCTTTAAAACGATTTTGGCAGCTTCAAGAGGGCCCTTTTTTTCTTCATTAACCCATTCAAAGAAGGGCGATGCAAAGTAGTTATTATAGGTTAGCCCCCTTATGCCTTCACCACCCATGTGCCCCGTAAATAGAACTTTCGGCTGGTACATTTCAGCATGTTCGGCAATGGCTGCCGTTCTGTGTGCCCTGTGTAAATGAGAATTTCCATTATCACGTTTTATGGTTTCCACCACCCATTGGTAATACCAATCTTTGTCAGGAGGCTGGGAGACAGCATTGTGAAATTTTAAACCCAATTGCTCTGCAAGTTTTTTTGAGTAAACGACATCCTTTGACTCCGGGTTACCATAAACCATGCAATTAGGTTTCACTCCGGCATTTAACAGACAGGCAAGAATAAGGCGGCTGTCCATGCCGCCGGTGAGGGTTAAGGAAATTTCATATCCTTTATTTTTATCAAATATATTACTAATTAATTCTAAAATAATTTTACCTAACCGGTTAAGGGTATTTTTAGTGTCTCTTTGATTGGTGTTTTTTTTATTTAAAATGATGCTTTTATTTTCAAAAATATTTTTATCTAAATCATGATGGAATAATGAGTAAAAAGAATAATAATTTATTTGGGGCATTAGATAATACTTATAAAGATTTAATAAAGCACTAAGAGCTTAATAAAAGTATTTTGAAAACCTAAAACTTGAAGTCAGATATTTTTTTTTGAGAAGATTGAAGGTTAACATATGTCATAACCTCATTTGTAAATGAGCCAAATAATGAACCTGACATAAAATTGGTCGCCTCAGGAGTAAGGCTGGTATTAATTTCGATCACCTTAACATTTTCATTAACATCAACAGTAAAATCAAAAGAAAGCAACCTGTGATATGGATAATAAGATGCAATTGTTCTTGCAATTTCTTTTGCTTTATCAAAATTGGGGAAAAACGAATTATTAGTATTTGGTTTTACCGAAAAGTCTCTAAACAAGAACCAATTATCAAATTGACCAGAATCTAAAATTCTAACTCTTTTCCCGTTTTTAATATTGTCATAATGCTGATCCTTTTCACCTATTCTCAAGTAATGATGTAAAATATGAATCTTTTCATCAGTTACTGATCTATAGGTAATGACCCTTGCCGTATTTGCAGAACTCTTATTAAATGATGCAAGAATCTCGTGTTGCAAGTGAAATTTTTGAATTATAAAATCATCCTCTGAATATATGATGTCCATCAAATCCTTATCCTCCTCACACCTATATCTTTCGTTGTTTTTAAAGAATATCTTAACACCTCTGCTTCCACCAGAGTCTATTATTTTTTTAAAAACAAGTTTTTCATCAGTTATAGATTTAAAGAATATTTCTGGGTTTTTAATCCTTTCAATATTATTATTGTAAAATACACCATTGATCTTTTTAAGATAATTTTGTAAAAACACATCTGGAATCTTTTTAAAAACTGAGGGTAACAAGTCAATAAGAGCCTTGTTTCGGAAGATAGTAACGGCGTATCTGTTTAAATTTAGATAGGGTTCAATATAATACTTATAATATTCTTCTGTAATGTAATTTATGTCTTCATTTTTATTATAAAATAAATAACACTTAACTCGTTTTACATTAGTTTTTATTTTTAGTTTTTTGCAATTTTTCTTGTATGAATTTAAATAGTTTTTATTTAAATGCTGCTCAAAAGATGCATTTTTATATTTTCTTCTATTCCTGTTTGATAATAGAATGAATTTTGCTTTCCTTTTTAATCTGATTAATATATTCTTTATAAAATCAAGAAGTATCACTTTTGTCTTAATATTAATTAGAAGAACTTTGTTGCGAGGTTTTTTCTTGTGACTCAAATATCGGTCGAGTAAACATCAAACCTAGAAAGATGAAAACCAAAGTTCTGTTTGCTGTACCATAAAATGAGCCATTGTACATATTTATTAATGATGCCACGAGTATAATTGTATAAAGTGTGAAGAAGACATTTCCCCTATAAATAAATTTTTTGTAATTCTTGAATAAGATATACCTTTTAATTACAACAAGCAGAAACGAAAAATATAAAAGAAAACCAAATATTCCGGTCGAATTGAAAAGCAAGGCTACATCATTGTGAATCATCCTGTTAGGGCCAAAAAAATAACCAACATTTATACCATATTCACCCGGTGTATAGTAAGCAGATCTGCCGAAAAAACTATAACTAAGATTATCAAATTGGAATACCTCCTTTAAAACAGCCTCTAGTTCAACAGTTCTCAATTCTCCTTGCAATACCTCAGTTTCAATTCTCATCAGATGTTCACGATGTTCATATCTTGCCGCAAAAATATTAAGCCAATAATTATGAGTTGCGTAGAGAATAATTATCCCAATAACAAAAAAACGTATATATTGAAATCTCAGTTTACGGTCAATCGAAATTAGATAAATAAACAAAGAAATCAATAACATTATCATTATAGTTCTTTTCATACTTAACAATATGAAAATAACGCAAACCAATGTAGATAATATAAATACTACTTTTTTTGTTCCCTTGAACATATTTACCATTAATAGTCCTGGAGAAATAATCGCAAAATAGGTAAGTGTATTTGAGTTTACACCTCCACGTGTGTAAACATCATCAATATAAGTACCTTCTCCAATACCTAAAGAAATCGCAATTAATAAATATGCTGCATATATGATTGTAATATTTCCAAAAACCTCAAATATCCTAAGGATTTTTTCATATGATAAGTAGTTTGCAGCTATTGGAAAAAACAAAAGTGAAGTAAAAACTTTGTTGTAGTTATAAAAGCTTTCATAAAAATTTCTGCTGAACATTACAAGAATAAATGAATACAAAATGAAAACCAAAAGAATTATAATTGCCGAGTTTTTTACTGGTTTCAGGGTTTCAAAAAACAACCACATTACGTAAAATATTATAACAATGCCCCTGAAATAATTGAAACCAGACCACACACCTAGGTTTACGATTATTTCAGTAAAAAAAAGAAAATATAAATAGTAATCGAGATATTTTATTTTAGAACCTTCCATGTTAATTTATTACCAGAGAAAATCACAGTTTATGAGCAATTAATTTCTTATATAAAACTTCATATTGCATCATAATAGTGTTTTGGTTAAATAAACGGTTAACTTTTTCTTTAGAGTTCTTGCTTATATATTCATATTTAGACGAATCCTCAAGTAGTTCTATTATTTTTTGAGTATATGCTTCGGGCTTGTTGTTTGACTTAATTAATATCCCATCCTTTTCATTTTCAATAATTGTATCTGTTATTCCTTTGATGTAACTTGAAATTACAGGTGTGCCAACAGCCATAGATTCAATAATAACATTTCCAAAACCTTCTCTTCGGCTGGGAAAAAGTGTTATATCGGCTGCCTGGTAATAAGGCTCCGGATCATCAACTAATCCTAAATCAAGGATTTGTTTTTCTTCTTTGTATTTCTTAATATTGAAGGTTTTGCTATTGATAATTGTTGTTTCTTTTGATATCCCTAAAAGCAATAATAACGCTCTGGGGTAATCTTTTATTAACAAATCAAAGGCTTCCATTACAATATCAAATCCTTTTCTAACTGTTTTTGGGCCTAAAAATAATAGAAGAGGGCTGCGGTCACAATATTCCTGACCTAAATATTTCTTGCGTAATTCTGTTTTTGATTTATTGCTTGGTTTGAAGCCTGTATCATTATGAATTACAGATGTACTCGGCTTGATTCCATTTTCTTTACACCATTGTTGGAGCCTTTCACTTATGCAAACTATATGTGATGAATTGTTTAGCGTAAGTCTTAGCCTATGCTGCTGACTCCAATGTGAAGTTTTTTTATTAAAATCTGGCAAAAGAGTGAACTCATTAATTAATGGCCTCTTAAATATTTTAGAGAATAATGCAAGGCCCCAACTGAAGCGTATTCCACCGAATGAATGAATTATATCTATTTTGTTTTTGTTTTTTAACAAAAAAAATACAATTTTGAAATTTAGGATCAAAATACTGAATAGCATTTTTACTGCCGAGATTTTCTTTAAGTTAACAGAAATTCGATAAATTAATTCTTCATTTAATACATCCTGACCTTTTGTAACATTAGGTTTGTCATTTGTTAGCGTTATGACTCCAAATAGATTACCCTTTTCTTTTAAATAAAGAGCATGTCTATAAGCTCTTTTTCCTGCTCCGGTATAATCAGGGGGTATCACGCCAGAAATTATACAAATATTCACAATTCAAAGAAATTCAAGTAATTAATTAAATTTAATAGCACCTATATTATTTCCAAAATCAGTAACTCGATAGCCATATCTATTTAACTTCTCCAAAACTTTATTTTTTAATTTCTCGGTTGGAGTAAACTTGCTTTCAAAATATATTATTTTAGGTTTGTATTTTTCAAAATCAATGGATTCAATAATTTTCCAATCAAGTCCTTCAGTATCAACTATAAGAATATTTGGAACAAAATAATCTGCAAATAAAGTATTTAGCATTTCTCCTTTAACATTCTGTGATTCTATAAGCTTTTCAGGTTCTTCATATCCTATATTGCTTAAGTATTCTACCAGCAATTTGCTGTTAATGCTGGCTTTTCGTGAAAGAATCACTTGTTTTTTCCTTGGCAAATGCTTTCTAAACTCTTCAGAGAGTGAAAAAAACTTTAAATTATCTTGCGTGTCTGGAAATATCGCAACATTCTTAAAGGTTATATTCCTGTTATTTATATGTTTGTAATTGTTTTTCAGTGCCTGGAAACATATCGGGTCGGCTTCAATAAGAAGTGCTTTGCATGGGTTTTTTAAAATAATCTTTCTTACCGGATCACCCCTAAGCCCGTCATTTGCACCAACCTGTATTAACTTTAAAGGTTCATCAATTTTTTTTATATTACTGGTAAAAAATAACTCATCTTCTCCCATCTTTTTCCAATATTGCTTTGACAATAAATACAGGTCAAATATTCGCGGACTGCTCAAAACCAACTCAAGAAAGAATTTTTTTAATGCCTTTTTCATAAACAAATTAACTTAAATAAGCCCGTCTTAGTACATAAAAAATCAATAAAAAGTAAATAACAGAACTTGATGTGCAAAATAGTGCCACTGCTACCAAATCATTATTATAAATATAAAAACCTGCTAATAATGACCCAACACGAAGTACAACTGCTGCAATTTCATATACTAATAACCTGCCCTGTATGCGCAAAACCGGTATAGCAGCGATGGCTGGTTTATTGATAAACTGGAAAAACACCATAACGGATAACCATTGAGCATATTCTCCTGCGCTTTCCCATTCAGCTCCCAATGCAAAAGAAAATATGGTGGGTCCAAAGATTGCTATAACTCCCAGGGGAAGGATTCCAATACCCGTTAATCCTAAAGTAGCTTTCCAGATCAAAGGAAATAGTTTTTCATTCTTTTGTTTGGCATCTGCCAGTCTGGGATATATTGCCTTTTGAATTGCAATGCTGATAAAGTTTGTTGGTATTACCAGCACTTTTCTTCCAACAGCATAAAACCCGGCATATATGGGACCAAATAATCCCGAAAGAAAAAGTACCGGTAGATTTTGTGAAAAAGCTACCAAAGTTATCTGGGGGAATCGGTATAATGGAAAATCTTTGTAAAGCGTTGCGACCTTTATTAAGCTTTTTCTGCTGAAACTGTCCGGTGCTAAAAGATGTTTTGCTGATTGAAAAAGCTTACCAGTATAGCTTCTTGCTAATAAGAAAGTATGAATGAATTTACCAAAAACGAAAGTAAAAATTAATACTGCTGATGTTGGCAGAAAAAAACCTATACCAACCTTTGATCCATTTTGAACAACTGATTGAGATATGTCTACTTTAGCCGTTTGTCTAAACTTCTTTTTTCGAATAAGCCACTGACCAAGTATCTGCTCAAAAGCAGAAAAAATAAAAATTAATGGTATAAATAAAATAAAAGGCTGAATTGGTTCTAATTTCAAAGAATTAATTATGGGTTGCTGAAAAAACCCAATTATAATGAAAAAGAGCAAAGCAACGCTAATGGCTATCAATAAGCATAATCTTACTAAGTTTTTAGCATCTTCATCGTTTTTAGGAAGCACTATCCCCATAGAATAGGTTAGAGAAGTAAAACCAATTAAAAGACCAGTTATTGATACGAAAACCCCTAATACGCCAAATGCTTCGGCTCCATATAATCTTGTTATTACAGGTGTCAAAAGAATTGTAAGGGCTTGTGCAATTCCTTTACCTGTCATTAAGGTCATTACATTTTTCGCAAATTGAGTTTTTAACTCTTTTGGAGTTATTTTATTAATGAACTTCAATAATAATGGTTTAATTAGCTAGGTATGTATGCAATGTCATATTTGGGGTTTTAGCTATTCAAGCTAGTAGTAAATGTTTTTTCAGTATCAAAAGATTTTCTTTAACAACACATAGCTCTAGGGTAAAATATATCTAATAGGCTGTGAATAAATTCTTAATTATTTAGTTTCTGCTTTGTGCTTTTACGGCAGAGGTAACAAGGTAAGGAGTTCGCGATGAAATCTATAAATCCCCCTGACCCCCTTTTAAAAAAGGGGGAGTAGGCCGGTATTTGCTTCGGTTCCCGAATCGCTCTTGGGACTAAAGGCTTTCGCCTTTAGCTTCTGTTTTATAATATCTCCCGCGAGCTCTGCGTTCTCTGCGGCTCCGCGGTTTAGGTCTCCGTTTTCTCTTTAAGGTTAAGGTTAAGTTTGAGAGTCGATCAATGCCTTTGCCTTGTTATGAATCATTGTTGCAAATTCCAGGTTTTGCATCACTTCGGATTTCTCTGGAGTATAGTATTTTGGACCGGGGTACCTTTCAACTTCGTAATAATCATTAATGATTAACAGATCATTCAAAGAATCTTCACTAAGTTTAAGGCTTTCAGAGCATAAATCAAAAAGAAATATCAGATCGTGCGTTTTTGGGATCTTAACACCATGGTACGCCAATACCGCTTTCATTGATTTTTCGATTGACTGATGGATTTCAACAGCGATAATATCTGTATAATGATTTGCATCAAACAGCACCCGGGCAGTCTCCAGATTCTTCCTGGCCATTATGACCCACTCCATTGCATAGGTTGGGTTAGGCATATATTACCTGTCCTTTATTAAAGATTTCTTCGTAAAATAAGTCACCGATTTCAATCCTGTTTTTGATCCTGTTTTCACTGTCTACCAGAACATCAAATGATATATTTTTATTTCTGAATTCCTGCCAGAGCAATTTTTTTGCTTCAATACGGGTTTCCCTCACTTTGTCTTCAGGTATATCTTTAATGATCAGTAAATCAATATCACTTTCACTTACAGGCTTTCCATATGCATAGCTGCCAAATAAGATAATCTTATCCGGA
>SL_3KL_010_SEDDRAFT_10003839_pt1 | contig 13624 bp, 12 predicted proteins | sample SodLakKL_010_SED_2_FD_10381 | JGI IMG/M metagenome (IMG submission 10381)
TGCACGCAGAAAAAGATCGTTTTTTAAATTGGGAAATTCGTGATTCATGAATTGTAAATTAATTTAATAGCTATATGAAAAGCCCCCTTCGAAGGGGGACGTTTGAATGTGCTTTCGTTTTGAGAATTTCAGCTACAAGTTCTAACAATGCTTCAGTGGATGGGGCCGATGGTATATGTACATGTTTTCCCGATTCCAGGCTCAAAGCCTCACCAGTCGTATTACCGATTGCAAATAATTCCGGTAAATTCCTGTCAAACCCTCCACTGCGCCTGAATGCTTCCACAGCACTTGGACTATAAAACAGAACTGCATCTATCTTCATGTCAGGTATCCGGATGTTATTTAATTCGGTTTGATATACTTCAATGTCGACATACCCGAACCCTCCATTTTTTAACTTGTTACCGAGCTCATCACTTCGCCGATTCCCGCACCAATGGATGATATCCGGTTTATTGTTTTGAAAATCACGATTTATCAATTCCGCCAGGCCAACAGCATCCTGCTGATCAGGTACTTTTGCTTTTATCCCAATTTCAGCCAGTGCTTCCCCAGTTTTTTCACCGACAGCATAAACGACCGGAAATCCCTGGATTCTGAATTCTGAATCCTGAACCCTTCTCAACACCTCTGCACCATTTTGACTTGTAAATACCCATACAGCATCTTGGTACCGATCGAGCTTTTTTAAAAGTTTTTCGTGGTTTTCCGGTATTTCCACTTTGAGTGCCGGCTGGATCACCGGTTCCAGGCCAAGTGCTTTCGCATACAGAACCTGGTCTTCCGTAAGTGTACGCGTAATAAAAATGCGTTTGGGGTTCATCGGGGTCGGATTCGTATTACCTGTAACGATCAGCCATTTGGTCTGGCCGGTTGAAAACTTATTTCAAAAAATTACACGTTAACATTCATAATGCGACAGCAAATTATCAGACATATCAGATTTCGGATTACTGACAGACTGTATCAATCTTAAAACCTTAAGGCCCTTTAAGTTCTTCAACAATGGCATCTGCACCTTTTGCAAGCAGTTGATCAGCTGCTTTGTTACCAAGGCCTGTTGCTGCTTTAACCGGTGAGGTCAGTTCCACATCATACTGTACGGTTCCATCTAATGTCAGGGCGACTGCATGCAGAATTAAGACTTCATTTTCAATCCAGGCAAATGCACCAACAGGGGCACTGCAGCCTGCTTCCATCCTGTTTAAAAGTTCCCGTTCAATTCCTGTACAGATCGCTGTCTCTTCATGTCCGATTTGAGCAAGTACCTGTTCCAGTTTATGATTCGCTTCATGAATCATAACAGCAACTACGCCCTGTGCCGGTGCCGGGACCATCCAGTCCAGGTATTCTGCAATGTGATGATCAAGATTGATTCTTTTCAGTCCGGCTGCTGCAAAAATCGCGCCATTCCATCCGTTTTCATGAACTTTACGAAGCCGGGTTTGAACATTGCCTCGAATATTTGTGATTTCATGACCCGGATACCGATGCAACCATTGTGCCTTTCTTCGGTTACTGCTTGTAGCAATTACAGCAGTAATCTCCGGTGAGTCCAGGAATTCGGTTCCTGCCGGGGCTACCAGGGCGTCACGCGGATCTTCCCGCTCAAGAACTGCTGCTACCTTTAAAGGAAGCGGGTTTACTGTGGGCAGATCTTTATAAGAGTGGACAGCAAGGTCGATTTCTTTTTGTATCAGGGCATCATCGAGTGCTTTGGTAAAAACTCCTTTCCCACCCATCTCAGCCAAAGGAGTAGTCAGATCCAGATCCCCTTCAGATTTAATAAAAACCAGCTCCGATCGAATTCCGATCTTTTTAAGTTTTTCGGCTACATGCTCTGCCTGCCAGGATGCAAGTTTACTATCTCTGGTTCCAATCCGAAGAATCTCATTCATTCAGGCCTCCGGCCTTCAATTTGAACATATCTTCCACGACTTTGGTGACTTCATCTGACTGATGATGATCCCGAAGATGCTCGATACTGTAAGCAGCGATTTTATTTACAATTCTTCTTGTCAGGTTTTCAACTTTGTCTACATCATCACTTGAAATTTTGTGCCTGAAGAAATCCAGTTCCTCATCCCGGATCGTATCAAGCTTTTCAATCAGTGCCTTTATTGTTGGCACAACCCGCTGTTCACGCAGCCACAAACCAAACTGGCCCAGCTCTTCTTCAATGATTTGCTTTACAAGCGGAACTTCTTTTTCTCTTTTTCGATACGCTTCGTCGGTTACATCACTGAGCATGTCCATATTAGCAACATCAACAAAATGAAGTTTACCCACCTCTGGATCGATATTTCGGGGAACAGACAAGTCAAGCATCACCTTGAACTTCGGATTTTCAATGGAAGCTTCCATATCATCCATTGTAATCACCGGTTTAGTGGCCCCGGTAGCAACAATGACAAGATCAGCATCAGCAATCTGATCTGATAACTGATTCATATCCGCCACTTCAAGATTGTACCTTCCTGCAACAAATTCCGCCCTGTCACGGGTTCGATTGATCAGCGTGAGTTTACTTGCACCCAGGTTAACAAGGTTTTTACAGGTAACCTTACCAATTTTGCCTGTGCCTACAAGCAGGATATTTTTATTTAACAGGTTTTCAAAAGTCCGGTTTGCAAATTTGACCGCTGCATACGCTACAGTAGCTGCACCATTGCCCAAAGAAGTTTCGTTCCGTGATCGCTTATGGGTACGAAATACATGCTGCATGAGCCTGTGTAACGGGCCATCAACCATATTCAGTTCAGCGGACAATTCATACCCCTCTTTAACCTGTTTAATGATTTGAAGGTCACCAAGGATTTGCGAATCAAGCCCAGTTGCTACCTTGAAAAGGTGATTAACAGCACGCCAGCCTTCATACTCAAAACCATATTTATGAAATTCATCAAGTGATCCATTTGAATAAGTTGTCAGCAGCCGGACCAATTCATGAGGGGTAGTGTACTGAGCATAGATTTCAGTTCGGTTACAAGTAGATACAACAAAAATACTGGATATACCTTCTCTATTTGCTCCGTCAAGCAATGACCGCTTTTGTTCGTCAGCGAGACTGAATTTTTCCCGCAGGTCAACAGGGGCATCCCAATGATTAATCCCTATAACTGTAAAATTTTCAAAATTTGAGTCAACCATCCCTGATTATACAGTTGTAATTTTCTCTTTATTTACTGTTTGATTTTCATTTTCACCATTTTCCCCGATGACGTCAGACAGTCGCAAAATTGCTTCATCTGCAAGTGCCTTAATGTATGATGGATGATCATTAAGTCCGTCCATCACTTTATAATTCTCAAATTTAAACCCTTCCTCTTCCATATCTTCAACGAGCTCAACACCAAGTTCATACAGTGTCTCAATATGATCCGTTACAAATGCAATCGGGACCATCAAAAAGTTTTTAATCCCATATTCCAGATGCCTTCTGACAAGATCTTCGGTATTTGGTTGTGTCCATTTTTGAGGGCCTACCCTTGATTGAAAACTGAGCCAGTAGGAGTTTTTCACTTCTCTTCGCTCCATAACTGCTTCCATCGTCTCCTTGATTTCAGTTGTGTATGGGTCACCGCTTCGAACTTCGAGCAGGGGGGTTCCGTGCGCACTAAAAATAAAATGGGTTTTATTACGGGTTTCCTCATCCATTTCAGACAACGCCTCATCAATTCTGTCGTTGATAGAGGCCAGGTAATCTTCATTGAGGTGATAATTTTTGACATGAAATTCTTTCCAGGGCGCCTTATCGCCAAATTTCTTTTTTCTTACCGTTTCCCAGTCCCTGAAACTGCTGCCGGTTGTTGTCCAGGAAAATTGAGGATAGAGAGGCATCAGAACAGTATGGGTAATGCCGTCATCTACCATATCGTCCATGATGGTATCAGCAAACGGAATCCAGTACCTCATACAAGTATATACTCTTACTTCATGATCCGGCAACCGGTTGCCAAAATGCTTCTCAAGAGCCCTTCTCTGACGCTCGGTCAACCCGTTAATTGGTGAACAGCAATCTGAAACCACTTTATTTTTGCGATTCATACAGTGATTATTACCGGTACAACCTTTCGGACAACCATTAATCTCTTTGTAGTCTTCAGCTACATTTGGAGCTCTGAATTTGGATATAATTTTGGCAAACAGGTTTTGAGTTTTCCCCCCTCCCATTTTAATGATATCCTCATCCTGGAACAGATTATACAGGAAATCCTGAACATTCTCTTCATGGGTGGGGCCACCCAGGTTCATAAGTACAACACCTATTCGCATAATAATCTATTAACCGCGGTTTATCTCAACTCTAAAAAAAAGGTTTTATTATGAAGAGATCGTGAAGAGACTTCTCCAGGCTTTCATATATCCATCAGAATCTTCGATCTCATTGTCTATTGCAACTCATTTACCCGTACAAACACCGGCTGTAATTTGATTTGATGATCGTTTGAGTATGAGGTAGATTAAGCGGAATTCAATTTAAGCTTGTATTCCTTTTTATGAAAAAATTTGTTGCCGAATTAATCGGTACATTTTTCCTGGTACTTGCCATCGGGTTAACCGGAAATGCTCTTGCATCAGGACTCTTTATTATCCCGATAATCTATATCGGGGCCTCGATTTCAGGTGCTCATTATAACCCGGCGATCACCCTTTCATTCTGGGCAACAGGACATATATCGGGAAAATCAATGTTTTCTTATATCATCAGCCAGACATTAGGTGCTCTCGCCGGCACCCTAATGATTTTCTTCCTGGCCGGATCAGCTCTGCAAACAGTCCCCGCATCGTCTGCCACACCGATACAATACGGTTCGATCGAATTATTATTTTTGCTGTTACTCTCGATGCTCTACCTAACCCTCTTTCTTACAGATTCATTTAAACATAACAGGATTTACGGTTTGGCAATCGGGTTATCGTATGCCGGCATCCTCCTGGTCGGTGAACCGGTTTCCGGCGGAGTTTTCAATCCATCTATTGCTGCTGCAGCTTCTATTATCGACTACTTTGATTTTGGCGATTCCTATCTCTATCTGCCGATATTCATTCTGGCACCTGCTGTAGGCGGTATTTTAGCCGGCAACCTGTTCAGGTATCTTTCGGAACAGAATCCTGGTCAGCAAGCTGGAGAGTAAACGAAAAAACGGTTCCTTCACCTGGGCTACTTTCAACGTCTACGCGGGAACCATGTGCATCCAGAATGCTTTTCACCACAGATAATCCAAGCCCGGTACCCCCTTTGTCCCGGGATCTCGCCTTGTCTGTCCGGTAAAACCTGTCGAACAACCGTTCCAGATGTTCATCCGAAATCCCGATTCCGGTATCACTCACTTTCACTTTAACCTCTCCATTCAGTTTTTCAGCCTGAATCGAAATTTTCCCCTTATTTGTATACTTAATCGCATTTGATACCAGGTTGTCAATCACCTGTTCGATTTTGTTCGGATCAGCAAAAACGTAGTGTGAATCTATTTGCACATCCATTTTGATCCCTTTTTCTTTTGCCGGCGGATAATAAGGTTCACAAGACTGAAGAATTACACCAGCCAGATTAAACCTCTTTTTTTCGATAAAATGAGAGTCGGAATCATATCTCTGCAGTGTTACCAGGTCTTTAAACAGCCGATGAATGCGATCGGTCTGCTTACTTGCAGTTGCCAGGTAATGCTTTTTCTGCGTTTCCGGCAAATCATTCATCTGCAACATTTCCAATGCGCCTGAAATGGTATGAAGCGGGTTTCTCAGTTCATGCGTAATATCAGCAAAAAACTGCCCCTGTTTATCGTATATTTTTTTCAGTTCCTCGTTATCCTGCCTGAGCTTTGAAGCCATTCGATTCAGTGATTCAGCAAGTGTTCCGAACTCGTCTTTTCTGTTTAGATGAATCGTTTTATCCACATCTCCTTCGGCAATCGACCGTGCAGTCCTCTCAAGTTGTACGATCGGCCTCGACATGTACCTGGAAAACCAGACACTTACCAGAAGTACAATTCCAATAGAGATGAACATTCCCGTATAGATTATCCATCGAATGGTTCGAATCGGAGCGTAGATTTCATCTTTGAGCTGTGAGATCTGAAGATACCGTACCGGGTTTTGCTCTGCCTCGACAGCAATAAATGCAACCAGCCAGTCGGATTCCCCCTGGTTTTCAATTATTGCACCCGTTCCGTTCAACTGTCGCAACATCTCATCAGGCAGATAAGCCGGTGCTGAATATTCTTCGTCATAGGGTACCGAAGCAAATAAGATTCCGTCTATATCATACACTGATATTCTGTATCCGGATATGACTGCAGCTTCATTTAAATGTGTTTCAAAACGATCATCACCCGGCAGGTTCTGGATGGTAATTCCCAGCCACTGTGCATCATTCACAATTTGTACTTCACCCTCATCGAGCAGGTAATTCCGGATAAACAAAATTGAATAGCTGCTGATTGCTGTGATGCCGAAAATCAACAACAGGATAAAAGTCCACGCAAGTTTGGATCGGATACTCATGACATGGCAACTTCACGATTCAGGCCATACCCCAAACCGCGATACGTTTTGATTATTCTTGAGGCATCTCCCATTTTCAGCCTCAGGTTTTTGATATGAACATCAACTGTTCTGTCGAATACATATCGTTCATCATCAGAAATCTGTTCCAGAATTTCCTGTCTGCTATACACCCGCTTTGGATTTTTGAAAAACAGTTCAAGTATGGTGTATTCAGTTGAAGTCAGTTCAATTCTCTCTTCATTTTTAAACAGTTCTTTTCCCTCTGTGTCAAGGTAAATTTCACCGTACTGAATCCAGGCACTGGTCTGCGGGTTTCTGCGGCGAAGTAAAGATTCTATTCGGGTTTTAACAAGCTGAAGGCTTGCCGGTTTTGAAATGTAATCATCAGCCCCCAGTTCAAGCCCTTCAATCTCATCTTTCTCCTGATCTTTTGCAGTCAGAAAAATCACCGGGATATCATTGATCACAGGGTGATTCCTGATACGTTTGCAAATTTCCCAGCCATCCACACCGGGTACCATAATATCCAGCAGAGCCAGATGTATATTGCTGGCCTGTTTATCGATGATTTCAAGTGCTTTTTTTCCATCATGAGCAAGAAGAACTTCAAAGTTGTTCATGCTCAAAAAATTTGCCATCATTTCAGCCGGCTCAACTTCATCTTCCACCAGCAGGATTGTATGCTTTGGTGCCACGATTTAGCCTATAAAATTATTTAATCATTATTCGTAACCTGAATCATCCCGGAAAATAATAAACAGGATCAGAAAGATACTAAAGAAAGTAACCCGGACAGTTGGAATGGAAGAGATATTATTCGCTTCCAAACTGAATATTATCTGTCAAAAGCTATATTTTACGCCCTCATTTTAAAAGGTAACGATAATTAATGTCATTTAAAGACCAGGTTATATGGATCACAGGAGCTTCTTCCGGAATCGGTGAGGCTCTTGTTTACGCTTTTCACGGGGAAGGTGCCAAATTGATCATTTCTTCACGGCGCACTGAAGAGCTTGGACGCGTCAGGGAGAATTGTGAAGGAGACAAGTCTCACATCCATATCTTACCACTCGACCTGACCAATACCAAATCGCATGCTGATATTACCCAGCATGCAGTTGAACTCTATGGCAGAATTGACATGCTGATCAATAACGGTGGAATCAGTCAGCGTGGACTTGCACATGAAACGCAAATGGATGTAATCCGGCAGGTGATGGAAATCAACTTTTTCGGCACCATTAACCTGACCCGGCAGGTTTTACCATACATGATCGAAAAAAAACGGGGGCACATTGTAGTTATGAGCAGTGTTGTCGGTAAATTCGGCACCCGGCTCCGATCCACCTATTCGGCTTCCAAGCACGCACTTCACGGCTGGTATGATTCTCTTCGGCAGGAGGTAGACGTCCATAATATTGATGTAACGCTAATTTGCCCGGGATTTGTCAAAACCAACGTAACACTGAATGCACTGCTGGCCGACGGCTCCCTGCTTGGTGAAATGGGTTCCGGCCAGATGCACGGAATGACTGCGGATAAGTTCACGAAAAAACTGCTTCCAAAACTGGCAAAACGCCAAAAAGAGATCTACATCGGGGGCAGAGAGGTGGTTGCCGTTTACATCAAACGATTTTTCCCGAGACTTCTGGATTGGGTTTTGAAGAAATCAAGTGTGACATGAGAAAGCGCCGGGAGGAATATCGAACGCCGAATATCGAATGTCGAATTCGGCGTTCGGTTTTCAATATTCGATATTCGATTTTTTACACATTCACCCTAATCGTTTCCTCTTATTCAGGTAAGCCAGTAAAGCCAAATCAAACGGGCTTTGGGTGTCAATCTCTTCAAAATCGATTTTTGCTTCACTGCAGGCCAGCTTAAATTTATATGTAAAATCCTTTACTTTTTTTCTGTAACTCTCTTTAACCTGGGCTGGCACAACTTCAAGTTCCGAGCCGGTCTCCATATCTTCAAACAGAAATGTGCCATCGGGAAAATCCAGTTCCCGTTCACTCTTATGTTCGAGAACATTGAGCAACAGTACTTCATGTTTTCGGTGTCTCAGATGTTTGAGAGCTGATATCAGGGCATCATGATTTGATACATTTTCAAACAGGTCACTCAATATGACCACAAGACTTCTGTGTTTCAACTGTTCGGCAAGGCTGTGAAGTGCCTCTGCAGAGGCAGACTCTCTTTTATCTTTGCGGCTCTGATCTTCATTTTCAAGAATCTTCTCCATTTGCCCGAAAAGCATGCGCAGATGACTGTAGGAAGATTTCGGAGGGTACTTCTGCCTGATCTCACTGTCGAATGTGATTAACCCGCATGCATCCCGCTGCCGGTTCATCAGGTACATCAGTGAAGCAGCATAGTGAATTGCATATCGCAATTTACTCCATTCAGCAAAATGTTTAAAATTCATGGAAGTACTCACATCCAGTACAATATGAGCACGCAGGTTGGTCTCTTCTTCATATTGCTTTACAAAGAAGCGGCCGGTTTTTCCATAAGCTTTCCAGTCGATGTGCTTGAAATCATCACCTGCATGATACGGCCTGTGTTCTGCAAACTCTACACTGAAACCATGATATGGGCTTCTGTGAAGTCCTGAAATAAACCCCTCGATGATCGTTCGGGCTTTTAGCTCAAGCGGGGCAATTTGGGTTAATATGTCCGGGTTCAGCAACATGATTTTAATCTACCAGTGCAACGAACATAAAGAAAGTAAAATTTTAGAGTTACATTTTCAGTATTTTAATTACACATTCATGAAGCGTGATTTCCCCTCTCAGAGAGCTGAAAAATTGATATCACAAAATAAATGTGGTTATGACAAAGATTTACAAAACTGCAGATGAAATTGATTTCAAGACAGAAGATGCCGCTCCTATGCCGGTACCGAACCGGGTTCTGATGATAAAACCCACATATTTTGATGTCACTTATGTCATCAATCCTCATATGGAGAATCAAATCGGAAGAGTTGACAAAAAACAGGCTTATGCAGAATGGCAGTTGTTGGTTGACGGTTTTCGTAAAATCGGTTTCGATATAAATATTCTGGAAGGACAAAAAGGCTTGCCTGATATGGTATTTTCAGCAAATCAGAGCCTTCCCTATTGCAATGAGAATGGAGACCGTAGAGTAATCATGAGCATCATGCATACGAAAGAGAGAAGGGAGGAAGTCCCGCATATTGAGAAGTGGTTCAGAAGGAACGGTTATGAAATTCATCATCTCGACAAAAATAAAGTAACCGATTTTGAAGGTATGGGTGACGGTATCTGGCATTTTAAGCGCCAGATATTATGGGGAGGTTATGGACACCGAACATCATTGAATGCCTATACTGAAATTTCAAAAATCTTTGATGTACCGGTGCTTGCACTTGAACTCGTGGATGAACGTTATTACCACCTTGACACCTGTTTCTGCTCCCTGGATGAAGAGAGTGTCCTGATTTATCCAGGCGCATTCAGTGATACCGGGCTAAATATGATATATAAAATGTATAAACATGTAATAGAAGCCGGCAGCTATGAAGCTGAAAAACTTTTTGCCGTAAATGCAGTTTGTCCGGATGGGAAAAATGTATTAATTCAAAGAGGCAGTTCAAAGGTAAACAAAAAATTGCATGATCATGGCTTCATTGTCCATGAATTCGATACGAATGAATTCATTAAAAGCGGTGGAAGTGTTTTTTGCATGAAACAGATGATATGGTAACGGAGAAGCATAATAAACGCAATCAGTAAACTTTGGCTTCAAAATGCTTTTCAAGGATTCCATATCCGGTTTTTCTATATTAACATTCAGGATTTATCGATCGAATATAATCTTCTGATATGAACCCAAAGTTCTCTTTCCTTGCCTCCTTGTTGGCTACGCTCATAACAATCACACTATTTTCACTATCCCTCGGCCCGCTTCCTCCCGCTGGCAGTTTTTTCCATCCGGGCACCGGGTTTTGGGCGAATGCGGAGACAGACCGTCAATCCGGATCCCTGGTTCTAAGTATGAGTGGAATCAATGAGCCGGTTGAAATATTTTATAATGATCGCGGTGTGCCACACATTTTTGCCGGCAACAACTATGACCTTTACTTTGCCCAGGGATATGTAACAGCAAGAGACCGCTTGTTTCAGCTTGAACTTCAGGTTCGTGCTTCTGAAGGCAGCCTTTCTGAATGGTTCGGTGAGGATCTCCTTGAATACGACCTGGTACAGCGGCGAATGGGTATGGTGTACGGGGCCGAACAAACACTCACTATGTTACAGGGTGATGAGATTGAAGAGATGCTGAATGCATATACTGATGGTATTAATCAATATATCCTGAATTTAAATTCGGGAGATTTACCTGTAGAGTATAAAGTATTAAATACCAGGCCTTCGGAGTGGACGCACTTGAAAACCGCACTTCTGTTGAAGTATATGACACAGATGCTGGCAGGTGGCAGCCATGATGTACAGACAAGCAACACAATGGCGTTCCTCGGACAGGATTTTGTGGAAAAATACATCAGCAGCCCATCACGCTGGACTGATCCGATTATTCCTTCAGAAACCACCTGGGATTTCGAACCGATCTATACACAAAGTCCCGCTGACAATTTCACACCGGAATGGGTTTCGGGAATCAGTCCATTCGAAACCGACCCGGCTGTCGGAAGCAATAACTGGGTCGTAGACGGCTCAAAAACTGCAAGTGGTAATCCGATACTTGCCGGAGATCCCCATCTCGGGCTGTCCATTCCTTCGATTTGGTACGAAATGCAACTGAATGCTCCGGGCATCAATGTTTATGGAGTAACGATTCCCGGGTCACCGTCAGTTATAAAAGGCTTTAACAGTGACATCGCCTGGCTCAATACGAATACAGGAGTGGATGTACTTGACTGGTATGAAATTGAATTCAGGGATGAATCCCGGGATGAATACCTTCATGATGGAGAATGGAGGCCGGTACATCGAAGAGTTGAAGAGATCCGGGTCAGGGGCGGTAAAACCGTAACCGATACCCTGTTATTTACACATCACGGGCCGATCGTGCAGCCCGATGAAAACCAGCCTGGCCAATCCAATTTTGCTATTGGCCACGCAATCCGATGGATCGGCCATGAACCATCAGATGAAATGAGGGCCTATTACCTGTTAAATCGTGCATCCAGTGTTGAAGAAGCTTCAAATGCATTAGCCTATTTTTCAGCTCCGTCACAGAATTTTGCCCTGGCAGACCGCCATGGTACAATTGCCATGCAAATCGGAGGAAAACTGCCACTGAGATGGCATGGCCAGGGCAGAACCATCAGTAATGGGAGAAATCCTGCTTACGACTGGCAGGGCTGGTTACCTTATGAACATAACCCGAAATCTGTTAATCCCGGGCGGGGGTTTGTTAGTTCAGCGAATCAGTATCCCACGAATGATGATTACCCCTATTACCTGGGAGATTACTTTGCCCCTTTCGAGCGTGGAACCCGGATCAATGAAAAGCTTGATGGCCTGGACGATATTACCATTGAGGAGATGAGGTTACTGCAACTCGACAACTACAGTTATCACGCTGAGCTCGCTCTCCCTCATTTACTCAGCCATATTGACCCGGAGAATCTGGATGATAAGCAGTCAGAAATTTTGCCGCTTCTGAATCAGTGGGATTATAAAAATTTGGGTGATGAAATCGCTCCCTCTATTTTTTATACCTGGTGGAATCAGCTTTACAGTAAAACATGGAGAATTCTTGAGCATGACGAACCGATGCGACGTCCTCAAAGAGACCGTACGCTGCAAAAAATTATTGAGGAACCAGAATCGCCATTCTATGATGATGTTAAAAATGGAAATTACACATCGCAGTCGGAATTGATTACCGCAGCATATAAGCAGTCCGTTGATGAACTGACGAGAACTTACGGTGAAGATTTCAATCAATGGAAATGGGGGTTTGTTAATGAAACGAACCTAAACCATCTTGGGCAGTTTCCGGGACTGGGAGAATATAACCTGTTCACAGACGGCGGAGCGGAATCACCTAACGCAATACGCGGTAGTCACGGCCCATCCTGGAGAATGATTGTGGAATTAGGTAAAAAGCCCAAGGCGTATGGTGTCTATCCCGGTGGGCAATCGGGGAACCCCGGTTCTCCGCATTATAATGAGTTTACCGATACATGGATTCGCGGAGAATTATACGAATTAAATCTGCTGGAGAACCGGCCTGAACGCGAAAATGAGACTTTTCCTTTTTTCCTGAGAATGGAATAATTCAGTTATCCTGATCTTCAATCGGTTCGGTTTGCTGCGGGATTGGAGCTTGAGTTTCAGCCGGTGCCTGAAAATCAGTCTCTACAGGCTGCAAACCCTGTTGCTGCACCGCACTTCCTGGCGTTCCACCAGCATCGATTGCAAAGTTGGCCAACAGGCTCAAAAGCAAAAATACAGTTGCCAGCACTGCTGTTGTGGTTGATAACAGGTCTGCAGTTCTTCGCGCCCCCATACCGGAGCTTCCCATCATACCAGCTGCCAAACCTCCTGATAGCCCCTCTTTTTGACCTGGTTGCAGCAAGACAACAATAATCAGCAAAACGCTGATAATTACAATAATTGAAATGATAATTCCGTACAGCATGATAACTTTATACTCAGAGTTTTATTTAGAATAGTAAAAATACTCAAATTGAAACTTTAACCCAAAAGGGTGTACCGACTTTTTTATCCATCGTTAGTTTAACGTATAAACCTGAGTTCAATTATAATTATCAGGATCAAATCCTGTCCAGTGCTGCGATTGTACATTGTGGTTCCGTCCTGGCGGGTAGAACAAACCTCTGAACCCACCCGAAAACGTGACCCTGGTGAACGAACCATAACATCTCCCATCGAGGGGAGATCGTTGTGGCGCGTCCAGCGTTACAACGTGAGGGGTGTTCTGGGAATACGGCTCGATCTCAACTGAGGGAGAGTGATGCTATCGGTTCGGGTACTGATTGTGAAGGGGTTGTATCAAGAAAGTCTCATGATCAATGGGATACTTCGACTAAATCCTGCGAATGCTGGTGACAGTTTACAAATATGGTCAATTCAGGTGCTTGAACCTGTTTCAG
>SL_3KL_010_SEDDRAFT_10003841_pt1 | contig 13623 bp, 7 predicted proteins | sample SodLakKL_010_SED_2_FD_10381 | JGI IMG/M metagenome (IMG submission 10381)
GCCTTTCATGTAAGTAAAAAAAATGGTGTTGTTTTCAATGGCAGCAAGGTCTTTATCCCCTCTTCGGATGCGAAACACCCCGGAATGCGGAAACCGCTTTACATAATCGTCCGGTATTCCGGTTGGAACGGTCATTTCCCTCTGAAAAACAGGATCCTCGAGCAGCAGCGGGATCATCCATCCACCAGAGCCCAGGGCAAGATCGCGGATTAATTCACGCTCCGTGAAATCGGCAACCGCTGCATAAACAGGATTTTGATCAACTATGGCAAAGTATTTGTAGCCGTAATAATACCGTGAGATGTAACTTCCGAAACGTGGTCCCCTGCCGGCCGCCGCTGACATCAACTCACCGTGCGGACGGATATAATACAACGTCATTTCCAGATTTTTTCGGACGACATCCAGCAATTCCGGGCGGTCCAGCAAATGTCCGATGGTTTGAAATGCATTATTCACATGCGGGGTATAGGTGGCAACACTGGTTTCCTGGTACTGCCCATCCGGATCCATATCAATCCCTTCACCCAGCCAGTCATCCATGCGATCGATATATTGTTGTGACGGAAAAAACTGATGCAAGCGGGCCAGGGCATGGCATACGACCCACCGGTGATTGGGGGTATGAATCCCACCGACCAGCAGACCTTCTTCCGTTCTGTGAAGAAATAACCCCAGCTTATCCGTCAGCTCATCGACACCATCCAACTCCAATAAAACGGCATAGGCCGGACTCAGATAATTGACGAAAAATGCGGTGTCGGGAGGCGAACGGAAATTTGTCGAGTGCAAGTCAATCGTTCCGTCATCGTGCTGCACATTCAACAGGCAATCCAGCGCCAGATGCAGGGATTCGTGCAATCGATCCGAGCGATAATACTCTGATGCCTGGGAGAGGAAAGAACTGGATAATCGAGTGATGTTTGTCCTCAAAACATGGGCATGAGCCATGTCATAGGAATCCATAAAGCCGCCATGCCAACGGTCGCCCGGTTTGTGAATTTGTCTTGAAAGCGCGTCTGAAATGAATGTATCATTGATTTCGGTTAAATCTTGAATGATCTGATCCAAATCGTGAACACGTTTGGATGGTTGAGAATGCAGCAATCCAGGCGCCAATGCGATGGCGGTTGTGGCAAAGCCGGTTTGTTTTAGAAATTCCCTTCTGTGGATGTTCATGGATTATCATTAGTATTGCCTAATAGATGGCAATCGGTTTAAAATGATCCGGGTGCGCTGAATCCCCATTGAAACCGCTTATTTTCAGCTTTCTTACATACTCAGCCTTGAGGGCATGTGTGAAATACTCCGGCCGGTTTTCACCCCATTGCACGGTACAATTCTCCAATGCCACATTATCTGCATTTCGAATACTGAACCCCGAAACAGCTGTTGTCTCTATACCTGTGTACACGTTGGTTGGCCTATTATCATATACGGCACCCTGTAAATCCGTCCAGCGATCCATAAACAGATCGATATTTGCCATCTGAATATTCCTGATTCGGCTTTCTGACGATCCATTGATTCGAATACTGTTCTCTGATTGACAAGTAATGTTTGAAAATTTCACACCTTCAATACTGCCCACTTTGGTAGTAAATGTCCGGGGATGGGATGTAACTGAAATGGCCTCGCCGCAACCCCACCAGATTTGCGGGTATTTTTGAGCTTTAATTGATATATCCCTGAATTCAACATTATGGATTTTTCCGCTATCCCGCAGCTGGATCGTACATCCGCGATTGCTGTCAATAATTTCACAGCGCTCAAAAAGGACATTGTGAATATCATTAACCGTTTCTGTACCGATTTTCAAACCTGATGATTTGGACTGCAGGATGCAATCATGCACATGAATGTGAGAAGATGGACCGTAATCCACATCCTGTCTGGTTGCTTTTATTACAATCGAGTCGTCGCCTGCCCGAATGTCACAGTTTTTTATTTCCACATGTCTGCAATGGTCAGGATTTATACCGTCTCCATTGGGAATATCCATATGATTCCGGATGGTCATATTATCAATTAAAATCTCTTCGCAACCCACCATGTGAAGTCCCCAGTGTGGGGAATCTTTTAATTTGATATCACGAATTTCAAGTCCCCGGCAGGTGTATAATTGAAATATTCTGGGTCGCCATCTTTTTGCAACATAAATGACATCCTCCGGTCGATGATACTCCATGAACTCCAGTCCCTGCCCATTTATCAATCCCGTTCCGTTTAGCTTCAGATTTTTTATATCACGGGAAATGATGGCGGCCGGTATGGTATAATGGGTCTGATCCGTGCTTAATAAAAGTTCAACATCATCAGCCAGATGGAACTCAATATTACTTTTCAATTCGATGGTTCCGGTATAAAACCGGTATCCACCCGGCAAAACCACCCTGGCTCCGCCGCCGGTTGATGATGCAGCATCAATTGCCTCTTGTATGGCATTTGTATCCAGTGTTTTACCATCACCAACTGCCCCATAATCCATTACATTGAACTCCCGAATACTGCTTCGCAAGGAATTGGATGACACTATGGATGGAAATACCGAAAGCCCGGCAAGAGTGCCAAAGGCGATTCGGCTTCCTGTTTTCACTGCTTCGCGGCGATTCATTTTTAGTTTTATCTAATGAACATGTAAATTGTATCAGGCATTGATAAAAAACTTACCACAGCTGCTTTGTGCGATCCGACAAACTACTCTGCTCATGGCTCAACCTGGGGTTCACCTCCATTGAGCGGTATGGTTATCAGTCGCGGAGCTTCTTCCGAAGTTGTAATTTTTATTTTTACATTCTCCCATTTGCTGAATGCATCGGGCAAATCATCCGTGATCCAAGCTACTTCCAGTGGTGCTGCCGGCCCCTTCGAAGGTTTCATCACCCAGGCAAAAACTGCATTTTCTTCAATATCTGTTGTATAAACAGCCGTAGGATTTGGCTCCTTTTCTCCGTAGGTCTCACTATACCAGCCACGAATTACCGGTTCGGTCTGCCCCGATACCAGTTCTGTTCTCCATGCCAATGAACCTGCAGGGATGATGGTCAGATTCCCTTTTCCCGCATCTGTAGAAGCCACCCGGTGCAGACCCGGTTCCATGGATCCGTTACCATCCTGTTCGATTTCCACTGTCAAATCCGGGGCATAATGCCACAAAGCTTCAAGCTTCCGCGGCCGGTCAGTGACAATACGATCCACAACAACCCAGTATTTTCCAATCACATATAACACCGCACGCGTGTGTTCGGCGTGGCCCTCCACCCCTTCATAGCCTCCGTCAAAAGTATCAATTGCGAATACATAGTCATCGGTTATCGTATAATCCACACCCTCCTGCAACGGCTTATCTGCTATCCGTTCCCATACATCCTGACCTGAACCATCAATCAGAATCACATTCTGTGAAAACGAACTGCGAAAATAACCGCGCCAGTTCGTCGGGTCAAAACTGAAATAGTCTTCATGAGTATAACGACCGGTATCAACCAGAAGATCCCGACCATAAGCATGAATCGATAAATGTAATTTATCCCGGTGCTGATGCCCCGTGCCGTAGGGACCTGTGTGGAAAAAGCTCCAGTGGCCCATGGCATCCCATCCGTTTCGCATCACATGAATGCCAGACCACGGGAATGTACGGGAAGGAAAGCCCTCTGGGCTATTTCCATTCTGGCCATTTGTTGCAATATAAACCCATTCCGGACGATCAAAGATGCCGGCCGCATTCAGAATTCTGGGTCGGATATAGCTTCGGTCGGAATCGTTATTCAGGGGAATGTGACCATCGGGACGCATGCTCCAGGCCAGATAATCATACATGGATTCAATCCGTTCGAGATATCTATGCGAAACATCACGGCCGGCCTTTCGATAATTGCGAACCATCGTTTCAAAATGGTTCAGTGCAACGGTTTGGTAGGTACTTGTCAATTCGGTTTGCACACCATCAGGATACACCTGAATGTTCAGTTCTTCCTCCATCTTCTCCAGTGCATAATCAACCCACAGTTCAGCATCCTTAAATTCGGGAAAAGCCAATCCTGCCAGACCCAGTCCATTGAATTCCATTGTTGCATGGTTGTGTCCTATGGCATGATGGTCCATCATGTATTGGGCGTGGACAGGTATGCTCGACAGCATCATTATCCGGGCAGCCGGCGAAAATTCTTCCGCCTCCTGGAACCCGTAAAACACTTGAGGCCAGGATTCTCCCATGCGTATTCCAGCTTCCAATACGCGCCAAATCACTTCATGTATATCTCTCCAGTCAAGTTCTTGTGTTGTTGTTCGAAGCACTTCCCAGATTGCATGATCTTTATCCGGTAACGGGTTGTGAAAAACCCAGTCACGAATGAGCAGATCAAACTTTTCAGCGTATTTTGACTCACCCGTCTCCTGCCAGGCTTTGAGAAGGTCCAGAAAGAATCGATGCCGATTAAGATTATATCCGAACTCAGCATCATTTCTTGGACCATAATAGGTCCAGTCCCACCCGCCAAATTCTGTAATTGGAATCTCGGCAGGGCCATAACCCCTTGTAATTTTGTTCTTCAATAGCAGCTTTGCCCGGCTGCGTTCGCCCGGATTGTTAAATTCGTACGTTTTGTATCTTAACCATTCTGCGGAATCCCCCCCTCTATAATAGTTGATTATTTCCTGTACAGCGCTCAAGGTATCACCCTTTTCCAACACCAACTTGGCAGACTCCAATCCCGGATAATTGAAGTTCAGTCTATTGATGAGATATCGGATAATTTCCGGATTATGTGACCATAAATCGTGAATCAGAATGACCTCTTTCCAGGAGCTATTTTTGTCAGGTTTGTGACAACCACAGTTGGTGTTGCTATAAACTGAAGGTGCATTAGATGCATGTACCATACTGGTTGCCGTATGTCTGAAAGTAACCAGTACTAAAATGGACACGACTCCTACTCTGATTAAAAGTGATACTTTCGAACTTACTGCCATATTTATTACAATCATTGCCCTCATAATAAATGATTGTTTCACTACACTTCTACAATGCTTACCAGCACATTTCAACCAGGCACACATGTATAATTCATACAAATCATGTTACTTACAAAATCGCAATAAGATGTATCGCCTGATTCAGAACTGAATTCCGAAGTTGGCAACGAAACCCCTGTGAAAAACATTATTACCGTAAAACTTCATGGCGTTTATAAAACCATGAGAATAGTATCCTTCAACAAATAGTCCATAAGGCAAATGAACACCCAAACCTATATTAGCGCTTAAATCAAGTTTGCTGTAATGTTGATCTACGACTTCGGATATGCTGGTCTGCTTGTGGTGGACTCCGTCTTCTGTTACCAGTGTAAATGAGTGATCATAATCCACAACAATGGATAAAGTGGGTCCTGCGAGTATATAGGGAGTAATCAGCCCCAAAGGATATTCATACATAAACCGGACAGGTGTTTCCATAAAATGGTAGGTTACAGATGAGGAAACATTTTCATCAAAAATCTCATCGTCTGTAACAGGCCCCCCGGTATTTCGATCAAACTCAAACCCGTGCTGTTCTTCATCTGTGAAAAGTTCCACACCGTCATAAACAACTCTGTTTATTCCATTGTCAAATATGTCGTTTGATTTTTTTTGATAGTTAATTCCAACCCGTAATTTGAAGTTTTCCGAATTGGCCGTCCATTCATCAAGAATTCCGGTAGTCAAAAAAATTCCAAACTGAAAACCCGATCTTTCTCCGATATCCTCGCTCGCACTGCCCTGCAACGTAAACTGATTCAATCCACCTTTGACTCCGACATATACAGGACGCTCAGTACCCGAAAAAAGTTGTTGTGCATTAATCGGATTATTAGTCATAAAAACAATCATTATTAACGAAACTATCGTCTTAACTGTCTTTTTCATAACATTCACCTTTTTATGATGGTTACTATTTAGAAATTCATTCCATTTTTCATAGTTCCAGTTACCCCACAATATGTTTTAATTTAATTTTTCTTATTGCTTTTTCAACTGATACTATGCACCATATTTGTGATTTAAAATCCAGATATTCAATGATTATGTAATCCTTATCGTGTGGTTAAAAGGTGTGACACCCGTCAACAGTACGGTAGGGAGGTCCATTTTTGGTAATGTACCTCTCAGTTCTGCATTGGTATGCAGAAATTTGCCGGGGCCGAAGGTAATGGTGTTGCCACCTGCGTGATATCGACCGTATCCTTCTTTTAAAAAGTAGGTGTCGTCATGGTCATGGTGCTTTTCAAGCCCGGTAAACCTTCCACCGGGATTAAAGATGAGCTCCACGGCGGTTGGCACATTATCGGTTCCTGTAGTAATGAGCTCAATCTCAAAACCCCGTTCTATTTCCCTGATTATTGCCTTCTGTTTCAAGGGATGGACTCTGGTCCGCTCCCTGTTTTTAGTGTGCCACATCAATCCATAGGTATCATAAAATTCCGGATCAAAATTCCAGTCAAATCCAAGTGGTGTATGCTCTTCCGGGACAGGTTGTACATAAAACCCTTCAACCTCTCGTTCCAGGATCCATGCGTCACCATCCCTGCGAATCTGCTCCGACTCAAATTGTCCCATACCGGAAAAAGAGCTGCCAAGCCTCATCCCCCACAGAATGGCTTCATTTTTATGAAATGCAAAAAAGATCCCGCGTTTTGTATATCGGGAAATAATGGAGGCATCATAATTACCTCTTCTGATTCGAACAACCCCTGAGTCGGTGAACGCCCTGACGTAATTATGTGGCAAGGGTTTTGTAGCCGGAAGTGGTTTCCACAAAAACGGATCATCAATCAGATGATCCAGATTACTTCCGATGCCACTGAAGTTTTGCCTTTCAATATGCCGACAAGCCGCTGCAAAAGTTCCGTTGTCATCAAGCAGTGCCAGGTGGCGATACGATGTGTATTGATTGGTTAACGGACGCATTCTTCTTCCGTCTCTTTCCACCCGTTCAGAGACCTCCTCCACAGCCATGCCATTGGTTGTGATATAATAGAGGGTCATGTCAAGGTTTCTTCGCACATGGTCCAGCAGTTCAGGCTTGTCGAAAACCTGGGCGGTTGTAACAAGTGCTCTGTTTGTCAGTGGACTATACCCTGTGGTATCGCGTTCCCTGTACTGTCCATCGGAATCAATATCTATGCCTTCGGCAAGCCATTGCTCGGCCCTTTGCAGGTATTTTTCTTCGGGCCACAACTGGTATACTCTGGCTAGGGCTTCGCACATTGCCCACCGATGATTTGGTGTGTGCACTCCCCCATCCAGAAGACAACGGGATGCCCTTTGTAAAAAGGTCTCCAGATTTGAATACACCTCGTCACCACCGGGTATCTCATGGTAGACTTTTTCAAGCATTTTGAACACCGGCACCAACCCTTTTACACGAAATCCTGTATCCGGAGGAGAATAAAAATTATGGCTTAACAGATCGACAGTGCCATCTTCGTGCTGTGCTCGCACCAAATATGCAGAAGCATCAGCGATTATCTTCATCAATGATTCCGATTTAAAGTAATTCGACTCAGGTGACGTTACAGAGCATAGTGTCTGCGTTATTACACTTTGTGTCGTATTGACCGATGGCAGACCAAACCTGTCAAGAAATCCTCCATAATCAGGACTTGATTTGTCATTCACCCGGCTGTCATTCACATCATATTCAAGTGTATCCAGGTGGCTGTCATTGGCAATGATCAAGTCAACCAACCACTGCGGTTTTGATTCGGGACTTGATGTATTACTGCTGTTAGCAGCTGATGCAACGAAATGGCCGGAGGGTCCTAAAACCATGCCTGCTCCCATGGCTGATCCAGCCGTTCTTAAAAAATTTCGCCTCGATACATCATATGGGTGGATTTCCATGCTCATTTTTATTTTTTTTGAATTCAATTAGTGAAAAATTTTGGAAACATTTTCATGGTGTAATCGCCGGGTATACACAACATGATTAGATGTTTTCAAATACGGGGAAAAGAGACAAAAGTACCGGACAACGTAAATGTCTTTCCGGATTTGTCACCGACCAGCTCCAGGTCATATGAACCGCTGATATGACGTCTGGAAAAGTCAATTATAGTAACTTCACCATTTACAGAAGCCAAACGCTCTTTGGACTCTTCATCGTAAGGAACACCACATACGACCGCTGAACCCGGACTTTCATCTGGCTGCGCTTTATAGGTCCGTCTTTGCAACCCCTCTTCTTTAAGTCTTAATACATGAAGAGCACATTGAATTGATTCGGATTCTTCCAGGTAAAAAGTATACATATGGGGCATGGTCGTAAATGTGGATCTGCCTGATAATGAGACCTCTTCTTCAGCAAACTTCAGCTTTGCTTCATATACATTGTTGAGGTCAGCAGGATCGCTGCCCGAAAAACTGCCTGCTGTTGCCATTAACACAAGCAATAATAGTAATGGAAAACCAGCCCGCTTCATGACCGGTTGGATTGCTGATGTGCACCGGTTCTGATGACTTGTTGTTTGAACTGATTCTTTCATGGTTGCCACATGCTGTTTTTTATGTATGACTGACACTATAAAATTAATTCACTTCAGAAATAGCAGGAAGGCCTTCATCAAGGGGTACAGTGATCACCATTGGCTCTTCATTTGCTACCCGTACTTTTACCGATATTTCATCATCCATGATGAGTTCTGACTCAACGACCGGAACTTCTCCGTAAGCCGGAACCAATATCCATGCAAATACAATGTCATCATCGATTTGAGTACGGTAAACAGCTGTCGGGTTTGGTTCCTTTTTCCCATATGTTTCACTGTACCAACCCTGGTAGTAAGGTTCGGTTTGACCTTTCACAATATCAATTTCCCATGACATGTTACCTGTTGGAACGACTCTGATATTTCCTGTTCCCGGATCATTTGAAACGATCTGCCGGCCATCAATCACGGCATTGGCATCTGGCGCATATCGCCACAGAGTCTGAATTTCTCTGGGCCGATCCGTAGTTATGCGATCAACAACGACCCAATATTCTCCTTTTACATAAACAACTGCCCTTGAATGATCTGCCAATCCCTCTACCCCCTCAAATCCACCATCAAAAGTGCCACGGGCGAAATCCAGTTGCTCCGTATTCGCATAGTCTACCTCATCCTGATGGGCACGATCTGCAATACGTTCCCACACATCCTGTCCGGCGCCATCTACCAGAATGGCATTCTGGGAAAACGTACTTCGGAAATATCCTCTCCAAACGGTTGGGTCAAAACTGAAATAATCTTCGTGGGTATACCGCCCGCTGTCCACAAGCAAATCTCTTCCGTAGGCATGAATGGAGATGTGAAGTTTGTCACGGTGTTGATGTCCGATTCCATAGGGCCCCGTCTTGAAAAACGCCCAGTGACTATTCCGATCCCAGCCATTTCTCATTACATGCAGACCTGACCAGGGAAAAACCTTTGAGGGTAAACCTTGCGGTCTGGTTCCCTGCCGGCCATTGGTTGCGATATATATCCAGTCGGGACGATCATACCTTTCTGCTGCACGAAGTACTATGGGGCGCACATCCCGTCTGTCGGAGTCGTTATTCAAAGGTTGGTGACCATCCGGGCGCATACTGTATGCCATATAATCATACATCCCTTTTATCAGATTCAGATACGATTCGGGAACGGTTCGATCCGCTTTCTCAAAATTTTCAACAAGCAACTCAAAACGATTTAATGCAACCCAATGTGTGTGGGTGGCAAGTTCCATTTGAACGCCGTCCGGATATACCTGACCACCGCTTATTTCATCCTCCATGACATCAAGTGCATAGGTAATCCATTCTTCCGATTTTTTCAATTCGGGAAATGACAGGCCGACATAACTCAATCCGTTCATCTCCATTGTTGCCCAGTTGTGATTTACCTGATGGTACTCCTGCAGGTAATCAGCCTGCATTATGATACTGTAAAGCATTAAAAGTCTGGCAACCAGTGAAAACTCGTCGGCTTGTTGAAAACCAAAGAACGCCTGAAGCCAGCTTTCTCCCATACGTATACCGGCATCCAGATCACGCCAGATCACTTCTCCAATATCTCTCCAGTCCANTTCCTGGGTGGTTGTACGATGTACTTCCCAGAAAATATCTTCCTCATCAGGCAGCGGATTATTCAAAACCCAGTCACGAACGATCTGATCAAATTTCTCAGCATAGGCATTATCACCGGTTTCATACCAGCCTTCCAACAAATTCAGAAAGAATCGATGACGATTCAGGTTATATCCAAATTCGTCATCCGGTACCGGCCCGGTATACGTCCAATCCCATCCACCCGCACTGGTTTTGGGTATTTCAACTCGTACGCCTGTTCTTGTAATAATATCGTCCAATACATCTTCTGCGAGTTTTCGTGCATTATCATCAGAAAACTCATGTACTTTTTCTCTCAACCAGAGCGCGGATTCACCCGTTTTGTAATATGCAAGAAGTTCGTTTACTGCCGAAAGGGTGTCTCCATCTTCCAAAAAAAATTTATATGCTTCAAGACCCGGATAATTTGCGTCAACCGATGAAATGACAAGATGAATTTTTTCCGGGTGATGTTCCCAGATGTCATCGATGCTATTGATCTCCTGCCAGTTAACGGTGTATTGATTGGCATTATCATTTCCGGTTTGACAACCGGAAACAGTTGTAATAAAAAGAGTTAAGACAATGGTAATCTTCTGATAACAGGAAACCTTGAATAGGTGCATTGTATAAAGTTCACTAAACAGATGAAGATTTTGGGGATGATGAATCGGCAGAGTCAAGGATCATAAGGTACGGGAGTGTGTCTCTCCGAATGAAGAAACACACTCCTGATGTACCGGGTTAAAGAGAACAGAGTTGTCCCCTATTACTTGATCAGTGTAATTTTGATGGATTGCGTGAGGTTACCGGCATCCATTCTCACGATATACATTCCGCTTGAAAGTTGAGATGCGTCATAAGATACGGAATGCGTGCCGGCAGACTGTGTTCCCAGCGCAACCTGGTCAACTTTCTGTCCCAGTGAATTGAACACGGTCATGGTCACATCCATGGTTTCAGCAAGTTGATATTCAATGTTTGTGGTCGGGTTGAACGGATTGGGATAGTTGCCTACCAGAGTGAATGCTTCCGGCTGTTCAATTGCGGCCACATCCTCTACTGAGGTTTCCATTGCTTCCCATTCGGCTTTTTTGTCCGGGAACCAGTTCAGGTCGCCTATAGGCAAACCACCAATACCCGCGGTATAAGACTGAGCAGATGTACTGTAACTGAAGTCACGCCATTGATCTACGCCTTGTGCTCCGGAAAAAGGAGGAACATCATCATCACCATCAAGGGTTTCCCGTCTGTCCCAGGGCAACGGCAAGGTTTGACTTGGATCTGCCAGGTATGCCGTTTGATACTCGACAACATTCTGCCAGTCCGGACGATCGGTGAATTGAAGCTCGGACTCTTCTTCCAGGATATTGTCTTCATACACAAGCACGCCCATAGCCATCAGGTTATAGCCGGTTGTATCCATGACCTGATCATGAATAAACGGTCTGGCGGCAGGTTCCTCGGTAAACGCAACGGAATCGCCCTCGGCTTGCCAATGAGCATCCCAGTGATCCTGAAGCATCTGGACGTACTCAGGCCTCATGGATCCAAGATTGTTATTTCGGATGATAAGGTTTCTGTCCTCGTCATTAAAAGCTTCGATAGGATCCGCTTCCATGAACGTGAGAATGCTATGATCGGCATACCCAACACCGTCACGACCAGAAGGACCGCGCCATCCGATATTAATCATATGGTTATTGGTAAATACCAACTCTTTGGTAAGTCCAATTTCGAGATGATATCCCCAGTCAACAATGGTATTGTGGTTCATCTCCATGTAATTTACCGTACCGCCGAAAGTTCGTAGCGGAAAATGCGTTCCCAGATACATCGTATTGTTTACAAAAACAATACTGTCGACGTTGTTACCCCGACTGTCCCAGACACGTCCGCAACTCGGGTCGGTTGTCTGACCTATGTGACGGAACTGCGAATCACTGGCAAACAGGCTGATGTTTTCTCCGTCGGTACGAATCAGGATACACCCGTTATAATCCATATAAATGCCTTCCAGGGTCATTCGGGTATCATCCGTACGAAGTCGTATCCGGCCTCGCCAGTTGCCCTGGTCATCCAATCCACCAAGGTATACATTACGAATGGTTAAATTGTGTTCTGATTGGGCGAATTCATAGGATTGAAAATCCATATCCACGGCAGGTCTCATAATAGGGATATGTCCGTCTCCTTCTTCCGCTTCGATAACCAGTTCGTAGTCTACATTTACCATCACGCCATCTGTCCAATAGACAGCATCTCTTTCAAGACGGAATATGACTCCTTCCGCCCCATGTTCTTCCACTGCACGGTTCAAATTGCCGCGTTCAACAGGGTAGTTATCCGGGGCAACATCTATATAAGTTTGGGCATGGGTTTGACTGAATAGACCCATGCTTAAAAACAGCATCAGCAACAGGAACAACTTGCATCCCGGTACCATTTTTGAGTTGTTGAATTTCGTAACGCAATACATATCAACATTCCTCCTTGTTTGTTCAGGTTTTTGCTTCTTTTATGCAATTGATCCAGGAAACACGACCTCTAGAATGTCATCCTGAGTCCTAAATCAAAAGATCGTCCATAATATTCCCTGCGAGTCGGGAACTGATCACTGAACAGGATAGCGCCATCCGGTTCATTTGTGATGTTATGAATATTCAAATAGACACTCAGCATATCACCCAGCAACCGCTGCCTGATGACCGCGTCAAACCGGGTAATCTCGGTAGTATTTCTGTCAAACTCCGGTCGTAATCCCACGGCAAAAAGCTGCGGTCCCTGATGAAGCATGGTTACCCTGGCAGAAAATCCGCGATAATCATATCCGACGGAAACATTGGCTATGTAATCGGGTTGTTCGGGCATTCTACCTACCCGGAATGTATCCACTCTGACAATACCGTCAACCGTAAACACCGCTTGTGATCTGGGATATTGGGTTTCGGTATTCATGGCGGTAAAGTTGGCATTAATAACGACACCGTTAAATGGATAGGGCAGAAAGGTGAAATTGCTTTGCCATTCGAGCTCCACCCCTCGAACTGAAGTTTCAAGTGGATTATTGAAAGGTTGCGTCAATTCATAATTCCGCTCTGCCCGACTCAGACCCAGCTCTTCGTAATCCTGCAAAACCCGCAAGGTTCGAGTATAAATCAGGTTTTCGATGTCCTTGTAGAACGCTCCTATGGTAAACAAACCAATCCGATTACCATAGAAGGTAAACGACATGTCATAGTTTGTAGCTGTCGATGGTACAAGATCAGGATTGCTTCTTCGCACAAAATTCCGTTGCGGATCAATCACCGACCGGGGTACTACTTCTGAAAATGTGGGGCGCGAACTGCTTTTGGTGTACGCTGCTCTGATGTGGAACCAGTCTGTCATTTCGTACCGTAACTGATACATGGGATACCACTGATCGTAATTTCTTGTCACGGTAGTATCGGCGAGCCAGCCGATGTGGTTCATGGTTCCCGATACCACACCAAACACGGCATCGTACCGGGCATCGG
>SL_3KL_010_SEDDRAFT_10003842_pt1 | contig 13620 bp, 13 predicted proteins | sample SodLakKL_010_SED_2_FD_10381 | JGI IMG/M metagenome (IMG submission 10381)
ATGGCAAGCGCAGGCACGTCTAACACCCTGCACCCAACCCTCAGCGGGGAGTGGTGTCGGCTGATGGCGAGCCGTGGGTCGCGGCGGCGGGCAAAAGCTCACCGCATCCATCCGATCCACTTGCTCAGGAACGAAACCGAGACCCGGGACGTGGCAGGAAAGGAGTCTCGGTGGCACCAAAGCGCCCGGGAACAAAAGACATCACAAGAGCCGATCTGACCCACGGCTCGTCAGCAGCCGGCGCCGCTCGCCGCCCCCCCCGAACCCATCCGAATTGAAGAGCTCGTACGAGACCCAGCCGATCATCGAGCTGCAATGAGGCTCGCCAAACTCACCAAAGCAGCCACCACTATCACTCAGACATAAACTGGCCAGAGTCCCAAAGCCGGTGCCGGATTGCGAGATAATGGCGATTGAGGCCGAGGAAACCCGCGTGCAGCTAACCATTCCCACCATCCTGACTCTGCTCCGAATCGTCCTGATTCCGGTGCTGATCATCGTGTTCTACCTGCCGGTGGCGTGGGCGCACGTGGCTGCCTTGCTGGTCTTCACCGTCGCCGCCGTGACCGACTGGCTGGACGGCTGGATCGCCCGGCGCTACGGCATGATGAGCGCCTTCGGCGCCTTCCTCGATCCAGTGGCCGACAAGCTGATGGTGACGGTAGCCCTGCTGCTGATCGTGCAGCGCAACCCCGAGGTCTGGCTGGCGATTCCCGCCGCGATCATCATCGGACGCGAAATCACGGTCTCGGCCCTGCGCGAATGGATGGCCGAGCTGGGGGAGGGCGCCCGGGTGCGCGTGGCCTGGACCGGCAAGATCAAGACCATTCTGCAGATGGTCGCCATCGGTTTCCTGCTGTTCCGCGAGCCCGTGCTCGGCCTGCCGGTGCTGCTGATCGGCAAGCTCCTGCTGCTGGCCGCGGCCGTGCTGACCATTCTTTCCATGATTACCTACCTGCGCGCCGCCTGGCCGGCCGTGCGCCAGCACAAATAGGCGTAAGCGAGCTGATGGCAAAACCGCGTCGCAAGACTTCCAAAATGGCCGACCAGGCCGACCGCCACGTGCTCTACGAGGCCAGCGTCCAGGATCCGGAGACGGAGCTGGAATTTGTCGCCGAAACCTTCCAGGCGCTGCGCGGCCGCCCGCTCAAGCGCATTCGCGAGGACTTCTGCGGGACCGCCAATACCGCCTGCACCTGGGTGCGGCTGGGGCCGGACCATGAGGCAGTGGGCGTCGATCTGGACCCGGAAGTCCTTGACTGGGGGCGGGAGCAGCACGTGGCCAGCCTGAGCGACGACCAGGCTGACCGCATCAAGCTGATCAATGACGATGTTCTTACGGCCAAGACCGCGCCCGTCGATGCGCTTTTGGCGATGAACTTCAGCTACTACCTGTTCACCCGGCGCGATCTGCTCAAGGCCTATTTCGAGCGCGCCCGGGCGGCGCTGGCCGACGACGGCATCCTGTTCCTCGACGCGTTCGGGGGTTACGATGCCCATCGCGAAATCGAGGAACGCACGGAGTACGACGACTTCACCTACGTGTGGGATCAGGCCAGCTTCGACCCCATCCACCATCACATGACCTGTCGCATCCATTTCGAGTTTCCCGACAAGTCGAAGCTGAAGAACGCCTTCGAGTATCACTGGCGCTTGTGGACGCTGCCGGAGATCCGCGAGCTGTTGCTGGAAGCCGGTTTCGCGCGCGCCACGGTGTACTGGGAGGGCACGGATGAGGAGACCGGGGAGGGCGACGGGATCTACTCGCCATCCGAGATCGGTGACGCGGATGCCGGCTGGATCTGTTACCTGGTCGCGGAAAAATCCTGACAAGTGCGCTCAAGAGTGGCGCCCAATAGACTGAAAATCAATCAAAACTGACGAGACGCCGAGCCATGACCAACCATCGAATCGAACGAGACAGCATGGGCGAACTGCAGGTGCCCGCGGATGCCTTGTGGGGCGCCCAGACCCAGCGTGCGGTCGACAATTTTCCGATCAGCGGCCAGGCTATGCCGGCAGCCTTCATCCGGGCGCTGGGGCTGATCAAGAGCGCCTGTGCGGAAGCCAACCTCGAGCTGGAAATGCTCGACGAGGCCAGGGCCGGGGCGATCATGCAGGCTGCCGCCGAGGTCGCGGCCAACCGCTACGACGCGCAGTTCCCGGTCGATGTCTACCAGACCGGTTCCGGTACCAGCTCGAACATGAACGCGAACGAGGTGATTTCCCGGCTGGCCGACCCCGACGGCAAGCTGGGGATTCATCCCAACGACCACGTCAACATGGGCCAGAGCTCCAACGACGTGATTCCGACCACGATCCAGGTCAGTGCCTGCCTGCTGACGGCCGAGCACCTGCTGCCGGCGCTGAAACACCTGCATGCCGTGCTGCTGCGCCGGGCCGAGGAGTTGGCCGACGTGGCCAAGACCGGACGCACGCACCTGATGGACGCCATGCCGGTGACGCTGGGGCAGGAGCTGGAGTCCTGGGCCGCGCAGGTTGCCAGCGCGCAGGACCGCCTGCTGGGCACGCTGGAGCGGCTGCGCCGTCTGCCCCAGGGAGGAACGGCGGTCGGTACCGGCATCAACGCCCATCCAGAGTTCGGTGAGCGGGTTGCTGCCGCGCTGGCGCGCTCGACGGGCTTCGAGTTCGAGTCCGCCGACAACAAGTTCGAGGGCATCGGCAGCCAGGACGTGGCGGTGGAGCTGTCGGGTCAGCTCAAGACCCTGGCCGTGTCGCTGATGAAGATCGGCAACGACCTGCGCTGGATGAATTCCGGCCCGCTGGCCGGCCTCGGTGAAATCGAGCTGCAGGCCCTGCAGCCGGGTTCTTCCATCATGCCCGGCAAGGTCAACCCGGTCATCCCCGAAGCGGTCTGCATGGTGGCCGCCCGGGTCATCGGCAACGACGCCACGATCACCGTGGCCGGACAGTCCGGCAATTTCCAGCTCAACGTCATGCTGCCGGTGGTCGCCGCCAGCCTGCTGGAAAGCCTGCATCTGCTGGGCAACGCTGTCCGGCTGCTGGCGGACCGGGCCATTGCCACCTTCAAGGTCAAGCATGAGCGGCTCAACGAGGCGCTGGCGCGCAACCCGATCCTGGTCACCGCGCTGAACCCGGTGATCGGCTACGAAAAGGGCGCCGCCGCCGCCAAGCAGGCCTATGCCGAGGGCCGGCCGATCATCGAGGTGGCGCTGGAAGTGACCGACCTGTCGCGGGAAGAACTGGAGCGCCTGCTGGATCCGCTCAAGCTGACCCGCGGCGGGCTCTGAGGGCGGGGCGGTTCCGATTCGATGCGCTGGCGTCCGCCGCCGGAAAAATCCAGCCCCTACATCACCCGCGCCGGCTTCGATCGGCTCAAGGTCGAGCTGGCGGATCTGTGGAAGGCCCGCCGCGAAGTGGTGGCTGCGCTCAGCGCGGCCGCCGCCGAGGGTGACCGCTCAGAGAACGCCGAATACATCTACCGCAAGAAGCAGCTGCGCGAGATGGACCGGCGCATCCGCTATCTGAGCAAGCGCCTGGACGTGCTCAAGCCGGTGGATCGTCCGCCCGGCGACCCGGAACGCGTGTTCTTCGGCGCCCGCGTAGAGGTCGAAGCCGAGGATGGCAGTATCAGCCGCTACCACATCGTCGGCGCCGACGAAATTGCCACCTCGCGCGAGGCCATTTCGGTCGACTCGCCGGTAGCCCGCGCCCTGCTGGGCAAGCGTCTGGACGAGGAGGTCAGCATCGCCACGCCCGCGGGGGAGCGGTCCCTGCTCATCGTGGCGATCGACTACGAAGGAGTCTGACCTATGGTCGAGTTTGCTGCGTGATCACGAGTCGAGTTGAGGATATGCGGTGGCGCCGGGGGAGTTTTGCCCCCGGGCTTGGCGAGAGTCCGACTACTGTGATCGCTCCTCCGGCAGCAGCAGCGCCTGCGGATCCCGTGGGGCCCAGTCCGGCGGCGGGTAGGCCGGGAAACCGAAGTGTTCAATCCGGCGCGCCAGGGCTTCCAGTTCGCCCAGCTCGACGGTTTCCTGCGTCAGGCGATCCAGCGGATATCCCAGCAGTTGCTCGGGCGAGAGCTGGTCGAATTTTTCGCTCAGGTAGAGAATGCGCGCGTTCAGGTCCCGCATTTCCTGCGCCAGCGCAGTACCCGGAGCCAGGCGGCGGACCACGATGCTGCCGATCAAGTGGGTGACCAGGCTGTTCTGGCCCCGTGCCATCTTTGCTGCGACGGCCAGGCAATCGGCGCGAATGTCCTCGTCGTCGGGCAAGCCCTGTTCGGGATGGCACAGGCGGGCAAAACGAAACAGAGGCGGCTGCGGCATCGACCATGCCTCGAGGTGGGCCACGACGGCTGCGGGCGATTCTTCCGGCGCGAGAATGCGTGCCGGTGCGGCCAGCAGTTCCGGCAGCGGGACCGCGCTGAGCTCGACGCTGCGCGCATAGGCAAGGTAGTTGGCGCTGAAATAGTCGCGTAGCTGCTCCCGTCGAGCCGCTTCCGCCAGTGCCGCACGGGCGGCCTCATCACTTTCGGCGGTGGCCAGCATCACCCAGGCGAAGCCGTTGTCGGCATCGACCTGGGCCAGGCGTCGGGCGGTGTCCGGATGCGGGCAGGGCGTTCCCGGTTCGTGGTGGCAATACGCGCTGGCGACGTACCAGGTAAAGGCATCATCGGGGTTGGCCTCCCTGGCGGTCTCGATCAGCCTGGCGAATTGCTCCACGCCGGCCGGCTCGATGGCATTGTGCCAGGCCAGCATCGCAGCGTAGGTGCTCGCTTCGGGTTGCGGGGAGGCGGCCAGCGCGGCCACCCGTCGGGCTCGGAATTCGGCGCCCTTGATCTGCAGCACCTCAAACAGCAGCGACTGAACCTGGCTGCGCGCACCATCCCGGGCCAGGGCAGCGGCAAAGCTTTCCAGTACCTCGGCCTGCAGCGCCTCGTTGCTTTCGAGCTCCTCGCGCATCCAGCGCACAACCTCCCGTGCGGCATCGGACTCGTCCTGCAAATCGCGGGCGCGGGCAAACAGCCGCGCACCCAGCGCCAAGGCCAGTTCGGCGCGCTCGCGCTCGGCTGCCTCGGCCTGGCGAGCCGCCTCGGCCGCGTCCCGCTGCTCGATCGCCAGTTCGCGCTCGGCTTGCGCCGCCAGCGATTCGTTCCAGGTCGCGAGCGCACCGCCGGCGACGGCGACCAACGCAACCATTACTGCCGCAGCCAGGAACGGTTCGCGCTGAAGCCAACGTCGGGCGCGCTCGACCAGGCCAGGCGTACGCACGCTCACGGCCAGGCCTTCGCGAAAACGTCGCAAATCCTCACCGATGGCGGCTGCGCCGGCATAGCGCGCGGCGGGTTCAAGCTCGAGGCATTGACTGCATACCGCCACCAGGTCCGGACTGATTCCCGGACGCAGCGCGGGCAGTGACTCCAGGCGCCCGGCCAGCGCCCGGCGAGTCAGCTGGTCGGCCTGCCCTTGTCCGTGCGGAGAGATGCCGCCGAGCATCTCGAACAGCACCGCACCCAGTGCGTAGATGTCCGTGGCGGCAGTCAGCCGGTACTGCTTGACCAGCACCTGCTCCGGGGCCATGTAGGCCGGCGTACCCGACACCTCCTGTGCGTCCACGCCGCCCTGAGCGTCCATCGGCCGGGCCAGACCGAAGTCGGCGATCAGCGGCGCGCCGCGTTCGTCCAGCAGGATATTGGCCGGTTTCAGGTCGAGATGCAGCAGCCCCAGGCGATGCGCGTAGTCGAGTGCAGCGCAAAGTTGAATGGCCAGACTGACCGCTTCTTCGATCGCCAGCGGGCCACTTTCCAGGCGCTCGGCCAGGGTGCGCCCGGATACCAGCGGCATGACGATGTAGTGGAACTCGCCGACCGTGCCGACTTCATGCACGGGCAGAATGCCGGGATGATTCAGACGTGCCGCGATGCGCGCTTCGGCCAGGAAGCGCTGGACCGCTTCGGGATCGTCGGCCAGGCCGTGCACGAACTTGAGCGCGACTTCACGCTCCAGGCTGGTTTGACGGGCGCGATAGACGACGCCCATGCCGCCGCGCCCGATGAGCTCCAGCAGCTCGTAGTCGCCGAAGCGGCGCACCGCGGGGTCGCTCAGGTCCAGTTCCGGCCACTCGAATTCGCCACCGTCACCGGCAAAGGCATCGCGGGCCAGACGCACCAGGATGGAGTCGCCGAGCCCGGATGGCTCGGGGCGGTCATGGCTGGAACGGTCTTGCGGGGTATTGATCATGGCTTGCTCCAATCGGGGCTACAGCAGCCCCGTTCACCCTACTCACTACGCTGAGCCAGGCAAAGATGACGGGCTAAGGTTCGTCGGGCCCCAAGATCCGGCCCAGTTCCGACCACTCGTGCTCGAGATCGCCCGTGTCGGACAGGAGCGAGGCCAACTCCGCGCGCATGGCACGGGTCAGGGCACGTCGCAAGCGCAGCAGGGCCGCGGCAAACGCGTTCGGGGTCATGTCCAGGGCGCGGGCAGCGGCGCCATGGTCCCCATATTCGCCATCGAGCAAGAGAGGCTTGAGGGTCTGGAACGCTGCAGAGCGTCCGCGCCGGGCGTAGTCGGCCTCGATCGTGCCAAGCGCACGTTCGGTGAGAGCGGCCACAAAGGCGCGGTCGTACATCGCTTCGGCCTTGCGCGAATCGCCGGGGTGGTGTTCGGGATCAAATTCGAGCGTCGGCCCGCGAACGCGCTGATGAGCGCGCGCATTCGCAATGTAGCGGTCCAGCAGTACCTTCAGAAAGCCGCGAAAGTGGCCGCGTTCGCGCTCGGCGCGCGTCCACCAGTCGTCGCGCAAGGAGCGCAGAAGGAACTCCTGTACATGGTCATCGGCGTCCTGCGCGCCGAGGGCCCAGGCCAGGTAGCGGCGGATGGCCGGCCGATAGCGCACCGCCAGCTCCTGCCAGGCCGCCTGCCGTCGCGGATCCTCGGCAGCGATCTGGCTTAACAAGGTCCACTGCGTCGATGGAAATGCCCCCATATCGTGATCAACTGGCTCGCATGTTTCGTGGGCTCGCTTGATCCTTGTGCACGACGCCATTCGCCCGATGATTGTCCGCAGGAGCGGGGCGTTGGTTGCCGGCGCCGCAGTGCAGCATTTATAGCATCCCATTATCGGGCCTTCCAGACTGCCTTGAAGCAGCCTGCGCCCCCCTCCACATGCAACCGGGATCAGCAATCCGCGCATCTCAGGTGTCTTGAAACTTCCCCGATCGATCCCGATCTATGTTTTTGAGGACGCCGAGAGGGTCTTCAAACGGTCTGGCCTGATGGGCAGGCAGACCTTCAACAATTCACTTATTGCTTCATTTGGAGGATAAGACATGAGCACTTTCGATCTCACCCCCCTGTACCGCACCGCCATTGGTTTCGACCGCCTGGCCGACATGCTGTCGAATGCCTCGCGCGTGGATTCCGGCGGTTATCCGCCTTACAACATCGAGTCGCTGGGCGAGGATCGCTACCGCATCACCATGGCGGTGGCCGGCTTCGCCGAAAACGAGCTCGATCTGGTCAGCGAGCGCAACACCCTGACCGTGTCCGGCAACAAGCAGGACGTGGAGCGTAGCGAAGGCAGCGAAATGCTGTATCGCGGCATTGCCACGCGCTCGTTCGAGCGTCGCTTCCAGCTGGCTGACCATGTCGAAGTGGTAGGAGCCAAGCTGGAAAACGGCTTGCTGCACATCGACCTGCGGCGCGAACTGCCCGAGCAGATGAAGCCGCGCCGGATCGAAATCGGCAGCGGTCGCCTGATCAGCGAGGAAGGCAAGGCCAAGGCAGCCTAAAGGCGTCTTGTGCGCCCAAGCTGGTGCGGGGCGCCCGATCCGGGCGCCCTTTTTCATGTTTTGTGAGATCATGCCGCGATGTCCGCCTCCTTCGTCCAGCGGCCGTACTGGCTGATCTTCTACCCACTCTGGCAGTGGCTGGTGTTCGTCCCGGCCGCCGTTGTCGTGACCATGATCAGCGCGATCCTGGCCGTGCCGACCTCCCTGATATCACCGCGCATCGCCAACACCCAGATCGCCGCCCGCTGGGCTCGCATCCTGGCCGGCATGACGCTGGTCAAGGTGGAAATCGATGGCCTGGATCACATCGACCCCGACCGTTCTTACGTCGTGGTCGCCAATCACCAAAGTCAGTTCGACATCCCCCTGATCTATGGCTACTGCGGCCTGGATCTGCGCTGGGTGATGAAGGCCGAACTGCGCAAGCTGCCCTTCGTCTCGGCCGGTTGCCGCGCCATCGGCCACATCTTCATTGACCGCTCCGACCCGGAACAGGCCCGGGAGGCGATCAACCAGGCGGTCGCCCGTCTGCGGCAGGGCACCGGGCTTTTGTTTTTCCCCGAGGGCACGCGCAGTCGCAGCGGAAGGCTGTTGCCGTTCAAGAAGGGAGCCTTCCGCGTGGCCGTCGATCAGCAGATGGACATCCTGCCCATGACCGTCATCGGCACCCGCGATGTGCTGCCGGCCGACAGCCTGCGCGTGAGGCCGGGGACCGTTCGCCTCAAGATCCATCCCCCGGTGCCCACCCGCGGCTGCGGCGTCGCAGATCTCGAGGGCATTCGAACCCAGGTGACCCGCACCATCGCCGCGTCCTTGCCCGGCACGCTGTGATGCAGCTGCGTTTTCCTGATCCCGACTATGCCGCCTCGCGGCGCGCCCAGACCAGCTTCACGCTGGCGATCAAGCTGACTGCGGCTTTTGTCGCGCTGCTGTGGTTGATCCATGCCTTCCAGGTCGTGACCGGGCTGAGCCTGGTCGGGTTCGGCCTGCGACCGCGCGAGCTTTCCGGGCTGAGCGGGCTGCTGTTCACCCCCTTGCTGCACGGCAATCTCGAACACCTGATTTCAAACTCCATGCCCTTGTTCATCGGCGGCGTGGCCATCCTGTTTCTGTACCCCAACTCGTCGCTGCGGGTCCTGCCGTTGCTGTATGTGGGCACCAGCGCCCTGGCCTGGACCTTTGCCCGCCCGAGCATCCACATCGGCGCCAGCGGCCTGGTCTACGGCATGCTGACCTATGTTTTCGTCGCCGGGGTCCTGCGCCGCGACGTGCGCTCGGTCGGCGTTTCGCTGATGGTGTGGTTTCTGTATGGATCCATGGTCTGGGGGGTGTTTCCGCTGGCACCACGAATGAGCTGGGAGCTGCACGCCACCGGGCTGATGCTGGGACTGGTGCTGGCCTGGGCCTACCGCGGCTGGGACCGGCCGCCGCTCAAGACCTACGAATGGGAAGACGAAGATGAGGAAGAGCAGGATTTCGAGCCGTCCGACGACGAGGATGACGAACCGTGGCGAAGCCAGCGCCGCCACTGATGGCGAATCGCGCTCACACTGTCGGGCTGGCGCTGAGGCGGGCGTCAGGAAGGTAGCCGCATGATCCGGATCGTTTTCACCATGCTGCTGGGTCTGGTCATCGCGGTGCTGGTGATCGGATCGTTTCTGCCACGCCAGATCGTGATCGAGCGGGACCGGGTGATCGATCAGCCGCGCGAGATCATCTTCGAGGTGCTGGCGGATCTGCGGCATTTCGCCGAGTGGTCGCCGTGGTTCGAGCAGACGAACGATATGGATTTGCGCATTGAAGGGCCGCCATCGGGGATCGGCTCGACCCTGGTCTGGTCGGACCGGCGCAGCGACAGGGGCGGGCGCTTGTGGATTGTGGGCCTGTCGCGGTCGGAACGGATCGACCTCGACCTGGAACTGGGCGAAAACGAGGCCGAATTGTATTTCCTGCTTGCACCGTCGGCGGAGCCGGGCTACCGGGTGACCTGGGGCATGCGCATGGAAGTCGGCGCGCTTGACCTGGTCGGCCGCTATGCCGGCCTGTTGCTGCACCGACTCGTCGGTCGCGATTATGAGGCCGGCCTGGAGAATCTGGCCCGTCATCTGGATCAGACGCCGGGCCGGGTGCCCGAGCTGCCAGCGGAGTTGCTGGCCGACTGACTGCGGGCCCTTTTCAGGCCGGCGGAGGTTCGCCCTGCTGTTGCCGGGTGGCATCGGGTCGGATCGGGATCTCGTCCAGGACCCGGGCGGCTCGCGTGTGCTTGCCCCAGTCTTCGAGGCGTGTCGTCCACGGGCCGACCACATCCGCCGTGCTGGTGCCCACCGTCAGGACCTGCCGGAAGCGGGCGCCATCGAGCAGACGCACGCCCAGGCGCTCCAGGTGCGGGTTCCAGATCTGGCAATCCAGCAGCAGGAAGCCCCAGGACTTGAGCGCGCGCAGCATCAGGACCAGCGCGATCTTCGACGCATCCCGTCGGCGGTGGAACTTGGACTCGGCGAAGAAGATCTTGCCCAGCGCCAGGCCGTACAGCCCGCCGGCCAGCTCGCCGTCCATCCACACCTCGAAGCTGTGGGCGTGGCCTTGCCCGTGCAGTTCGATGAAGGCCGAACGCAGCGCCGGCGTGATCCAGGTGCCCTCGTCATCGGCCCGCGCTTCGGCGCAGCCGTCGATGACATCGGCGAAGGCCAGGTCCATGGACACGCAGAACCGACCCTGACGCAGCGTGCGGGCCAGACGTCGGCTGACGTCGGCCTGCCCGGGCACCATCACGGCGCGCGGTTCCGGCGACCACCAGAGTATCGGTGAGCCGTCGCTGTACCAGGGGAAAATGCCGGCGCGGTAGGCGCGCAGCAGGCGTTGAGGGTCCAGATCGCCGCCCCAGGCGACCAGGCCTTCCGGATGTTCGCTCAAGCCCGGGTCGGGAAACGGCGAGTCCGGGTCGGAGCCAAGACGCGGGATCATGTAACGGTTCATTTCGGCAATGACTCAGGCGAAGGGGTTCAGCCTTTCCAGATCCCGCCGGTAAGCCATCAGCGCCTCGCCCTCGGCCTCGAGATAGCGCCGGATCGCGCCGCGCATGGCCGGTGAGCGGATGTAGTGGAAGGACCGGGTGCGCTGCGGCAGGAAGCCGCGGCGGATCTTGTGTTCGCCCTGGGCGCCGGGTTCGAACCACTCCAGGCCGTGCCGGAGGCAGTATTCGATGCCCTGGTAGTAGCAGGCTTCGAAATGCACGTCGCGCTCGTCGACCATGCTGCCCCAGTAGCGGCCGTACAGCCGTTCCCGGTCGCGCCAGAAGACGGCCGCGGCCAGTGCCTGGTCATTGAGGCAGGCCAGGCAAACCAGCATTTGCGGCTCCGCCAGAGCGGCGGCCGCGGCCAGGAATTCGCGGTTCAGGGACGGCCGGTTGCCGTAGAGCTGGAAGGTGCTCAGGTAACAGCGATGCACCAGGTCGATCTCGTCCTCGTCGAGTTCGGCGCCGGTTTTCCAGACGAAGTTCCAGCCTCTTTCCCCGACTTTTCGGCGTTCGGCGCGCAGGTTCTTGCGCGCCTTGCGCCGGAAGCGGTCGAGAAAATCGTCAAAGTCACGATAGCCCTCGTCGCGCCAGTGATACTGCCAGTCGAAGCGCTCCAGCCAGCCGGCATCCGCCAGGATCCTGGCATCGTCATCGGTGCAGAAGTTCACTCCGGCCGAGGACAGGCGGCGCTGTTCGACGCAGTGCTCCAGCTGTTCGACCAGGCGCTCGGCGGCGACCGGGGCGCGGCCCGCGCCCAGCAAGCGGGGGCCGGTCACCGGCGTGAACGGTGCGGCAACCAGCAGCTTGGGGTACCAGGGCATGCCGGCCTGCATGGCCGCCCGCGCCCAGGCCCAGTCGAATACGAACTCGCCGTGCGAATGGTGCTTCAGCCAGGCCGGCGCGGCGGCGCACAAGGCCCCTTCGCGCCTGACTTCGAAGAACTCCGGTTGCCAGCCGGTGTTGGCGCCGGTGCATCCGGCAGCGGCCAGGGCATTGAGGAAATCCCAGTGGACGAAGGGGCCGGTAGCGCTTTCCAGCCCCTGCCAGGCGCTGCGCTCCGGCGCATGCGCGCCGGTACTCAGCTGGATGAGTTCAGCCGCCGAGTTCGTCAAGGAAGCGTTCGGCGTCCAGCGCCGCCATGCAGCCGAAGCCGGCGGAGGTCACCGCCTGCCGGTAGACGTGGTCGGCCACGTCGCCGGCGGCAAACACGCCCGGCACGCTGGTTGCCGTCGCCATGCCTTCCAGGCCGCTGCGAATCTGGATATAGCCGTCCTGCATGTCGAGCTGGTCCATGAATATGGAGGTATTGGGATCATGGCCGATCGCGATGAAGACCGCGTCGAGCGCCAGGTCGCTGGTCTCACCGCTGTCGACATGGCGGATGCGCATGCCGGTCACGCCGTCCTCGTCGCCGAGGACCTCGTCGAGCACGTGATCCCAGCGAATCTCGACCTTGCCCTCGTCCACGCGCTGCAGCAATCGCTCCTGCAGGATCTTCTCGGCCCGCAGCTCGTCGCGGCGATGCACGAGGGTGACGTGGCTGGCGATATTGGCCAGGTACAGGGCTTCCTCGACGGCGGTGTTGCCGCCGCCGATCACGGCGACCGGCTTGTCGCGATAGAAAAAGCCGTCACAGGTCGCGCAGGCCGAGACCCCGCGGCCGAGGAACTGTTGCTCGGAGGGCAGGCCGAGGTAGCGGGCCGAAGCGCCGGTGGCGATGATCAACGCGTCGCAGGTATAGACGCCGCTGTCGCCCTCAAGGCGGAACGGCCGCCGGCTCAGGTCGGCACTGTGGATGTGATCGAAGACCATTTCGGTCTGAAAGGCCTCGGCGTGCTTGGCCATGCGCGCCATCAGTTCCGGGCCCTGCAGATCGGGATAGTCACCGGGCCAGTTTTCCACGTCGGTGGTAGTCATCAATTGCCCGCCTTGCTGTATGCCGGTGATGATGACGGGCTTGAGATTGGCGCGGGCGGCGTAGACGGCAGCCGTGTAGCCGGCAGGGCCGGAGCCGAGGATCAGGAGGCGAATGTGGCGGGGATCGGACATGTATACTTCTCGCAGTTAGAGGGGCCAAAAATCGAACACGAAACTTCGGCCCGCCGGGATAGGAATATTTCGAAACTCTAATATTAACCGCCCCGAGACTGGTGTTGCGGCAGAGCAGGCGTTTTCGTGACAAAAAAACAGAAGAGCTTGGGTAGGTATCTTATGCGGATTGGTGTGCCATCTGAAACGAAAACCCTGGAGGGCCGAGTGGCCCTGGTGCCGGCAGCCTGTGGCGACCTGGTGCGGGCCGGTCATGATGTGTTCCTGCAGGCCGGCGCGGGCCGCAAGAGCGGATTCGCCGACGAGGACTTCGAGCGGGTTGGCGCGCAGATCCTGCCGGACGCGGCAGCCCTGTACGAGAAAGCCGAACTGGTGGTCAAGGTCAAGGAGCCGATCGCCGGTGATCTGCAGCACTTGCGCTCCGACCACCTGCTGTTCTGCTACCTGCACCTGGCCGCCGAGCCGGAGCTGACCCAGCGCCTGCTCGAGATTGGCCTGACCGGGGTGGCGTTCGAGACGGTCGAGGAGGCAGACGGTTCCCTGCCGCTGCTGGCGCCCATGAGCAACATCGCCGGGCGCATCGGGGTCCAGGTGGGCACGCACTTGCTGCACATGCCCCAGGGCGGGCGCGGCATCCTGCTGGGCGGTCTGCCGTCGGCGGATCGTGGTCACGTCGTCGTGCTCGGCGCCGGTGCTGCCGGCGGCAACGCCGCGCGCCTGGCCGCAGCCGCCGGTGCCCGCGTCACCGTGTTCGACCGGCGCCAGGACCGGCTGG
>SL_3KL_010_SEDDRAFT_10003843_pt1 | contig 13619 bp, 16 predicted proteins | sample SodLakKL_010_SED_2_FD_10381 | JGI IMG/M metagenome (IMG submission 10381)
CCTCGTCGAGCCGATCGCACCAGGCTGCCGCCGACGGGCTGGGCATGGCGCCCTCCAGGGTACGCACCGGCGGCACGGGCGAACGCATCGGTTTCGGCATCGGCGATTGCAGCCTGGGCAAGGTGCTGGTTGCAGCCACGAGCAGCGGATTGTGCGCGGTGCTGCTGGGAGAGCACGCCGATGAACTGACCGGCGAACTGCAGCGGCGATTTCCGCATGCACGGCTGGAAGCCGGCAACGCGGACTTCAATACCATTCAGCAACAGGTCATCAGCCTGATCGACCAGGGTCATCCGGACCCGGCCGATCTGCCCCTGGACCTGCGCGGCACGGTATTTCAGCATCAAGTGTGGCAGGCGTTGCAGCAGATTCCGGCCGGAGAAACCATCACTTACGGCGAACTGGCCGCACGACTGGATGTCCCCGGCGGCGCCCGGGCCGTGGCCAGCGCCTGCGGGGCCAACCCCGCTGCCGTGGTCATCCCCTGCCACCGCGTGGTGGCCGCCAACGGCGGCCTGGGCGGCTACCGCTGGGGAATAGAAGCGAAAACAAGCCCTGCTGAAACGGGAATGCCACCCCCGCTAACCCATTGGTCCGTTGACCCGTTGGCCCATTAACCCGTTAACCCACCCAAAAAATGCCCCGGCAAAACCGGGGCACCATCAACGAAAGAACAAACCAACGAACCGGTCACCCGGTAGCAGGCTGCCCCGACGGCTCCGTGCCGTCTTCGCCTTCGTCACCACCGCCATCATCCGGCTCGGGGGCATCGTCGTCCCAGCCTTCGGGCGGATCGGGCTCGTTGCCTTCCATGATCTGGTCGATCTGCTTCGCATCGATGGTCTCGTAGCGCATCAGGGCCTCGGCCATCAGATGCAGATTGTCCATGTGGCTTTCGAGAATTTCCCGGGCGCGGTCGTAGGCACCATCGATGATGTGCCGCACTTCCTTGTCCATCTGGCGATGGGTCTCGTCGGAGATGTGCTTGTGCTGAGTCACGGAGCGGCCGAGGAAGACTTCGTCTTCGTTCTCGTCGTAGGACAGTGGCCCCATGACATCCGACAGGCCCCACTTGGCAACCATGTTGCGGGCAATCTGGGTGGCACGCTCGATGTCGTTGGACGCACCCGTTGTGACCTTCTGCTTGCCGTAGATCAGCTCTTCGGCAACCCGCCCGCCGAACAGGCTGGCAAGCTGGCTCTCGAGCTGGGTCTTGTTCATGCTGTACTTGTCCTGCTCGGGCAGGAACATGGTCACGCCCAGGGCGCGCCCGCGCGGGATGATGGTGACCTTGTAGACCGGATCATGCTCCGGAACAACGCGTCCGACAATGGCATGGCCGGCCTCGTGATAGGCGGTCAGCCGCTTGTCTTCCTCGTCCATGACCATGGACTTGCGCTCCGCGCCCATCATGATCTTGTCCTTGGCCAGCTCGAAATGCTGATGAGTGACCGACTTGGAATTATTTCGAGCGGCAAACAGCGCGGCCTCGTTGACCAGGTTGGCCAGGTCGGCACCGGAAAAGCCGGGCGTGCCGCGGGCGATCAGCCGGGCATTGACGTTCTCGTCACACGGCACTTTGCGCATGTGCACGTTGAGAATATGTTCGCGGCCCTTGATGTCGGGCAGGGGAACGACGACCTGGCGGTCGAAACGGCCGGGACGCAGCAATGCCGGGTCGAGCACGTCCGGGCGGTTGGTCGCGGCAATCAGGATGATTCCCTCACTGCCCTCGAAACCGTCCATCTCGACCAGCAACTGGTTGAGGGTCTGCTCGCGCTCGTCGTGCCCACCGCCAAGACCGGCACCACGGTGACGACCAACCGCATCGAGTTCGTCAATGAAGATGATGCACGGAGCATGTTTCTTGGCCGTTTCGAACATGTCGCGCACCCGCGATGCGCCCACGCCGACGAACATTTCGACGAAGTCCGAACCCGAAATCGAGAAAAACGGCACCCGCGCCTCGCCGGCGATGGCCCGCGCCAGCAGGGTCTTGCCGGTACCCGGAGGGCCGACCATGAGAATCCCTTTCGGAATATGCCCGCCCAGGCGCTGGAACTTGCCGGGATCGCGCAGAAAATCGACCAGCTCGGTGACCTCGTCCTTGGCCTCGTCGCAGCCGGCGACATCGCTGAAGGTAACCTTGACCTGATCCTCTCCCTGGAGCTTGGCCCGCGACTTGCCGAAGCTCATCGCTCCACCGCGTCCGCCGGCGCCCCCCTGCATCTGGCGCATGAAGTAGACCCACAGACCAACCAGGACCAGCACCGGCAGCAAGCTGATGAGTATGTCGATCACCAGCGATCGGCGCTCGGGCGGCTTGGCATCGATGGCCACATTGTGATCGAGCAGGTCCTTGATCAGGCCGTCGTCGCGCGGCGCCATGACGCGGAACTGGCGACCATCCAGCGTCTGGCCGGTGATGGTCTTGCCACCCTGTCCTTCCTGGATGACAACCTCGTCGATGTTGCCGCTACGGACCTCTTCAAGGAATACCGAGTAGATCATCTCCCGCGGTTCGGGATCGGTCTGCGAGTAGTGATTGAACACACTCATCAGGACCACCGCGATGATGATCCACATCAGCAGATTCTTGGCAAAATCACTCAAAATATCGCTCCGGGGTCAGGTCGCATTACGCCTGACCCATTCTACTTCATGTGAAATCAACGGGTTTTCAGCTCTTGAGCCGTCGGGCCACCAGGTAGACCTCGCGGCTTTCGGCGCGCGAGGCCCTTGGCTTGCGCACCTTGACGGCCTGAAACGCCTCGCGCATTTGACCCAGCAGCGCGTCGAAACCTTCACCCTGAAAAACTTTGACCACCAGCGCGCCGGAAATATCCAGCCAGTCGGTGGCAAAAGCCAGAGCCAGCTCGGCCAGGTAGATACTGCGCGCCTGATCCGACGGACCGATACCAGAGATATTGGGGGCCATGTCCGAGAGGACAAGGTCAACCCTGGATCCTTCCAGCGCCGCTTCCAGTTGAGCCAGCGGTTCGTCTTCACGAAAGTCGCCCTCGATGACGGTGACGCCCTCGAGCGGATCCATCGGCAGAATGTCCAGCGCGATGACCACTCCGGACCCGCCGATCCGCTCCCGTGCAACCTGCGACCAGCTACCCGGTGCGGCACCCAGGTCAACCACCCGTTGCCCGGGCCGGAAAAGCTTGTCCTTCTCGTCGAGCTCCATCAGCTTGAAGGCCGCCCGCGCCCGGTAGCCTTGCTCGCGAGCCCGCTTGACGTACGGATCCGATTCCTGGCGTTTTTTCCAGTTGGAGGACATGGCAGGGAGCTGGGGTCTGGGACAAGGGGAATGCTGGTGCCGGGGAAGCGTTTTGTCAATGGGCGCCGGTCTGTGCGTCCGCTCGTCCGTCTCCCCGTCTACCCGTCTACCCATTAACCCATTCCTGATTCGCGTCGTGTCTCAGTTGGAATCGAAAAGCCCTGACCATGACACTGCGCGCCGGCCTCAAGCGGGAGGATTCGCTGAAGGCCTCGCCACCGCGTCGAACTGAAGCGGATCCTTCCGCTTGGGGCCGGCCACGGAGCCACCAGGATCCGGACACTGAGACACGACGCGAATCAGGAACCCATTTACCCATTCCCCCGTTCCCGTTTCGCCTTTCGCCTTCCTCGTCCACCACACGTGCGATAATTCCTGTTTTGACAGCCGAATCCGCACATGCCCCTCACCACCTCCCAGAAGAAATACCTGCGCGGCCTGACTCATGACCTGCAGCCGGTCGTCATGGTGGCCGACAAGGGCCTGAGCGAGAACGTGCTCGCCGAGATCGAGCAGGCGCTCGAACACCACGAACTGATCAAGATCAAGCTGCGCGGCGATCGCGATCAACGCAAAGAGTGGATCGAAAAACTGGTTGAAACCGGCGGAGCGGAGTTGGTGCACAGTATTGGCCAGGTGGCCTGTCTGTATCGGCGCCATCCGGAAAAGCCGAAGATCGCCCTCCCCCGGTGATGCACGGGGCGTCATGGAACTGACCGAGCACAAGCCGGGCAATCACCATGTCGTTCGTGCCGTCACCGCACGCAGCGTCCGTATCGACCAGGCGACCTATACCACCAGCCTGATTCTCGGCGCCCGCTACCTGGAACCGAATTGGCCGGTGAGTTCCCTGTCCGACCTGAATGAATCCACCCTTGCGCCGCTTTTCGCCCCGGAACCGGAGCTGGTGGTGATTGGGGCGGGACAGACCCACCCGGTGCTTGGCCTGGACATCCAGCGCGCCTTCATCGAGCGCGGCATCGGCATCGAATCCATGACCCTGCCGGCGGCGGCACGGACCTTCAACGTTCTGATGAGCGAAAATCGCCGCGCCCTGGCGGCTTTCATATTGTAGATGGAGCGAAGCAATCCTTGACAGCTTTCGGGCCTGTTCCAACACCGCTCTGGAGGGCACCCCGCTGCATACCGCCGGAGACGCGGCATGGCACCGCCACCCCCGATTCGAACATTGAACACGATCCTTCGAGTTTTTGGAATTTGGTGCCTGGAATTTCCCCATTCATGACTCAGCGCCGCGGCAGGTAGGACAACGGATCGACCGGCTGCCCGTCGCGGCGTATCTCGAAGTGCAGCAACTCCTCGTCGCGCTCATTCATGCCCATCTCGGCGATCTGTTCTCCGCGGCCGACCTGGTCGCCTTCCTGCACCATTCGGGCGCGGTTGTGCCCATAGGCCGACAGCAGGGTATCGGAGTGCTTGATGATGATCAGTTCACCGTAGCCGATCAGCGCGGTTCCACTGTAAACCACTTGTCCGGCGGCGGCGGCGTAAACGGGCTGGCCGGTGCTGCCGCCGATACCGAGACCGCGGCGCGTGGCGCTGGCATCAAACGGATGCAGGACTTCGCCCGAGGTCGGCCACTGCCAATCGACCCCGGCAACGCTGCGTGCCGAATCCGAGGCGGAAGGCGCCGGTGCCCGCGTTTCGGCAACTGGATCGGGATCGGGGGCAGGCTGTTCATCGGCCGACGACTCGGCCTCCGGATCCGTGTCGGGAGCCGTTTCCGGCGCCGGCTCCGGCGTCGAGGCGGTTTGCGCTCGACGGTCCGACTCCGCTGGCGTTGGGCGGGAACGTCGCGGTGGCTCGGTCATGCGCAGTTCCTGGCCCGGTCGAATCGTATAGGGCGCACCGATGTCGTTCCACTCCGCGAGTTCGCGCCAGTCCACGCCATATCGAAACGCAATGGAATAGAGCGTATCGCCGCGCTGCACTTCGTGTATTCCCGGAACCGGCGATACGATCCGTTCGCGGGGCGCTGCCTGTCTGTCCGGCTCCGGGGTTCGGCTGCGATCTTCCACTGGAGCGGGAGCCCAGGGGGCACAGCCCACCAGGCAGATGACGAAAATGACCAGAACCAGCGGTCGACCGGTCACCATAGCCACCACACGATCAGTGCCACCAGTGTCAGTCCGGCGGCCACCCAGCCCAGGGTATCGACCCAGTCGCGCAGGTTGTCGGCCGCCCTCTCGCCACCAGCGTATATGACACCAGCGACCATGTAAAAGCGCGCGCCGCGGCCAATCATCGCCCCCAGCACGAACCCGACTATCGGCATGCCCAGCGCGCCGGCGGCGATGGTGATGACCTTGAACGGAATGGGCGAAAAGCCGGCCAGGATGACGAACCAGACACCGAAGCGCTCAAACGCGTTGACGGCGGCGTCGTAGGCATCGACATACCCGGCACGTTCGATCATCGGCAACACCGCCTCGATGGCCAGCAGGCCGATCAGGTAGCCAATCAGTCCACCTAGCACCGATGCGGCGGTGGTCAGGAAAGCCAGCCGCCAGGCTGATTGCCGGTCAGCCAGCACCATCGGTGCCAGCATGACGTCCGGCGGCACCGGGAAAACCGTCGCCTCCGTCAGGCTCAAGGCGAAGAGATAGCGGCGCGCGTGGCGATGCCGAGACGCTTTCAGGACCCGATCATACAGTCCGCGGAACATATCGGCGCTCCGGTGTGATCACTTACTCCAGACCCTCGCGCAGCGGCACGAAACTGACCGCGCCCAGGTTCTCCCGCTCGAACTGATCCCCGCGACGCGTCACGCGGATCAACTCCTGATGCAAGCCGGATTCTTCCGGCGCCACGAGCACGCCCCCGTCGGCGAGTTGTTCAAAAAGCACATCCGGAACCCGTCCGCCTGCCGTCACCACGATGGCATCGAACGGCGCCTGGCCGGGCCAGCCCTGGTTGCCGTCAGCGTGTCGGGTGTAAATGTTGTGTAGCCCGAGACGGTGAAACCGCTGGCGGGCGCTGCGCTGCAGTTCGCCAATGCGTTCGGTGGTAAACACCTTTTCTGCCAGCCGTGCCAGAATGGCCGCTTGATAGCCGGAACCAGTACCGATCTCCAGCACCTTTTCCAGCCGCCCTTCGCCCAGTACTGCAGCCGTCATCATGGCCACCACGAAAGGCTGCGAGATGGTCTGGCCACGACCAATGGGCAATGCCGTGTCTTCGTAGGCACGAGAGGACAGGGCTTCATCGACGAACAGGTGCCGCGGTGTCGCGGCAATGGCATCAAGGACTCGCTCGTCGCGAATGCCCTTGTCGCGAAGACGACGCACCAGCCGCTGGCGGGTGCCCTCCGAAGTCATACCGATGCCGCCAGCACGAGTCATCATTTTTGCTGCCGGTACCGCCCGGAATTGAGCTGCTCGATCCAGTGACTGATCTGGTCCAGGGCCTGATACCGGGTCAGGTCGACGTGAATGGGAGTGACCGATACGTAATTCTGACGCACCGCATGGAAGTCAGTACCCGGCCCGTTGTCCTGCTCACCGCCGGCCGGGCCAATCCAGTAGAAGCTGCGGCCGCGAGGGTCCTCAAGGGGAATCACGTCATCAGAACGATGACGGTGCCCCAGTCGCGTGGTCTCAAAACCGCGAACTTCGCTCCAGGGCACATCAGGCACGTTGATATTGAGGATGGTGTCGGCCGGCAGAGGCTGATCCTTGAGCTGTGCCATGAGCATGCAGGCGGCTTCGGCGGCCGTTTCATAGTGGTGCGGCCCCTGCTCGGCAAAAGCCAGCGACACGGCCATCGCCGGCAATCCGAGGAAACGGCCTTCCATGGCAGCAGCAACGGTACCCGAGTAAAGTACGTCGTCGCCCAGGTTGGCACCGGCATTGATGCCCGACACCACCATGTCCGGCTCATCGCCCAGCAGCCCGGTAATGGCAATATGCACGCAGTCGGTTGGCGTGCCGTAGACCATGAACGTGCGATCATCGCGTTTGTGAACCCGGATCGGGCGGTCCAGGGTAAGTGAGTTGCTGGCCCCGGATCGATCCCGATCGGGAGCGACCACCGTCACCTGGTCGCTGTGATCGGCCAGGCGCTCGGATAACAGGCGAATACCGGGCGCATACAGCCCGTCGTCGTTGGCGATCAGAATATGCATGGTTGAACTGGACAGGGTAAAACGTAACTATAAATGAAGTGGCCCCCTCGGAGACGCCGGAAGTCATGTTGAAATGAAAGATTCAGAAGACGATCTTGACCTGTTTCGCGAGTCTGTCGGCTCGGTGCGGCGGCTGAAAAGCGACCGGGTGCGCTCACGTCCCCCGGCACCGCGGGCCGTCCCGACCCAGCGACAACGTGACGAGGCCCGGGTCATGGAAGACCTGGCCAATGCCCCGATCGATTTCAGTGCCGTGGAGACCGGGGAGGAGATCACATTCCTGCGCCCGGGGCTGCAGAAACGGGTTCTCTCCCGGCTTCGCCGCGGCCACTGGCGAGTCCAGGACCACCTCGATCTGCACCAGATGAACCTGGAGGCCGCCGGACGTTCGATTCGCGCCTTTCTCGATCACGCCGACCGAGAACGGATGTCGTGCATCAAGATCATTCACGGCAAGGGGCTGCGATCGGGACCGGCCGGTCCACAACTCAAGCGACTCACTGCCCGGCTGCTGAGCCGACACGACCGCGTGGCCGCTTTTGCCTCCGCTCCACCCAATGACGGCGGCACCGGCGCGGTTTACGTGCTGTTGAGAGCCCGTCGATGACCGGCTTCGAGGAAGCGTTCGGCGTCCTGCTCTTGCTGGCCGCCATCGCGCTTTACTGGGCTTCGGCGGTCAATGCCCGCGACCGCGCGCGCATGCATGCACGGGATTTCTGTCGCCGCCAGAACTGGCAACTGCTCGACCAGACCGTCACGCTGGCCGCACTCTGGCCAGTGCGTTCGGACCGGGGCATGCTGCAGTGGCAACGTCGCTATCGATTCGACTTCAGTCCCGACGGCGGCCAGCGTCGCTCCGGTGAGCTGGTACTTGAGGGCAACAGGCTGGCTTCGATCTGGGGCGAGCGCGAAGACGGAGGACGGTTGATTGAATAAGGGACGGGGCGCTACTTGATGACCTTGAGGTTCGGCTTGCGACGGCGCGATTCACTGTCACCACCCTCCTGTCCCCCCTCCCCGGACTCGTCCGAGTCGTCGTCGGGAAACATCATGCCACGGCCGTTTTCGCGTGCGTAGATGGCCTCAATTGCAGTGACCGGCACGGTGACTGCCTGCGACACCCCGCCGAAGCGGGCGACAAAGGTCACCAGTTCAGCGTCGATCAGCAAATCGCGCACTGCCGGGGGGTCGACGTTGAGGATCACCCGTCCGTCCTTCACTGCCGACTGAGGCACCTCGACACCCGGGTGCTCGGCATTGACCAAGAGGTGTGGTGTATGCCCACTGTCGACAATCCATTCGTGCAGGGCCCGGAGCAGGTAGGGGCGGCTCGACAGCATTCCCTCACTCACCCTCGCGCAGGATTCTCTCGGCTTCGGTCAGGCTGCGCTTGAAGGAGTCACGCGCGAACATCCGCTCCATGTACTTGAGCGCATTGGGTGCCTGCTTGACCGTCAGGTCGATGTCGTATGCCGGCAGGCGCCAAAGCAATGGCACCAGGGCGCAATCGGCAAGGGACAGTTCGTCGCTAAGCAGAAACGGCTTCACTCCGAACAAGTCATCGGAGGAGATGATGCCGTCGTGCAGCTGCTTTCGCGCCGCCGCGATCTTCTTCTCGCCACCCGAGGTCTCGATGATCCTGGCCGCGTCGATCCAGTCGCGAAACATCCGATACATCGCCAACCGCAGATAGGCACGCGAGACCGGATCGACCGGCATCAGCGGCGGATGCGGATAGCGCTCGTCGAGATACTCGGTCACCACCCATGTCCCGTACAGCGTGAGATCCCGATCGACCAGCGTGGGTGTCTCGCCATACGGATTGAGCTCGGCCAGGTCCGCCGTGGCGGCCCGATCCTGCTCGACATGGATGATCTCGACGTTAATCCCCTTTTCGGCGAGAACGAAGCGCACTCGATGACAATCGATGCAGTTCTCCGAAGAATAAAGAGCCATCATGGTAGAAATACTCCGGCAGGGCGGCCTGTGGCCGCCGGACTGACAAACGCCAGCATCACTTCACGTCCTTCCAGTACTCCTTGTACAGCAAGTAAGCGAGGAAGGTCAGCAACCCGAGAAACAGCAGAACCCAGATTCCCAAACGCTCGCGCTTGAGCACAGCCGGCTCGGCGATGTATTCCATGAAGGCAGTCAGATCGAGCATCGCACGATCGAAGTCACGCGGCGACATCCGCCCCTCTTCATCGAGTTCCAGGCTGACGACACGGGTACGCGTCTGCCCTTCTTCATTGGTATACGTTTCGGTAATCGGCCGCTGGATGCCCTGGAGGTCCCACAGCACGTGCGGCATGGCGGGGTTCTCCAGCACGGTGTTGTTCCAGCCGTCCTCGGTCAGGTAATAGCTGCGCAGGAAAGTATAGATCCAGTCGGTGCCCCGCGATCTTGCCGTCAGGGACAGGTCCGGTGGCGTGACACCAAACCAGTTCTCTGCGTCGCTGGCATCCATGGCGGTCAGCATGTAGTCACCTACTTCACCGTCGCCCATGATCAGGAACTGCTCGACCTGCTCTTCGGTCAGTTCCAGATCGTCGGCCAGTCGCTGGTAGCGCATGTACTGGGCCGAATGGCAACCCATGCAATAGTTGACGAACAGCGTCGCGCCGCGCTGCAGGGAAGCCCGGTCATGAACGTTGGTGTCGGCATAATCGAGATCACCGCCCTTGCCCGCGGCCTGGGCGGTGCCAGTCATGGCAATCAGCACCAGAACAATCAGAATGTGTCGATAACTCATTACTTGGTCACTCGCTCGGGTACGGGTTTGGTGCGCTCGAAACGGGTCCAGATCGGCATCAGGATGAAGAACGCGAAGTACAGGAACGTGAAGAACCTGAGCTGGAAGGTGCTGGAATCCTGTGACAGCCCCAGGGCGCCGAGCCAGACAAAGGACACCGCGAAGATTCCCAGCGCCAGCTTCGAGACCCAGCTGCGGTAGCGCAACGACTTGGCCGGGCTGCGATCCAGCCACGGTACTAGGTAGAGGATCATNACCGCAGCGCCCATCAGAATCACACCCATGAGCTTGTCGGGCACCGCCTGCAAAATGGCGTAGAAAGGAGTGAAATACCACACCGGCGGGATGTGATCCGGCGTTACCAGCGGATCGGCCTCGATGAAGTTGTCGGGCTTGAGAAAGTAACCGCCGAACTCCGGCAGGAAGAAAATGATGAAAGCCGCGATCATCAGGAAAAAGGCCGCGCCGAAGATATCCTTGACGGTGTAGTAGGGATGGAAGGGAACGCCGTCGAGCGGACGCCCGTGNTCATCCTTCTTGTCCTTGATCTCCACACCGTCGGGATTGTTGGATCCGACTTCATGGAGGGCAGCCAGATGCAGCACCACGAGCAACAGCAGCACCATCGGCAGGGCCACCACGTGCAGCGCAAAGAAACGGTTGAGCGTGGCATCGGACACCATGTAGTCACCACGGATCCACTCGACCAGGCCTTCGCCGATCCAGGGCACGGCACCAAACAGCGAGATGATCACCTGCGCGCCCCAATAGGACATCTGGCCCCACGGCAGCACGTAACCCATGAAGGATTCAGCCATCAGCACCAGGTAAATCGTCACCCCCAGNATCCAGACCAGTTCGCGTGGTTTCTGGTAGGAGCCGTACATCAGCGCCCTGAACATGTGCAGGTAAACCACGACGAAGAACAGGGAGGCACCGGTGGAGTGCATGTAGCGGATCAGCCACCCCCACTCGACGTCACGCATGATGTATTCAACGGAGGCGAAGGCGAACTCCGCGTCGGGCTTGTAATGCATGGTCAGGAAAATGCCGGTGACGATCTGGTTGACCAGCACCAGCAGCGACAGCGACCCGAACAGATACCAAAGGTTGAAATTCTTCGGCGCGTAATACTCGCTCAGGTGCTTTTTCCAGAACTCGCTGATATTGGACCGCTCGTCAATCCACTGGCCAATGGCATGAATGTTCTTGTTAATCGAGCTGGCGGGCTTGGCCATGTCAGACTGCTCCTTCTTCCGGGTCTTCGCCGATGAGGATGTGGTCGTCGTCGATGAAGCGGTAGGGCGGCACCAGCAGGTTCAGCACCGCCGGAACGCCACGAAAGACGCGCCCGGCCAGGTCAAAGGTCGAGCGGTGACACGGACAGAAGAAACCACCGCGCCAGTTCTCGTCGAACGGCTGAGCACCGACTTCCGGGAGCACCTGGGGCACGCACCCCAGGTGGGTGCAATGGATGTTCGCCACCAGGATTTCCGGGCGGATCGAGCGGTGGAAATTGCGCGCGTATTCCGGCTGCTGCTCGGCACCGGAATCGGGATCACGCAACTGGTCACCGAGACGCTCGAGATCCTCGAGCATGCGCTGTGTGCGGCGCATCACGCCAATGGTCGCTCCGCGCCACTGGACACGAACGAGTTGACCGGGCTCCAGGTTGCCGATGAAGACCTCGACCGGCGCGCCGATGATGCGCGCCCTGGCGCTGGGCTGCAGCGACGATACGAACGGCCACACGGCTGCACCAACCCCGACGGCACCGACCACTCCCGTTGTCCACGCCAAAAGGCGACGCCGACCCGGATCCTCGGGTGGCTGGATGGACGCAAGCGAATCACTTTCTGACATGAAACACTCCAGATCTTGAAGTCAAGAGCAACCCGGCGCACTCCGGCACCGCTGCTCCGCGAATTTGCATTTCCTTGCATTTCCGATTGTCCGCAACGAAAACGCCGGCCCAGAGCCCTGAGTGGCCGACGACACGGACGCTTGAACAATCAGCAGGCTATTTTAGCGAAAAATTAAGCTATTTCTCAATCGTGCGTGGTATTTTATGTGCGAACTCCACTACGATCCAGCAACTTCCGTGCTCACGCGGCACGGGACGAGGGTGGCCCGCAGAACTATAATGGCCAGACGGACAGACCTGGTTGCACTACTCCCCGCTTCATGACGAGACTCCTTCAATTCGCCCTGCAGTTCGCGGTCCTGGGGCTTGCCCTGGCTTTCGTGCTGGTCTGGTTCCGGCCCGACCTGCTACCGGCACTGGACCACCCCAGTCCCGCAGCACCGGACTCCTACGCCGAGGCTGTGAATCAAACAGCCCCGGCCGTTGTCAGCGTCTACACCCGAACTCTGGTGAGCGAACCTCTGGGGATGGAGTTTTCCGACCCGCTGTTCTCCACGCTCTACCGCGACCGCATGGTCACACGACCGCGCCAGGGTCTTGGCTCCGGCGTCATCATCTCCAGCGACGGGCTCATCCTCACCACTCTACACGTGATTGCCAACGTTGACGACATTCTTGTTGCCTTGTGGGACGGTCGCATTGCGGAAGCGAGTGTGGTTGGCGCTGATCCCGGTACCGACCTGGCCTTGCTGAGGATTGACCTCAACGACCTGCCGGTGGCCACCCTGTCCGACAATGTCGCGCTGAGGACCGGCGACGTCGTGCTTGCCATCGGCAATGCCTACGGCCTGAGCCACACGGTGACCCAGGGCATCATCAGCGCGACCGGGCGCGGACACCTCAACCTCGCCGGCCACGAGGACTTCATCCAGACCGATGCGGCAATCAACGCGGGAAATTCCGGCGGCGCGCTGGTCAACCCCCGGGGAGAAGTGGTCGGAATCAACAGCGCCTCCCTGGGTCAGGATACCGGCGCCCAGGGCATCAGTTTCGCCATTCCGGCACCGGTTGCGCGGCGCGTGGCCAGCCAGATCATCGAGTACGGCCAGGTCCGCCGCGGCTGGATCGGTGCTGACCTGGCCGACGTGACGTTCAATCTTTCCGGCCAGGAGGGCACACGATCAGGCGCCAGGATCACCCAGATCCACCAGGGCGGGCCGGCCTGGCGGGCCGGCCTGAGGCCAGGCGATGTGCTTGTGCGCGCGGATGAACAATCCGTGGAAAGTGCCCGCTCGCTTACCCAGCGCATTGCCAACCTGGAGCCGGGCAAGGAGGTTGAAGTCGAAATCATCCGCGGCAATCAACTGTTCACGACCAGCGTCATCCTGATGCAGCAACCGCCGCTGCATGGGTGACGGGTGACGGGTGACGGGTGACGGGTGACAGGTGACAGGTGACAGGTGACAGGTGACGGGTGACGGGTGGCGGGCTTCGGACTTCGGACTTCGGACCTCGGACCACGGACCACGGACCACTGGTACCAGGCAACCGGGCTGATCAACCCCCGTGCTAG